>Ga0209777_10008587_pt1 | contig 11154 bp, 11 predicted proteins | sample FrelakmetHBP12HB_FD_187147 | JGI IMG/M metagenome (GOLD analysis project Ga0209777, IMG submission 187147) | Freshwater lake sediment microbial communities from the University of Notre Dame, USA, for methane emissions studies -HBP12 HB (SPAdes)... | ecosystem: Environmental > Aquatic >...
CATTCTATTATTCGTCCCGCTTCCTTAAAGGCGTGCCAAGTAGCTCCATCAAGGAAGCGGGACGAATAATAGAATGGCACACACATGAAAATGAGCTTTTCGTCCGGATCGTCAGCGGCAGATATACACGCGCCCACGAAGCGCTTCTGCGCTTTCGAAAAGCTCTAGGAATAACTATAGGGGCGAAATATCGAATCGGGATAAGAGGCTATGAGATCAACGAGTTCACGATAAAAATGGAGGCCGAAAAACCGGTGCAGGTCAGACTCCCGTTTGTGAAAGAGGTATCGTACAACGAAAAACTGCTTACGCTGCAGCTTGCGGTTAACGAACAAGACGTTGAGAAGAAGATTCCAGATCGAATCGTGAATCTTGTCGAAGAGAAGATCAACCAACAGCTGTATGGAACGAAGCTTGAGAATTGGGAGCTGGTCTGGGAAAGCCCACAAAAAGAAATTCACTTGCATGACGATCCAACTGAGGAATTAAAGGGGCTTCAATGGATTAAACACGGAATGAGTCGCGGACAATGGATTTTCGGCCCTCAAGTTACGAAAGTCTTCAACACATTTGAGAAAATCATCGAGAAGGAGATACTAGAGAGGTTAGGCTATTCAGAAATGATATTTCCTAAAATGGTACCTTGGGAAGTCTGGAAACGATCAGGACACGCACGCGGTATCTATCCAGAGATCTACTACGTTTCCAGTCCCAAAAGCCGCGATCCAGAATACTGGGAAGAAGTGACCGATTATTACAAGGTCACCAACGAGATCCCCTTAGCACTGATCAGACAAAAGATCGATGACCCTCTTGGCGGGATGTGCTACGCGCAATGCCCCTCGTTTTGGCCGTTCTTACAAGGCGAAACGATCTCTTCAAAGTCACTTCCGGTGAAGGTGTTCGATCGATCGGGCACGTCACATCGCTATGAAAGCGGTGGCATACACGGCATAGAACGAGTTGACGAGTTTCACAGAATTGAAATCGTCTGGGTTGGCACCCCAGACCAAGTCAACAAAGAAGCTCAGGAACTTGAAAAGCGCTACGCGCACATTTTCAATGACATCTTAGACCTCGAATGGAGAATGGCACGCGTAACGCCCTGGTTCATGTCTCAAGAAGGGCTAATCGACACGTCCAGCGATCGTTCGGTCGGCACCGTAGACTACGAGGCGTACCTCCCGTATCGAGGCGAACGAACGGAAAGCGAATGGCTTGAGTTTCAAAATGTAAGCGTAAACGGTGATAAGTACCCGCACGGTTTTAACGTAAAAACTCAAAAAGGAGAATTGTGGTCAGGGTGCTCTGGTATAGGATTGGAAAGGTGGACTGCCGCCTTTTTTGCACAGAAAGGTTTAGATATTGAATTATGGCCCCCGAAATTCGCAAAGCTTATTGAAAAGTTGCCCGAAGGGATTAAGTTCCTGTGAAAAAGTATTATATGGCATGATTATTTATATACGTGTGAGTTTTAAGGCAGATGCAGACCGTACGCTGGCTAGGAACATAGTTAAGGTGTTAGGTGTCTTTTAAGCTTGTAAAAGGAGTTTTTTAATGGCAAGAAGACAGATAAGAAAGAAGGCTGAAGGGTGGAAAACAAAAAAATGGTATAACGTAACAACCCCAGAGATCTTCGGTAGCGCGACTATAGGGACAACCCCCACCGATGATCCTTCCAAATTGATCGGTAGGATTATAGATACGACTCTCGGTGAGCTGACGAACGACCTCGGCAAGCAGAACGTGAAAATGCATTTCAAGGTGAACGAGGTCAGCGGCGAATCCGCACATACTAAATTCACCGGACACGAGCTTACGCGTGATTACTCAAGAAGCTTGGTGAAACGGCGAACGAGTCTCGTCGAATCGAACATTGTCGTTACGACAAAAGACGGCTACAAAATTCACCTCAAGCCGATAGCTCTCACCATAAAACGCGCTGGGTCTTCCCAAATCAAAGCGATGCGGGACATCATGAACGGCATCTTACGTGCACGTGGAAATGAGGTGTATTATGAGCAATTTATCCACGAAGTTGTTCTCGGAAAGCTTGCAAGTGATATTTATAAAAAAGCTAAGGTTATTTACCCGCTGCGCCGCGTCGAAATCAGTAAGACAAAGATATTGGCGGAACCATAAAAAATACCGTTTTTTCGATACTTGGCAGCCAATTTATTCGACATGTGCGTAGCCAAGAAGATTTTGTTTGTCGTGCTCGATGGTGCAGCTGACCGTCCTACCGTTGACAAAGCGACGCCGCTGATGGCAGCCAAAATTCCTTTCCTTAATCAACTAGCTCAACAGGGAATTTTGGGAATCATGGACGTCATAGCGCCAGGGACGCCCCCTGGCTCTGACACAGCACATCTATCCTTGTTAGGATATACGCCAAAAGAGGTGTACACGGGTCGAGGGCCATTCGAGGCAGCCGGCGTTGGTATTGACGTGCAACCATGCGATATCGCATTTCGCGGCAACTTTGCCACGGTCAAAGACGGCGTGGTCATCGACCGCCGCGCCGGTCGTATTAACGACACTCACAAGCTGTCTGACGCTATCAGAGCGCAGCTTCACCTCAATTGTGAGTTCTTGTTCAAAGAGTCAGTAGGGCACAGAGCGGTTCTTGTTCTGCGAGGAGCAGACCTCAGCCCAAGCATAACTCAAACTGACCCCCAGCACAAGGGAAGAATTTTGCATTCGAAGCCGAAATCAAATGATGCCTCATCACGTAGAACTGCGAATATCGTCAATGATTTTACACGTCAGGTGTGTTCAATTCTAGGCGATCATCCGGTCAACAGAGAGCGAACGCTGGCGAATCAGCTTCCAGCGAACGCGGTGTTGCTTCGTGGAGTAGGCTCGGTTCCACATCTTGTCCCGTTTGAGCGGCGCACAGGACTGAATGCCGCAGTCATCGCGGCGACAGCACTCGTGATTGGCATTGGTAAACTGACAGGGATGAAGTATATCCCGACTAAAGGTGCCACGGGACACGTTGACTCTAATATCGAAGGGAAAGTAAAGAACGTCAACAAGGCACTAAAGCAACACGAGTTTGTGCTCCTCAACATAAAAGGCGCGGATGAAGCGGGTCACGACGGAGATTTCAATGCCAAAATGCACTTTCTGACGCGAGTAGATGCGGCACTATCAGATTTAGCCATAGATGAATCGACGCTTGTCATAATTACGGCAGATCACTCGACTCCTGTGAGCCTAAAGGAGCACTCTGGTGACCCTGTTCCGTTCCTTATTAACGGAAAGGGGGTTCGAGTCGATCAGACCAACGCATTTAACGAATATATTGCCGCCAGCGGAGGCATGAATCGGATTTGCGGGCGTGACATGATGCCTGTGCTAACGGATCTGCTGGGCAAAGGTACGAAGTTTGGCGCGTGAACCTCACAATAACATAAGCTCAGCAACGTCGTGACAGATAGGAACGAACACTTGCAGGTCGGCAGACGTGAGATACGTCACGGCCATTCTTTACGACAAAAGGTTAAAGCAGTAGCACAAAGAGGCGACTGTCGAAAACTGAGGGGTGAAAAATGTCTGTTCATCCAATAGAATCTCGCTACGGCACCAGCGAGATGAAATCGATATGGAACGAAGAGCGTAAGCTCCACTACTTGCTTGAGGTAGAAGTGGCGCTTGCCAAGGCCGAAGCTGACCTTGGGTTTATCTCTCGAAAGTCGGCTGACGAAATCGAAAAAGCGGCAAGTACGGTGACACTTACTCGGGTGGCAGAAATTGAGGCCGAAATCCATCACGACATGATGGCCGTCGTTAAGGCGATTTCAGAACAGACTGACGCTGAAACAGACTACACACACTATGGAGCGACGTCAAACGATATTATCGACACCGCGCTAGCCCTGCAATTGCGTGATTCATCTAGAATACTCGCTACAAAACTAAATCGACTAAGAGACGTTTTGGTTAACCTTGCTGACGAAAACAAAGATCGAGTGTGTGCAGCGAGAACGCACGGACAAATAGCCGTGCCAACAACCTATGGCATGCGATTTGCCGTCTGGGCGATGGAAATTGATCGACATTCGCACCGGCTTTCAGAAGCGCGCAAGCGAATCGAAGTCGGGCAAATGACAGGGGCCGTTGGCACTCAAGCAGCTTTTGGCAAACAGGGAATTGAGATTCAAGCACGGACATTAGAGTTGCTCGGGCTTGCGTCAGTAGAGATATCCACGCAAGTCATACAGCGTGACCGTCACGCGGAATATATGATGCTGCTCGCTAACATTGCAACTTCACTCGAGAAGATTTTTACAGAGATCAGGACGCTCCAAAGAAGTGAGATAGCTGAAATATCAGAAGGTTTCGGGAAAACACAGGTTGGGTCCTCAACGATGCCGCATAAGCGAAATCCAATAAAGTCGGAACAAATCTGTGGGTTAGCACGCGTCGTGCGATCGTTCGTTATACCTTCATTAGAGAACAACACGCTGTGGGACGAACGAGATTTAACAAACTCTTCTAGTGAGCGGATCATTTTTCCTGAGGCAACTATTCTTACAGACCATATTATCACACTCTCAGTAAACGTGTTAGGTAATTTGGAGTTCAATGAAGAGCGCATTAAGCAGAACCTCAATCTCATGAGAGGACTGAACATGAGCGAGGCAGTGATGATGCAGCTCGCCAAGAAGACCGGACGTCAACGTGCTCACGAAATCATACGAACGGCCACTATGAAGGCCTATGAGCATGGAGACGCCCTTTCAGACGCACTTCTCAAACAACCACTCATCACAGAACATTTTTCCAAAGATCAACTTGAGTGGATGGTCCGTCCTGAGAATTACATCGGAACGGCTATTCAGCAAGTTGAACGTGTCGTAACGCTTCTGAGGCAGAACGAGTGTCAGGAATAGTCGGCGCAGTAGGGGCAGGCGCCTTCGCGGCAGTGCCGAAGATGTGCGAAATCCTCAGACACCGAGGGGGCGTGCGTCGCTCTTTCCGCGGAAATCTAACAGATGGCACTGCGTACTCCGTTAGCGCTCTTGGCCGAGCAATACTCAGCAACGCGTCGAGCTACCCTAGTTCGGAGATCTCAGCTTCAGACAGCCACTACGCAGGCTACGCTCGAGCACGTATTGTTAGCTCGGACGTTTTGATATTGGATAGGGACTTTGTAGGTTCCCGGCCGCTATTCTATGGTGTAAACGGAACAGGTTCGCTGTGTGCATTCGCCTCCGAACGAAAGGCACTCTGGTCAGTTGCTATCGAACGAACGCGCCGCGTTAATCCGGGAACTACGGTTGCAATACGCGAACCGCAAGAGATCGATGTCAGAACAAAAAAAATCCCTGAGCGATCCCACAAGAACCTAGCGTTCGATGACGAATCACACGCAGTGACCGGCCTTCGCAACGTGCTCGAATCTGTTTTGAATGAAATGGCTCACGAACAGATGGGCGTTGCGTTCTCGGGGGGGGTCGACAGTTCTTTGCTGTGCAAGTTAATGGTGAACCCCACGAACAACCAATACTATGCAATAGGATTGTCTGGGTCACACGATCTGAACAGCGCGCAAAACGCGGCACACTTATTGCATGTGGATCTTCAAACCATTGAGCTGGACGCTAGAGACGTCGAAATGCTCATACCCCATGTTATTAAAGCTATTGAGAGTTGCAGCCCCCTTGATATCGCTATCGCTCTCCCGCTGTACGTCCTCTCTGAGCAAGCAGAAGCTGCAGGATTTACATCTATTTTGACTGGACAGGGAGCAGATGAACTCTTCGCAGGTTATTCCAAATATGCAAGTTTGAGCTTGGCTACCAGCGAAACGCTGCGCAGCACACTCGAAATTGATGTACTTAACATTGCAAGAGACAACCTTGAACGAGACAACTTAGCAGCAGCATCTCACTCTCTAGACATCGTCCTGCCCTATCTAGATCCGAGGGTTGTCGTTTTCGGATTGGCGATTGACGGCTCTTGGAAACTCCGCAACGGAATTAACAAATATGTACTACGGAAAGTGGCCGAACAAGTGATGCCGCGTGAACTAGCTTATCGGCAGAAAAAAGCGATACAGTACGGCACAGGGATCAGTGCGACGTTGCAGAGACTAGCGCGAAAAAAAAACCTGCCCTCAACAAATAACAAGGGCGCACTACGGCTTTATTTACGATCAATTGCCGAAAAACATGATATAGCAGTGGCAGAATGATAACAAAAACAGATGTTGAACGTGTAGCACGACTCGCTTGCATCGATCTTGACGACGAAGACCTGCAAGAGTTTACCATTCAATTCAATTCCATACTTGAATATTTCGAAGCGCTCGAAGAAATTAAAGCCGAGCTGATAAAGCAAGAAGAGCACAATGTGTTACGCTCAGATGAAGTCACGCCAAGCTTATCGCAGCAAGAAGCTCTTTCGAACGCACCGCGAGTCGACAGTGGCTATTTCAAGGGCCCGCGGATACTATGAGTCCCAGAGAACGTATCGAAAAAATGCTTGATGCAATCGAATGCAGTGACCTAAACGCGTTCATAACGGTTGATTATGAAGGTGCGCGACGACAAGCTACGGAAGCTGATTCAGGCGAAGTCGATGGGCGACTCGCTGGCATTCCGGTAGGGATTAAAGACGCCATTTCAACCAAAGGGCTGCGAACTACGTGCGCCTCGAAGATGCTCGAACATTACGTCCCACCGTACGACGCCTTCGTTATTCGTAAGCTTCGCGAAGAAGGTGCTGTCTTAATAGGCAAAACTAACATGGACGAGTTTTCGATGGGCGCGTCAACAGAGACGAGCTTCTTCGGGCCGTGCAAGAATCCTTGGGATCTCAACTGCGTGCCAGGGGGCTCCTCTGGGGGCAGCGCAGCTTCCGTTGCTGCGAATGAAGCTGATCTCGCCTTAGGCTCTGATACGGGGGGTTCGATTCGATGTCCCGCGTCGTTCTGCGGAGTGGTCGGTTTGAAGCCAACGTATGGTAGGGTGTCACGAAGCGGACTCGTTTCGTACGGTAACTCAATGGAGCAGATAGGCCCCATTGCGCGGACTGTAAAAGAGTGCGCCACGTTGTTTGAGATTATTGCTGGCCACGACCCCTCAGACAGCACCTCGCTCGATATACCAGTGCCGCGCTGTGTCTCCTCTTTGTCAAACGACATAACTGGGATGAAGATTGGTATACCACTAGATTTTTTTGGCGAAGGAGTAGATCCGGCAGTCGAAAACGCGACGAGGGATGCTATAGACGTGCTTGAGGATTTAGGCGCACGAGTTGCAGAGACGTCGATGCCTAGCCTTAAATATGCGCTTTCAGCCTACTACATCCAGGCCATGTCGGAAGCCTCTTCTAACCTTGCTCGGTATTGTGGGATCATCTATGGACACCGAGTTCAAAAAGACCACGAGTGGCATCGGACCTTCTCAGAGAATAGAGCGTCTGGATTTGGAAAAGAGGTCAAAAGACGCGTGCTTCTCGGGACATACGCTCTGTCGGCGGGATACTATGACAAGTACTACCTAAAAGCGCTTAAAGCGCGGACGCTCATTAGTGCCGACTTTCATAAAGCTTTTCAGCAATACGATGCACTGATCGCACCAACGATGCCCTACGTTGCGTTCAAGATAGGGGAGAAAATCGAGGACCCCCTATCATTATACAAGGTAGATATTAACACCGTTCCGGTTAATCTTGCGAACTTACCTTCACTTTCCATTCCCTGTGGGCGAAAAGGACGTTTGCCTATCGGCATGCAAATCATTGGTGATCGACTTAAAGAAGCGTTGTTGTTCAACATTGGGTGGCAGTTTGAGCGCAACACCGAATTCAATATATACGCCAAGTGATAGCGTCCACTTAGCACCTAAATTGCCTCAAAAAGCGCCCTTAGCTGTCTTATTTCAAACATAAGCTATCAGTGCTGCTTCTAGCAAAGACTGCGCGAAGTATGCTTCAATCAGACAAGCTCCAGAATTTTGCAAGGTGCGCCTATTAACCGTCAAATCACGTTCTTGAATCAAATATATGTAGCCCGGGCGACATAATGCAGTACGGTGCAAAGTATGGCTGATCCTAAGGACCTAATACGAAAATTCGAGTATGGAGAGAAACTTAAGTCTGAAGTATCAATAGCAAATCAACTGCTCGAACAGCTTGTTGGGTTGAAAGATGATCAATTCATTGGCGGTTTGAGAATCGTAGAAGCTTATTTAAATTCACTTATGATGGAAATAAAGCTCGCGCAGAACGTGCTTGGTTCGAAAGTCATCTTTTCACGAAGCTCACGCAAACTCACAGAAGCAGTAGGACGAATCACGCTCCAGGAGTTCAACGAAGCAAGGATGTGTTTTAGCGAAGCGCTTACTGACGTTACAACTGTCTGTGCAGAGTCGTCTGAAGCATTGGCTAAACTTAAGTTAATGTAAAGAGCGAAGCTAACAAGCCAGTGTGCTCACGACAGAAAAACTATACAGACATACAGATCATTCTGCTTTTATGTCGAATGGGTCTAAAGCTTGACCTATTGCTGAGTCTCAAGATTAACTCAATTTGCTACGACCAACTTTGTTGCGCAAGAACCGATACCGACGTTGACGCTTTAGGTTGGAGGGGCGCTCTTCTTGAGAAAAGATATCCAAGTATCTGCGACCTATTTTATGCCAAGTGATGGACTGCGCGTATTCATACACCTGTCGACTTGTCGCGTTTCGAAGTCCGTTGTCGGAGATTAAAAGGTTGATTTTTTCAGTGATGTCCTCTGGACAGTCGAACTTTACCAACAAGCCTCTCCTGCTTGATAAGGCTTCTACTGCATGTGCAAACTTCGTTGCTATTATGCTCTTGCCGCAACCCATTGCTTTGGAGAAGACACCGCTTGATATCTGGTTGGGATTCATATTTGTTACCGCACATATGTCAGTTGCTAAGAAGTGTGCGATCATCTCTCTATTTGACAGGAAGCGTTCCACAAACACGACGTTGCGAGCAAGTCCAAGCCTATTTACGAGGCTGTCAAGCTTTTCCCTGTATCTCTGTCGCACTTTTTGGTCGAGAGCGGGGTGGGGCGCTCCAACGACCATGTAGATTATGTCTTTGTTTGGGTTTGCCTCAATGACTGACGGCAAAGCCTCAATAACGTTTTCAATCCCCTTATCTGGATTAATTAAACCGTAGCTGGCGATAACGAACTTTCATGACAAACGCAAACGCTTTTTCGGCAACGTTGTATCAACGAAAGGCTCTGCTGGCACCCCGTGCGGAATGAGCGTGAGTTTTTTCTTGTTTAAGCCATACGTGTCTTTTGGTGCAGCTCAATCCCTGCGTTTGCTGACACGGCAACCCTATCTGAGAGCGCGTAAATGTCTCTTACAACGTTCTTAATTCCAAGCGGAGGATTTGGAAAGACCGTGTGGAGAGTCGTTACTATTGGTTTTCTTACCTGTCGCATGAATTCCAAAATATAGCTACCGAAGTCGCCTCTGTAAAGTCCAAACTCGTGCTGAACATTAACAACATCAATTTTTGAGTTGTTTATCTTGCTAGCAGCTGCCACATAACTTTCCGTGTGCAGTCTTTAATGACATTAAACGTTTTGGAGACAAAGCGCTTGCTTCGGACAAACACCTTTTTTGCTCAACTGCGCCGCTTGGGTTCGGAGAGGAGTATTACTTAAAAACAGTTTTTTGCACTCTTGAATAGCGCTGACGCTCCAAGTTACGTTGTGAGCAATGCTAGAGATTTTTGATGAGATCGTAAGTGAACGTTGCTATCCCGCATTCCTGAGGAGGAAACGAACTTACAAAGTTGATTCTCAAAGGCTCTAAACTTGATATTGAACCATCTCCTCAAACATGTTTGTCGTATGCACAAAACTTATAATTCGCAGAGCTAAAACGCGAAAATTTTTGTCATTAATCGCGCTATACGCGGCTATTGAGATATTCACAGAATGAAATGAGAGGGACGTTACGCTTTGAATCATTTAAGCAGCTCATCAAACGAATTTCGTCAGGTGTAACGCTTGCAGCTTAACCGATACTGATTAATAGAACCCGCACTAATGTGAAAGCGGTGATGCTCGATGGCCGAAGAGAAAAAAGAAGAGTACAAGTTTAAGAAAGACATCAAGACGGGAACTCTAAACGCCCCTGATACCGATGCCTACAACGCAAACTACGAGCATGAACAAGATATGGACAAGATCAACAAGCTCGAAGTGTGCGACCTCGGCCCTGACACCGAAGGCATCTGCGAACCTGAAGAGAAAAAACCCGAGCACGTCTTTGTTTCTGAAGACAAAAAGAAGAAAGAAAGCTAGGTTGATGCGGTAGGCGCTTATCTACTAAGCAGGCAAAGTATCTCCAGTGTTACCTTTTTTTTAGGGTTTGCGCCACCTACACATATTCGCAACTGCGTATAAACGACGTAGAAACCGCGAAATATCGCGATTGATCCCCTACGTTTTTTTTTAAAAGATTTTTTATAGATTGAGGGAAGATTCGACTAAGATGAAGGTATGGTTAATAGGGATCAAGGGTGCTGTCGCCACAACGACACTTGTCGGCGTTCTTGCTATTAAGCGGGGTTTATGCGCCGCTAACGGCATACCTTCTGAGGATACGAGTTTTTCCCGACTAAATCTTGTTAGACTTGAAGACATCGGATTTGGCGGACATGACATCCGAAACGTCACGCTCTATGAAGCAGCGTACCAAAACGTTAGCGAGAATAATACGTTTGACACGACGCAGCTTGCGAAATTGAAAGGAGAGATTGAGTCTATCCCTGTTAGAAGCGGGATTGTCAACAACTGCGGAAATGCGATATCTGCCCTGTGTGATAACGAGGAGCAAACGCTGAGAGAGGCTACGAATAAAGTATCCAACGATCTTCGACGCTACGCCGGAAGCGAAGACTGTGTCGTCGTAAACTTGGCCTCGACTGAACCTTATTTCGCACCGCAACCTGAGTACGCTTCGCTCGAGAGTTTTGAAACCGCCATCGAAACGAACTCAAATAAGATTCCAGCAAGTGCAATCTACGCGTATTGTGCCATCAAGAATGGAATGCCATACGTAAATTTCACGCCCTCTCTGGGCAACGATATTCCAGCAATAAAGGAATTGGCAAAAAAGCGGGGCGTACCTCACTGCGGAAAAGACG
>Ga0209777_10008588_pt1 | contig 11154 bp, 11 predicted proteins | sample FrelakmetHBP12HB_FD_187147 | JGI IMG/M metagenome (GOLD analysis project Ga0209777, IMG submission 187147) | Freshwater lake sediment microbial communities from the University of Notre Dame, USA, for methane emissions studies -HBP12 HB (SPAdes)... | ecosystem: Environmental > Aquatic >...
CGCCTGGAGTTCGCCAGCCCCAGATGCGTATTCGTATTGCCGATGTCGAAGAGGAGGATCATCTCTCTAGTGCAACGTCCCCTCCAATGATCCGCTCCAGGTGGCCATGTTCCGTGCGCAGGAGCAGTTCGCCATCTTCACCCAGAGACTCGGCTCGGCCGCTGATCTGGCGGTCGCCTATGCGGATGACCACGTCCTGACCAATCGTGGTGCCATGCTCCTCCCACTCGTCCGCCAGGGCGGCGAATTGGCCGGAGGCAATGCGCGCGTAATCGTGATCCAATTCACGCAGAATGGCCACGGCGAGGTCGGGCCGCGAAACCGGCTTGCCCAACTCGGCCTTCAGCGAAGTTGCCGCCTTGCGCAGCTCAGCGGGAAAGTCGTTCTGGTTTAGGTTCACATCCACGCCAATGCCGAGGACAACGTATTTGACATGGTCCAGCTCGGCGCTCAGTTCCGTGAGGATGCCGGCCACCTTTCTGCCATGAATCAGAATATCATTGGGCCACTTGATGTCCGGCTTTAGGCCGATCTGCGATTCAATGGCGCGCCGCAGCGCCGTTGCCGAGGCCACTGTCAGTCGTGTGGCCTCCTGCGGGCGCAAGTCAGGCCGCAGCAGGACCGAAAACCAAAGCCCCCGTTTTGCTGGCGACATCCATTTTCGCCCCAGCCGGCCCCTGCCCCGGGTCTGCGATTCGGCAAAGACCACGGCGCCTTCCTTGACGCCATCGCGCGCCAGCTTCTCGATCACGTCATTGGTGGAGGTTGTCTCCTCAAACACCTGAATGTCGCGCCCAATGACTCTGGTCTTGCCCAGGCGCGACAGGAGATCGTCGGCGTGCAATACGTCTGGAGCGCTCAGCAGCCGGTAACCCCGGTGCGGGCTTGCCTCGATATCGTAGCCGAGCGAGCGCAAGTCCTCCATCCGCGCCCAAATAGCAGCGCGGCTCACATGGAGCTTTTGGGATAAGTCCGCGCCCGAGACCGCGCCATCTCCGGCGGCCCACAAAGCAGTGAGAATTTGAACGTCAAGGCTCATCCGATTGGCACAACCGTCACCACAACCACAGATGAACACAGATAAGAAGCCTTCGGAGGCAAGGGTTCCTAAAGGAGGATGTTGGTTCGCCGGAAGCCGAAGCTAGGGAATGCGAGTCGAAACCGGCATCTGATTCCCAGAATCTGTGTCCATCTGTGTTCATCTGTGGTTTTGCTCTGCTTAGGAAGGCTGCGGCACTCAAAGCTCGAAGTCGAGCCCGATATCGACTGCGCGGGCGGAATGCGTGAGGGCGCCAACCGAGATGAAATCCACGCCGGTCTCGGCAATGGCGCGAACCCCGGCCAGGTTCACACCTCCGCTCGCCTCGGTGAGCGCCCGGTCTTTGCACTTCTGCACCGCCAGGCGCAACTGCACCAGGTTCATATTGTCGAGCAGAACCATGTCTGCGCCCGCAGCCACCGCCTGCTCGACTTGCTCCAGCGTGTCAGCTTCGACTTCCACCTTGAGCTCCGGGTATTTGGCCCGCGCGCGCTGGACGGCGGCGGTGATGGCGTTGGGCGACGCATTCTTCAGCGCCGCCAGATGGTTGTCCTTGATGAGCACCATGTCGAACAGGCCAAGGCGATGGTTCCTGCCACCGCCGCACGTGACCGCATACTTCTCCAATCGTCGCCAGCCTGGTGTGGTCTTGCGGGTGTCAAGAATCTGCGCCCGCGTGCCCTTGACGGCCTCAACGAACTGCGCGGTCATGGTGGCGATGCCGCAAAGGCGCTGGAGGAAGTTAAGGGCGACTCGTTCGGCACTGAGCAGGGCTTGGGCCGGGCCCGCAATCGTCAGGATGGGTTTGCCCTCGGCCAACCGTTGACCGTCCTCAGCGGCGCGGGCGACTTGCACGGCCTTGGAAAGCTCGCGAAAGGCGGCTTCGGCCAGGGCCAAGCCCGCGATCACCAGCGGCTCGCGCGCCCGCACCACCGCGTTGGCCTGGGCGGTTTCCGGCACGGCTGCAAGCGTTGTCACATCGGCGCTGCCGATGTCTTCGGCCAGGGCGGCCACGACAGCGCGACGAATCTCATTTGCCGACAATGGTTCCACGCCCAGAAGATGCACGAATTGTGGGGACAGCAACAGTCCGTTGTTAAGCGTCGAAACAAGACCTTTGACGAGCGTTGCGTAGCTTCGCAATATCCACGCATGCGCGCGGGATTCCTTCCGTCAAGAATCTGGTCAGCCCTGGTGGCCGGGGCCGCCCTCAGTCTGTCTTTGTTGGCCCAATCGGCCACCGACGGGAAGCAGTCACCTGAGGTGATGTGGGAAAAAGAGATCCGTGCTTTCGAGGCAGCCGATCTGACCAATCCACCTCCCCGGGATGCGATCCTCTTCATCGGCAGCTCCAGCATCCGGCTCTGGACGAACATCGCGCAGGCTTTCCCCGGGCACAAAGTCCTCACCCGCGGCTTCGGTGGGTCGCAACTGTCGGATTCAGTCGCGTTCGCGGGCCGCATCGTCACCCCCTATAAGCCGAAGCTGGTGTTGCTCTATGCCGGGGACAACGACATTGCCTCCGGCAAGTCCCCGGAAGAGGTCTTGGGTGACTTCAAAGCATTCGTCGGGAGAATCCACGCGGCGCTGCCGGATACGCGCATTGCTTACATCGCCATTAAGCCGTGCCCTGCCCGCGAGAAGTTTCTCGACCGCGTCAAGACCACCAACCGTCTGATCCAGGAATACACCGCCTCCAACGACCGGCTGCTGTTCATTGACGTCTTCACACCGATGCTGACCAAAGAGGGCCGGCCACGGGCGGATTTGTACCTTCAAGACGGCTTGCATCCCAATGCGCAGGGCTATGAACTCTGGGCTTCGATTCTCAGACCCGTCCTGGACAAGTAGGACGCGCCGATGAACGGCGGCAAACAACCCTGACCTGGAGGCAACTCTCATCTCATGAGCGGCGGCGGCATCATTTTCATCTTCATCTTATTCGTCCTCCTCGTCATCGCCGGCGCCGTCTATTCGGCCATTGCCGCGAAGAAGCGGCGCGAGGAACTGTTCGCGTTCGCCACCCGGCTGGGCCTGGATTTCAGCCCGGGCAATGACTACGGGCTGGCGGACCGCTTTGGCTTCCTCGACAAGCTGGCCCAGGGCAGCAACCGCTACGCCTTCAACGTCATTTCCGGCAACTACCGGCAGAACCAGGTGCTGGCGTTCGATTACCATTACGAGACCCACTCCACGGATTCCAAAGGCAACCGCCAGACGCACCACCACTACTTCTCTTTCTTCATCCTGCTGCTGCCGATCAGCTTCCCGGAGCTCAAAATCACCCGCGAAGGCTTGCTCTCCAAGCTCGCCCAGGCGCTCGGATACGATGACATCGACTTCGAGTCTGCGGAGTTCTCGCGCACATTTTGCGTGCGGTCGAAGGACCGCAAATTCGCCTATGATGTCTGCAACGCGCAAATGATGGAATACTTGCTGGCCAATCGCGACCTCAGTCTCGAAATCGAAGGGCCGGCCCTGGCGCTGGCGTTCGACACGCGCCTGTCTGCCGCGGAGATCGAAGCCAACTTGCAGCGGCTGCTGGAGATTCGGTTGCGCCTGCCCGACTACTTGTTTACAAAGATCTGACTATGCCGGTGTTGATCATTCTCCTCGTGCTTGTGCTCCTGCCCGTCGTATGGGTCGTCGCGCAATACAACTGGCTCGTCAGCTTGCGCAATTACATCAGTGAATCCTGGAGCAACGTGGACACGGAGTTGAAGCGCCGCTACGACCTTATCCCCAACCTCGTCGCGACAGTGAAAGGTTATGCCGCGCACGAAAGGGAAGTCCTCGAGCGGGTCACTCAACTGCGCGAACGCTGTGTGGCCAACAACGGCTCGCCCGCCGAACAGGCCCGGGATGAAAACAAGCTTGTGGACGCGCTGAAACAGATGCTGGTCGTGGTCGAGAATTACCCGCAGCTTAAAGCCGACCAGCATTTCCTCAAGCTCCAGCAGGAATTGATTACCACCGAAAACCGGATCCAGGCCGCCCGCCGCTTCTATAACGGCAACGTGCGCGACTACCGCAACAAGTGCGAAACCTTCCCCAGCAACCTGGTCGCGCAGATGTTCGGCTTCCAGCCGCAGGAATTCTTCAGCGTGCCGCCCTCAGTCAAGGAAGTGCCCGACGTCGAGTTTGCGCGCTAGAATCTCCTTGAGCGCGGGCAAAACTCCGCGTAGTAAGCTGGCTATGCCCAAACATCAGTCTTCCTTGCTCTCAGGCATTACCCGCCGCCAATTCATTTACTCCTCCGCGCTCGCAGCCGGCGCCGCCGCCTTGACTGGTTGCGCCGCCCCCCGGCCTCGCCGCCCTTCGGCCAATGACAAGCTGAACATTGGCGTCATCGGCACCGGCGGCAAAGGCGCCAGCGACACGGACTGCTGCGCCAGCGAGAACATCGTTGCCCTGTGCGACGTGGACGAGAACATTGCCGCGTCACGCCGCAAGAAGTATCCCAACGCCAAGTTCTACCGGGACTTCCGCAAGATGCTCGACCAGGAGAAGTCGCTCGATGCCGTCATTGTGGCCACGCCGGATCACATGCACGCCATCGCTGCCGCCACCGCCATGCGCATGGGTAAACACGTCTATTGCCAGAAGCCCCTGACGCAAACGGTCTATGAGGCGCGGCTGCTGCGCAAGCTCGCCAAACGATACAAGGTCGCCACTCAGATGGGTAATCAAGGCAGTGCCGAAGACGGCCTGCGTCGCGCGGTCGAAATCGTCCAGGCCGGCCTCATCGGTGCGGTGCGAGAGGTTCATGTGTGGACCAACCGGCCGATCTGGCCGCAAGGCATGGATCGGCCTCCGGACTCGGACCCGGTCCCCGCAACGCTGGATTGGGACGGATGGATCGGGCCGGCGCCCATGCGCCCGTACAGAGCCGAGTGGCCCGACCGGCCGGCCGGCGGCGGCCGGCGCAGGCGGTCCGCGGTGTACCAGCCGTTTGTTTGGCGCGGCTGGCAGGACTTCGGCACCGGCGCACTCGGCGACATGGCTTGCCACACGGCCAACATGCCGTTCCGCGCGTTGAAGCTGGGTTACCCGACGGAAATCGAGGCCACCTCCTCGGTCATGAACAACGAGAGCTACCCGCTCAAATCCACCATCCGCTTTGAGTTCCCCTCCCGCGATAGCCTGCCGCCGGTCACCTTCTGGTGGTATGATGGCGGCAACGTGAAACCCGACCGCCCCTACGACCACGACGGCAGCAATAAGCCGCCCGCGGACGTCCTGGGTGATGTCCAGGACCTGATGGACAATATCCCCGGCAGCGGATGCCTCCTCATCGGCGACAACGGCCAGCTCTTCTCACCCGACGACTACGGCGCCCGATTCTTCGTCAAGCTCCAGGGCGAGAAGGAGCTGATAGACGGCAAGAACCATGACGCAGTCAAGGCCATCCCCCAGGTCATTACCCGCAACGCTTTTCAAGGCAATGCCGATCAGCGCCACCACCTGGAATGGATTGCCGCCTGTAAAGGCGGCCCGCCCGGCTATTCCGATTTCGACGTCGCGGCTTACCTCACCGAGATCATCCTGCTTGGCTGCGTCGCGCTCCGCGTCGGCAAAAAGCTCGAATGGGATGGACCGAACATGCGTGCGAAGAATGCTCCCGAGGCGGCGCAGTTCATCCGCCGCAAGTATCGGAAAGGCTGGGAACTCTAAATCACGCGCGGCTAAGCGGCGAGCGCCGCTGCCACGGCAGGTGGAAAAAGCTCGCCCACGTCGCCTTCCAGCCGCAGCGTCACCTCCGGCAACTCATCGTGCTCGGTCGCGCCGCGATTGATGATCACGTACGGCGCGCCCCGGTTCGCCGCCAGCAAGGGGATATTCGCCGCCGGATAGACCGACAGCGTCGAGCCCAGCGCCACCACCAGGTCGGCGGCGTTGGCGGCGGCCTCCGCCCGTTCTAGATCCTCATTCCGCAGGTTCTGGCCGAAGCTGATCGTCCCCGGCTTCAGATACCCGCCGCATTCACACACGGGCGGCCGCCGTGTCTTGCGGAAATACTCGAAATGCCCCTCGGGGTCCGAGCGCCGCCCGCAGGTCTGGCACTCGACGTAGCTGTTGGTGCCGTGCAATTCCACCAACCGCTCCGGCGGCGTTCCGGCACGCGCGTGGAGGCCATCAATATTCTGCGTCACCACTGCCTGCACCTTGCCCGCCAGTTCCAGCCGGACGATGGCCTCATGCGCCGCGTTCGGCCGCGCCTCACGAAACGCCGGCCACCCCTCCAGCTTGTAATCCCAGTGCTCCACCCGCGCCGCTTCCGACCGCATGAAATCGTGATAATAGACCGGCTGCCGACGCTTCCAAACCCCCTCCGGCCCGCGAAAATCGGGTATGCCGCTGCTGGTCGAAATGCCCGCCCCGGTGAACACGAGCATCTTCCTCGACCCGCGCATGAGTTCCACCAGCTTCGTTGTTTCCATGACGCCAGTCTCACCACAAACCGGCGCGACACCAAACAAAAAGGATTCCTCCGGAAGTTCGTTTGAATAACGGACAAATCAGCGCTGTCAAAATCGGCCATGGACTCGGTGACGTGACCGGGAAAACATTAGACGCGGTGGAACGGGCCCCTATCTGAACGGTTGCGAGACAGCGAAATGCGTCCGAAGTTCCGACCGGAGCACAATGGATGTACAAAGGATGTACCAAGGATGCACAAAGGATGCCCTACGGAGCCCCTCCTAATCTCCTGGCCTATGGGTGGCTTGATGGGCGCATGGGGGTGGCTTGCGGCTGCGTTGCATAAGCATTCGCAATACTGAGGAAGGGAGTTTGCACCCCCTTACCACCCCGGCACCACTCTGGTACCACCCTGGACCTACCCTAGTACCATAGAACGATTCGCCACTCTACCAAACATAGCCCGGCGGCTGCCCCGGACCCCTGGTTTGCCCCGCCCGCACCACCAACACCGCTAATGCCCATCCGCCGCCGATTTCCGGCGACCTAGCAGCCCCGTAGCGTCCGATTTCTAGTCGGCAAAGTGCTCAGCAATCCCAAGCTCATCCAGATTGATCCGAGGTAAACCGGTTGAAAACCTGCGATACGGCAGATTGCAAATCTGCGCCACGGTCCCAGCGACTATTCTGCCACCTATACCAGCGTCTGCTCTGTATATTAGCTGTTCACCCCTGGTGAGCCAAGCTGCCCGCTGAAAGGCAGGGGGCCACACGGCGAGCGGTCCGGGGGCGCACGCCTTGGTTATGAGCAGTCTTTGGTTTGTTTTCCGTCGCCCTGGTTCTACACCCGCCTGCCAGCACAAGCTGGGGAACGTCCCGTGCCCGGCCCACCTCAAAGACGGCAGCGCGGCCTGGTGAGAGCGTTAAGTGCTCCGCTGAATTGCGTGATACAACGCCTCGTAGAGTGATGCCGGGCCATGACAAGTGATCGTGCGCGAGCAGTTCTGAACATCAGATTCGTAGAACGCAACTCCTGCCAAAATAGGAGGCTTGAAATTCAGCGAAGCAATTCCCACCTGGGGGTCGAAGATTGGGCGCGCCAGCCACGCACCACCACCACTCATTCCTTTACAGTCCGCCGGAAACGCGTTTCTTCCGGAATCGATTTTCAAACGGATGTAGTCGAAGCAACCGGAGGACCTCTCGTCCACGAACGTCGCTTGCCCACAAAAGTGATGGACGCGGGCGAGGAACTCGCCAACTTCGGAAGGGCGCTGGATGCTGTGCCGTTCTGCTGGAGCCCCCCATATCCACCATGGTTTCTGCCGATAAGGAAGGTTGCGTACGGACTGGACTTTCGCTTGGTCCAATGAGTAGAAAAGTTTCTTGCTCTTTAATATCGCCAACTTGCTCGGATCAAAGAGGTGGATAAAGGCAAGATCTGGCCCTTGAGAGTCATGGCTCTCATGGTATGCACCGACCACAACTTCGTCATACCGACGCTTGAAGGAATCCGTGTGCAACGGGATGTCAAAACGGTGCACTTGCTCGGCGAAAACAACGGTGAGGGCTTCCTCACCTGCTCCCCTTACCCTCAGGGCCGGGTCCGAAACGTGATGCGCTGTCAGAATGCCGCAAAGGCCTCCGATACAGACCAAGGTGCCGGACCCGTATGGAACGTGTTCCCGGAACAAACTGACCGAATATTCGTTAATCCAGCGTGCCGCCTCCTCCGATTTCTCGCGGGGAGTTGTCACCGGGTGAGAATCAAGGTTACACATACGAGCAGCTTAACGAGGTGAGCGACCACTGCCGAGAGGGATGGTGAAGAGCACGAGGCACTCCCGGATTGCCGCCGGGCGTTGAGCGGAGCAGCGGGGCGGCCGTTCGCTCGACCGATCATGTCAGGTGCACGTTCCATGTTTCGTAACGTCGGGGCTCTTTAACACCTCGTAAGCAAACTGCCTGAGAAGGGGCAGATGATGATTCGTCAACGCAATCTTCTTAATCTGTCCGGGATGAATGCGCGTATAAGTGCCAACACCTTCGAGCAGTGCTTGCGTCTTGGCACTCGGGTTCGCATCCACGTGAGCACCGCCATCCTGGTTGGCAGCAGCTAGAACAATATCCTTTCTGGAGAACGTGTCGCTCATCGCCATTACTACCTCCTCCCACCATGCAATCGCAGGGATGAAGTCATGTCGAGGTGCGTCAGCCAACGGCGGTGTCCGCGCACCGCTGGCATCTACCCAAACCGGGAGCCCAACGCTGATCACGCCGGTCTTTTCGTTCCTTTCATACCCCGGTTCAAAGGTGGTGAGCACCTCCGCTGTGCTCTTGATCCCCAAATGCGTGAGAAGAGATGTGCTTTTCTGTGTATCGTGAAAGAGCACTCGCAGACTGACCGCGATCCTTAGCCCTTCATCTGACCGCCCGGCATCGAAAGCCTCGCATGACGTTTGGAGGAATCTCAAGTGCCGTTGGAGTTGCGTCTGCATCTGAGCTATTGCGCCCAACTTGGTTCGTCAGGCACGTAACTTTCGCTGGGCACAGTATCGCAAAATCCAAGGCGTCGGAACTGGTATCATGCACGCGATAAAGACCATACTCACACTAGATACGGTGTCGAGAGCGCGAGGGAAAAGTGAAAGGGCGGTCGAGCCAATGAAATACACCCAAGCGATCACAAATGCCACGTAACCATAAGTGTAAAGAACCTGCTTCCAATGTGGGAAACTCTTCTCGTAAACCGCGTAGTTGTCTGACGAACCAAGACCCAGATACCAGCGGGGCTCACCAGGTCCTTGAAACCTCACGCGAAGACTGCGGAGTGGAATAATTGGAACATGGCAAACCGCAAACCACTCGGTCGTGATGTATGTGCCATCCTCGCGGAAATCTCGCTGTCCGTAGAACGTCGTGCCGATGCCATTAAGTGTGAATGCCATAGGCTGCTGTCCAGCAAGTATTGGGCCACATACTGGACGTGTTGGAAGACGTCACGGGGCGAGGATATTCGTTGGTTTACCCGTTGTCCACGCTTGTTTATGGTGAGTCGAGAGCCGCCGGTTGAAAGGGCAGAGGCGTCAGGTTGGCGAGCCGGCGGCGGGGTTGAGCCGGAGCGGCGAGGCCGTACCACCGGGGTGCGCCCGGGCGCAGCGACGTCCGCAAGGAATGGGGTCTCTGGACTTTCCAGCGTGCTGGGCGGGTCGGAGCTGCTGCGCCCGCGGACGGGCGCACTCCGGCCCAGTCGCCTTCGGATCACTTCTTGATCTCACCCACCATCTGCTCAAGGCGCCGGCCGTATTCGACGTAGTTCTTGCGCATGGCGTCCTCGTTGCTGGCTTTGGACTGGACGTCGTGGAAGACGACAACCATGTGGGGTTCGAGGGAGAGGCCGGCGTCGTAACCGCGCGCCATGGCGTCTTTCAGAATGTCGCGCACTCGCCCCTGGCCTTCGCCGGGCCAATTGTAGTCGGCGTCGTTCTTCGCCGGGTTCCAAGTGGCGTCTTTGATGTGAATGTGGGCGACGTGGTCTCGCACGTGGGTCCAGAATTCCCACGGGTCCTGCTTGGGCCACGGCTTGGGCTTCGAGCGATCGGGATTGAAGATGGGGTTGGCCGTGTCGAAGACCCATTTGAGGCCGGGACATTTGTCGAGCAATTCGAGGGCGTGCTGCCAGCTCATGCCGCCGTAGTTCATGCAGTTCTCGTGGACAGGCTGGAGGCCGGCATCCAGGAACCGGTTCGTCACGTCCTTCACCCGGCGGAAAACTTCGCTGGGGATCCTGTATTCGTCATCGCCCGGCTTGAAGCTCATAATACGGACGTATTTGGCGCCTACGCGCTGCATTCTCGGAATAGCGCGTTTGACCTCGGCGAGGGTGATATCGAAGGGGTCGCCCACCTTCTTGGCCCAGTTCATGATGGTGGAGCCGAAACAATAAGCGCCGACGCCGGCGGTCTCCAGCTTGCGGACGGCCAGGTCGAACGCTTCGTCCGGGATGTCGTGGAAATTGGCTTTGGGAAAGCCCGAGACTTCAACGCCCCGGGGCTCCAGGAATTTCCACCCGAGTTCCTGCGTCGCCAGGATTTGGCCGTCGATGTTGTTGGCGCCTTCGTCGCCGATGCCCATGTATATCATAGTTACCTCATGAATGACTTGGTAAAATCTTCGTTGGAGACGGCCACCACCTTCTTCTCGATTGTCGAGCCGGCAATCAACTGGTTGAGCTTCATCGCGTACGCCTCGCTGTCCATTGGCAGCTCCACCGTCTGGTCGATCAGGGACGAATAGAGAATCGCGTTGGCCAGCTCGACGGAGTGGATGCCTTCTTCGCCCGGCGCGATCAGCGGTTCACCGTCCAGGATCGCGTTGACGAAGTTCTGCATTAAGGTGGCGTGGGAGTTGGGGGCGTTCTCGAAGGGAATCTCAACGTTCCAGACCTCTGGTTTGGCGAAGCCGAGCTTGGCGCTGCGGCTGAACTCAATCATGTCGGCCTCATTGCGGGTGAGGGAGAGTTTGTCCGCTTCGAGCACCAGCTTGCCGCGCGTGCCGACGATCTCAAAGCGGTTGGTACCGGGTGCCTCGCCGGTAGAAGAAACGAACGTGCCGGTGGCGCCATTGGGGTATTCGAGGTAAGCGGAGACGTTGTCCTCGACCTCGATGTTGTGGAATCGGCCGAGCTGGCAGAAA
>Ga0209777_10008589_pt1 | contig 11153 bp, 10 predicted proteins | sample FrelakmetHBP12HB_FD_187147 | JGI IMG/M metagenome (GOLD analysis project Ga0209777, IMG submission 187147) | Freshwater lake sediment microbial communities from the University of Notre Dame, USA, for methane emissions studies -HBP12 HB (SPAdes)... | ecosystem: Environmental > Aquatic >...
TCCCCTTCAATGGATTCATCGAGTACACAAATCTGAACAAACGGCTGGACGCGGGAGGTCCACACCTCTTGTACGTGCCGTTCTATCTGGTGCCGGGTCATCCGCGCTTCGCTCAGCCCGACGCCGACCTGCTTCGCGAATGCACGGCCGGCCTGCAGCGGGTGCGCCCGGAGTTCGCCGCCGACTGGGTGATCGGGTATCGCGTTTTCCGCGACCCCTACGCTCAGGCCATTTGCACCACCAACTTCGCCCGCCGCATTCCGGCCGTGCGCTCGCGCATCCGTGGTCTGCTGGTGACGGACTCGACGCAGCTCTATCCTTCCGACCGCACCATCAGCGGTATGTTGGGCCAGGCACGCAAGGTGGCGGCCTTGGTGAACGAGGCAGGCGAGGAGGGGGGCTTAGGCAACGGGGGAACGTCAGAGTAGAGACCTTCTCATGGCGCTCACCCCTATATCTTGCGCCTACGAGAGCGAAGGGGATACCCGCTCCTGCAACATTCTGCGATATTCCGACTGACGCTTTTTGTTCGGCTGGTGTAGGAATCTGACGTTCGAATTGGGAGTACTGTGACCATGCGAGTGCGAGCCTGGGATACTACGGTTGCGATCGGGATGTTGGCCATTGCGGTGGCGTTTTGGTGGTTTCGGATCTCTGCCTCCGCGACGGGATACGACAACATGATCAGCGGCGATTCGTACGCACAGACCTACCCCATGATGTACCGAGCTGCGCAGTGGATCAGAGCGGGGCACATTCCGCTGTGGAACCCGTATCAATCCTGTGGGCATCCCTTTGGCGCGACCATCGTGTACGGGTACTTCTACCCGTTGAACTTTCCCTTTCTGTTGCTGCGCACCGAAGTCGCCATCGAGGCAGTCACCGCCCTGCATTTCTTTGTCGCAGGCTTCCTGATGTACCTGTATGGGAGAACCATCTCGCTAACGAGAATGGGGGCGATGATGGCGGGCTGTACATTCATGCTCTCCGCGTTCTTGGCTACGGAGGCGTCATGGTTCGACCCTCCGCTTTGTTCCGCCGTCTGGCTCCCCCTTGCTTTCATCGGAATCGAGAAAATCTTCGAAACACGTGATCGACGGTGGGCGATCGCTCTTGCCGTTGCCGTGGCGATGGCGTTTCTTGCGGGTTGGCTGCAGACGTGGCTGTATTCAATGTACGCAATTGCTTGGTACGGCGCGCTTCGATTTGTCGCGGCCCTTCGGCCTTTTCCCGGCATCAAACCGCTGCTACGGCCTGTACTCCTCTTCTCTGTTGCAACTCTGCTCGGTATCATGCTGGCAGGCGTTCAGTTGCTCCCGAGTATGGAGCTCGCGAATTTGGGCCCCCGTCACCCGGGGGCACTCAGGATCGAACAGACGATGCCGATGGGACCATTCCCGGCACAGAGGCTGCTCACCAATGCTGTTGGCGCCACCCGCGGCGCGGGGGACACCTACTTGGGAATGCTCGCACTTGTCTTACTGCCCATCTCCCTGTTCGCCTCCCAGGCCCGGGTTCGGCTGATCTGTTTGTGGTCTTTGTTGCTGGGAAGTCTCATGGTTTCTCTGACTGTGTACACGCCGCTCTTCAAGCTTTACGCCGTGCTACCGGGTGCCACCTGGTTCCGCATTCCATGGCGTATCCTATACTTGTACGCGTTTGCGGCCGCGCTTTTGATCGGCGTTGGCTTCGACGCCATCGCCGACGCCGGCGTCTCTCGATACCGGAGATGGACAGCAATTGCGGTCGGGGGTGCCGTTGCTCTCGGCATTATGCTCGTAGTTGACATGCCATGGCGGAGCCGCTTCTTCAGCATGATCGGACTAGCGCTCGCGGTGGCGGTGGCGGCGGTTCGCCGTCCTTGGACCAGGGCGGTGCTGGCAAGCGGGCTGCTTGCCCTGCTGGTTGTAGATCCCTTTCTTGCGACTCTAAATCGCGCGCGCCACCCATATAGTGACATGAGCGTCTACGATGCCGAGCGAGGGATCTACGATTTCATCAAGGAGAGGCAGGAGCTGTATCGTACGTACATTCACTGGGCGTTGCCAGGCCCAACGATGGCGGCAAAACTGGCAACGCTGAAAGGGATATATTCGATTACCGACTACGAGGGGCTCAGTCTTGAGCGATACGCGAATTTTGTCAGACAGCTCCAGCGGAAGGAACTGACCGATGCGACAAGAATGCAGCCGTTTGTCGGCCTGCTCGATCTGGATCCAACGCCGGAGCGATTGCGCCTGCTCAATCTGCTGAGCGTGCGATTCGTGGTGTTGATGCGAGGAGTGAGTCCCTTCCGGCAGGCATTTGCGGTGGCGGGGTGGCGGTTGGCGCTCCAACCCAGCGCCAGCAGGTTCGATGTGCTCGAGAACCCGAATCCGCTGCCGCGCGCGTTCATCGTATACCACGCAAGGCACACTGCGAGTGCAGCAGCGGCGCTCGCAGCGGTCACGGACCCTGAATTCGAGCCTCGAAACACGGTAGTCCTCGAGGACTACGATGCCCCTCCTTCTCTCCCCCAGGCGGAGGATTCCGGGGGCAAGGCCAACATCATCGAGTACGAACCAACGAGAGTCGTCGTGGAAACGAACGCCGCGCGCGCCGGCTATCTCGTTCTGACGGATACGTATTACCCGGGATGGAGGGTCAGAGTGGACGATGTCCCGGAAACGATAGCGCGAGCGAACTACCTATTTCGTGCAGTACCGATTGCCCCGGGCCATCACGTCGTCGAATTCGTCTATGCGCCGTTCAGCTTCAAGGCAGGAGTCGCGATGAGTATGGTTGGACTCGCTGCGGTTGCTCTTGGGCTGTCGCCAACGAGTCGCCAGCGTATCCAAGGGACAGGATCCGATGGAATCAAGAACTTGACATGAGTGCGAGGACAACCGTTTGATCTCCATGACCCTGTGCGGCCTCTGGCACGGGGCCAGCAGCACCCCAATGTGGAGTGAGCCGGAAGTCAGCGCACGGTGTGTGGCGTCAGGGGCTTTTGACGTCAGGGCCTTGTCGCTGGCTCCCCATGATTGCATATTTCCAGCGCGGCCGATCGATCGACTGCGGGAGGTGAAGTTGTATGGTTGCGCCAAACCTTGCCAGGAGGTCGACCTTCGTCGGGCTGTTCATGATCACGCTGGCGACGGCCATCGCGCTAGGTGCTGGCATATCGATGTCGTTTTGGTCAGGATTCACGTGCTATGCGGGCGCGTTCCTCGCGCTGCTGTGGATCACGCCGCGGCGCGGACCTGCGGAAGTAGCGAAGTAGCGCAAATGGGCTCCGTTTGACAGCTGCAGCTATCGGCGCTACGTGAGTTGAGGTGCGTGTGAACAAGCACGATGGCGAAAACGAAGAGATCAACTGATTCGTCTCGCACGCAGGTGGTTGTTCCAGCAGCGCGGCTTGCCCACCGCCTTGGTGAGTTCGGATGGCACTTGGTCGCCAACAATTGGAAGGTGGCACTCTACGTCTTCCTGATCCTTCTCTGCGTATTGTTTGCGCCCGAGGAGCCGCTCAAGTTCATCTACACGGAGTTTTGAGCTCCATCGCAATGCCGATGCTCCGCTCCACGCGGTTGGCCCAGTCGTTACAGGGAGCAGCCCGGTCGCGTCGTTCGCTGCGATAAGTGAAATGTTTCGCTTCTGGATCGTGAGATGCCGGCCGGATGTATGTGCGCTCGCTACAATGTTGGTGTGTGTAGCTGTCGTGGCGGTTTATGCTACGGATGCGGCGGCGGTAGATATCACGGGTGCTTTGCTGCAAGCCGTTGACCTCGATGGGAACCCTACCGGCCCCGTCTGGCACACCTCCAGTGATCCGGCGGCGCGCCCACTCGGCTTCACCCGCGCACCCCCGCGTCAGGCAAAAACGCTTCCTGCTCTGGCGACGGCCCAAGCTACGGTTGGGTCGTCCGTGCGGGCACGTTCGGGAGAGTTCCACTAGGCGGTTGTGCGATGTGCCGTGCCAATCTCCTGCTGCTCATGCTCGCAGGGTGTGTACTAGCTGCTTGTCAGCGTTCTGAGACCGAGGGGACATATCTCGCCCGTCGGTGGCTGGAGGCGCTGAATTCCCACGACGTCGAGCAAGTAACGCAACTACTCGATGGCGGGGCCACCTATTCCGATCCGGCTCCGGCGCAGCCGGTGGCACTGCCGGTGCTCCGGCAACGACTGCAGCAAACCTGGAGTGTCTGGAAGGATCAGGTATACACGGCCAACAAGGTGATTGAGCACGCTGACACCGTGGCGATCGAGTGGCACGTGCAGCAAACACACCCGAGCGGCAGGTCGGTCCCGACCGACGGGGTGACGATTCTCGAAGTGCAGAGCAGCCGCATCCACGCGGTGCGCAATTATTACAACACCGGGATCTATCTGCAGTTCATCAAGTAGCACTAGGTGCCTCTCGATGCTTCACACGAACAGCTTGGCGCAAGCGCTCGAAACCACATGCCCGCAGCGCGTGAACGCTGTGCGGCCGGATCCCGCGCCGACAGCCGCCCGTACCAGCTAGCCACTGACTCGTCGACTCATGTCCTCGCGGATCAGGCGCCTGGGTGCATATGTTGCGATCATCAAGGTGGTGGTATTGCTCGTTGCGATCGACTACTGGGTTAAGGGGCCGTTTTTCGGCCGTTACATCGTGCCGCGCTATGTGTCTCCGTTTGTGCTGGTGCGCGATCGGACGGGTGGGCACAACCTCAGGATCATGTTCGACGTGCTGCGCCGACTTCCGCGCGCGGCGATCCGGGTGGCCTTGATCGGGGACTCGACGATGAATGCTGCCGACTGCGTCGACCAAATGACCATTCCGTACTTGGTCGGGAGCGGCGTGCGCCGCTATTTGAAGCGAGAAGACGTTTTGACAATCGATTCGAGCGAGATCGGGATGTACGCCAGCGATGCGGTGCTGTTCATCGCCAAACTGTTGGGCACGCGGACGGACGTAATCGTCTATGGCGTATCGTTGCGTGAGTTTCCACGGGAAACCGTTTCCCAGTATGTCAGCCGCATCAGTGACGAAATGAGTCTTGCCGATCTGGTGCGTATTGTCAGGGCCGGCGGCGGTAGGTGGTTGGCCAACAATGTCGATGCCCAGCACCTCATGACCGGCTTGGTCAAATCGAACTGGGCAACCTACGCGTACCGCACCAGCCTGCGTGAAGTCGCATGGGACGGCACGATCCGGCGCCTCCTTGGGGATCAAGACCTGCTGGCGCGCCTCCAGCCATTGCCGGTCGAGCAGCGTGTGCAGGAGGCACCGCGCGTGAAAACCGGGAGTCCCTACGAGTGGACCCGGGCGCAGTACGGGATGCCGAGTCAGAACTGGGCGGTATTGGAGCTGATCGGCCAGCTGTGCCACGACTACGCGCCGGGGCGGTGCGTGATGTACACCGGCGCGATCAATCCCCTCGGCCGCGAGCAACTCGCTGAGCCCGGGTTCTACGAGGAATATTTAGCACGGTTGCGGGTGGTCGCCGGCCGCTACGGGCTCATCTGGCGCGACTACACTGACACGATGACGCCGGCGGATTTCAAGAAGCCGAAATATGGTGGGCTGCGGGACCCAATTCATTTGAACGAGACCGGCCGTGCGAAGCTCGCCGCGTTGCTGGTCGAACCGGTTAGCGAAGCCCTGCAGTCGGTCATCGCGCCACCGCAGCGGTCAAAAAGTTGAGACCGGCCGTGCTGCACGCCAAACATGGATCTGATGCCCTGCGCTCCCTCTGCTGGCGGTGGGGAAAGGTCCTTCTATGCTTCGTTTGTCTGGACGTCCTTTTGTTTCGCGTTGGGTTGCTGTGGAAGGTGAAGCCCAATTTCGGCGTCGGCACGCTCGCGGTGGATTGGCTGCTGTTGCACCAAATGGCTGAGCGATTCGAGACACGCAGCCCCACGCCACCTCCGGCTGTCATTGTCGGCAGCTCCGTCGTATTCAGAGGTGTTGACGAGTTCGGAGTTTCGACAGCGCTGGCGCAACAGAGCGTGCCGGTCCAATTCCTGAGCCTGCCCGCGCTCGGGGCAGATTGTACGGATACGACACTGATCGTATGGAACGCGATGCGCCTGCGCCCGTGGCTCGTGGCCTATGGGGCGGCTTCACGTGATTTCTGCCCGCTTCCGATCGAGAACGACCCGGTGGTGCGCATCTTCTACGACTCGTCCCTTGAGCTGGCGGCGCTGCCGCGGGTCGGAGCCGAGGCTCGACTGGACGCCACCGTCAAACGCTACTGGAAGCTGTACCGCTATCGGTTCTTTGTGCGCTCGGCGCTGACCACGCTGCTGAGCAGGGCTGCCAGCACTGTCGCCCTCGCCGGAGAGACGGGCGACGTGGCCGGCGAGGGCGGAGGGCTTCCTCCCGACGCCCAGCGTCGGTTCGGCGCCTTGAACATTACGGTCGAATCCTACAGGCTGTGGCAACGATGGTATCAGTCGCGGCGCGCCAGCGATTACCTTTCTTGGATCGAATCGCGGAGTAGTGACCTTCTTCGGTGGTATGCGGCGCAGACGCTCGCGACCTGTGGGCCAAATGCAAATCGACACGTCCGCTCGTTCGAACGGATGCTGGGGTTCTTGCAGCGAGCGCACGTGCGGGCCGTAGTGGCATATTTCCCGGAAAATCCGGTCTTCCGGCAGCCCGAGGCCAGAAAGTACTTCGACCCGGCTCTGTCGGATGCTTATGCCGATTTGTTTGCGCGGCAGGCTGTGGCACACGGCGCTCGGTTCGTAGACCTGCGCAACCTGTTGCCGCCCGAGGATTTCTACGACCTGGTCCACGTGAACTTCGAGGGGAGGCGCAAGATCTCCACACGCATGGCGGAGATTGTCGAAGAGGAGTGGCGCGCCCGGGAGCTGCATGGGGTAGGAAGAGGCGGGCGATGATCTTCAATACGTGGGTGTACGGCGCCTTCCTGGCGGTGGTGTTCTGCCTGTATTGGCTGGCGCCGGCGCGTTGGCGCCCGCTGCTGCTCATCGGCTTCGGCTTCTACTTCTACTGGTACTACTACCCGATCCACACCCTCTTCATCGCGGCCATGACCGTGATCGTGTTCGGCTTGAGTTGGCTGGTCCGGCCCGGGGCCGGCCGCCAACGACGATTATGGTTCGGACTCGCGACGACCCTCTGTCTCGGCACGCTGGCCTACTTCAAGTACCAGGGTTTCTTTCTCGATTCGGTCGCCTGGGTCATGGGAGCCGCGGGACTGAAGACCCACTTCGACCCGCCGCAGTTGCGCGCGCCGCTGGCGATCTCGTTCTTCACCTTTGAGTACGTCCACTACCTCATCGAGGTGTACCGCGGCACCTTCCCGCCGGCCGGGGCGCGCGACTTCGGCCTGTTCATTATGTTCTTCCCGACCTTGATCTGCGGTCCCATCAAGCGCTTCCAGCAGTTCAATCCGCAGGAGTACTCACAACGGGGACTGGATCCACAGAACGTGAACTATGGGCTGGAGCGTATCCTGTTCGGTCTGGCGAAGAAGACCCTGATCGCGGACACTGTGGCGCCGTACTGTGCTCCGGTGTTCGCGCACCCGGAGTTGTACACGTGGGCGCAGCTGTGGCTTGGTGTGTACGGGTACGCCATGCAGATCTACTTCGACTTCTCGGCTTACTCCGACATCGCCATCGGCAGCGCGCGGCTCTTCGGCTACACGGTACAGGAGAACTTCAATTATCCCTACCTGCAGCCGAACATTGCCCGCTTCTGGCGCAACTGGCACATCTCGCTGACCTCGTGGATCACCGACTACCTCTACATCCCGCTCGGCGGCAACCGCCGCGGTGAAGGCCGCGCTTACGTGAACCGTTTGATCTCCATGACACTGTGCGGCCTCTGGCACGGGGCCGCGTTTCACTTCATGGTATGGGGCATGTTTCACGGCGTCGGCTTGAATATCTATCGTGCCTACCAAGTCGCACGCGCGCGCTGGGGTTGGCCACGAACCACCGATCCACACGTGGCCGTGCGCGTGCTCAGCGTGGTGGGGACCTTTCACTTCGTGTGTATTGGCTGGGTCCTATTCGTGTGCGATCTCGACAAAGCATGGGCGATCATCTTGCGAATGCTGCTGGTCCGGCCGTGAGTTCCTGCGGCAGCGCGAGTGAAACGGTAAACGCAAGAGTGCGCCAAGGACTGGCGCGTGTTGGGGTTGCGACCCTGGCGCTTAAGGACCGGCGACGGCCCGCGTAGCCACGTCCTACGCACGAGCGGTAGGTTCTTCTTGCTAAACACGCCACTGACATGGCAGACTTCGCAGATGACTGGGCGCTCAGTTCCCAAGAGGCTGTTGGCGTGAGATTGGTTCCACTGACGAAGTTTCGGCCGGCTCTTAGGAGGTGAACTTAGAATGCCTGCCGGCGAGCTTTGGAGTCCTGAGCGCCTCGACCGCGCTACTTGCCGCGCTCGCGCTTGCGTGCGTGTTGTGACGGCGTTCGGTAGGTCGGAGCTTGGCCCCGGGTTAAATCACGAAGGAGTGAAGCAATGAGGGAATTACAGTGACAGCTACGGGCCCAGACCAGAGCGGGTTACCCCGCAGAATCTTCGCGACAGTGTTTCTACTGTCGCTCGGTGTATTGATGATGCAGATCGCACTGAACCGCATCTTCTCGTTCACCATCTGGTACCACTTTGCCTACATTTCGGTTAGCTTAGCTCTTCTCGGATTTGGTGCCAGCGGCTCGATGTTGGCGGCGTTTCCGCAGCTCGGTGGTGAGCGCATTCGTCCGACCATTGGACTCTACTGCGGGTTGTCCGCAGCCACGACGCTTGTGATGCTGATCGTGATCGGCAGTGTTCCGCTTAATCCCTTCGAGGTGCTCCACAGTAGAGCTGAGCTGGCGACCCTCATATTGTATTTCTTGGTCGTTTCGATCCCCTTCTTCTTTGCGGGGCTTGCAATAACGATCGCACTGCGGGCGGCGGGGCGCGAGGTTAACCGTCTCTATTTCTGGGACTTGGTCGGTGCCGGGCTCGGCTGCGCGCTGGTCGTTGTTGCCATCGATTGGCTGGAAACTCCGCGGGTCGTGATTCTGGTCGCGCTGGTCTTTGCGAGTGCGGGCCTTGTCGCCAGCGCTGGAGAGCGGTCCCGCGCGCGAAACCTTAGCCTTGGAGTTGGCGTGTTGCTGCTCGTGGTTATAGGGCCCCTACCGGACTGGCTGCCGTTCACGCCCAGCAAAGATAAGGAGCTTGCCGACTGGTTGCGAGTGGGTGTCACCCACTATTCAAGATGGACCAGTATCTTCCGTACCGACCTCGTGGGTGACCGCGACCGTGAGGCAACTCTCGGTGGTTATCGCCAACGCGGGATCAGCCCACATTACGAGGGAGAGTCCCCCCCGTTTCGGGTCATTCTCAACGATGCCGGCGCTGCCGCGATCATGTATCAGATCACCGAGGGAATGAAGGGACTTGAGATGTTCCGGCACCACGTGTTGACGGCTCCGTACGTCCTGAGCGACCACCCAGAGGTGCTGATTATCGGTGTTGGGGGCGGCTTGGACGTCATCGTGGCTCTGGAGAACGGCGCCAAACACATTGCCGGCGCAGAACTGAACCCTGTTGATGTCGACCTGATCACGCGTCGGTATCGTGATTTCAATGGCGGTCTATACGATCGGCCGGACATCGAGATCTATCCGAACGAGGGCCGGCACTTCACGCGCATGACCGACAAGCGTTTCGATCTGATACAGATCACCGGTGTGGATACGCTAGCGGCCATGTCCAGCGGAGCGTACATCCTGTCCGAGAATTACCTCTACACCGTGGATGCGTACCGCGAGTACTTCCGTGTGCTGCGCGACGGCGGGCTGCACAGCATCGCGACCCTCGATTTTCACCCGCGGCTCGGCTACCCGCGACACGCCTTACGCTTTGCAACGCTCTCCTACGAGGCGCTCCGACTGAACGGCGTCGCGCGACCCAACGAGCACATGATGGTCGTCGCGACGGATCAGCCGATCGAAAAGGTCGAAATTCTGACCAAGATGCAGCCGTTTTCTGAGGCCGAAATCGCGGCCATGGAGCAGTTCATCGACAAGGAGGGCTTTCAGGCTTGGTATCTGCCGCGCCGGCCCGATCGGCAGCAGCAGGTGTTTCGCACCCTGCTCGAAGGGACCCCGGAGCAGCGCCAGCGCTTCTTCAACGACAGCTTTCTCGACCTGCGGCCGACGACCGATGATCGGCCGTTCTTCTTCAGCTATTACAAATGGCGGCATCTGTTTGAACACCGCAAAGAGATTGACCAGCGGAACACACTAGCCACGGGACAACTCGTGCTAGCCCTGATCTTGGCACTCGCCATTCTGTTCTCCGTGGTTGCGATAGCATTGCCGATGATCCGGGTGCGGGGAGGAGCGAGTACAATGCCCGGCCGTTGGGGCTTTCTCGCGTACTTCGCCGCGCTGGGGGTCGGGTTCATGTTTGCGGAGATTAGCTTCGTGCAGCGCTTCATCCTCTTCCTCGGTTACCCGACGTATTCGTTGACGGTGATGCTGTTTTCCTTTTTGACCGCCGCGGGCATAGGGGCTCACCTTAGCGGCCGCCTGCCGGACAACCCAGCGCGAACTCTACCGGCGCTGGTGCTGGCACTGACCGTCGTGGTGGTGGCCTACGCGATCGCACTGCCTTCAATAATCGGGGCTCTGCTCGCCGCCTCGCTTGCCGTACGCATCGTGGTAACCGTTTTGCTGTGTGCACCATTGGGCGGCGTGCTTGGCATGTTCTTCCCGTACGGTATTCGGCTCACGGCCGCCCTTAATCGTGACTTCGTCGCCTGGGCGTGGGCGGTTAACGGCTGTCTCTCTGTAGTCGGCTCAGTGTTGGCCATCATCTTGGCGATGGGCTACGGGTTCACGGTCGTGACCATTGTCCTCGTCGTGGTGTATTGGCTCGGGGTGGCCAGCTTCGTGCGTACGTACGTGAGTATCCGTGCGTAAGACAGGGCCAGTGAGACGAGATGAGTGTCTACCACTACGCGCCGCTCGTTGCGGCGCCAACAGGGCCGATTCGGTCTCGCAATCGCAACGGGTACACTCCAATAGAAGTTGAGGTGCATGTGAAGAACGATGACGGCGAAAACCAAGAGATCAACTGATTCGTCTCGCGCGCAGGTGGTTGTTCCAGCAGCGCGGCTTGCCCACCGCCTTGGTGAGTTCGGATG
>Ga0209777_10008590_pt1 | contig 11153 bp, 4 predicted proteins | sample FrelakmetHBP12HB_FD_187147 | JGI IMG/M metagenome (GOLD analysis project Ga0209777, IMG submission 187147) | Freshwater lake sediment microbial communities from the University of Notre Dame, USA, for methane emissions studies -HBP12 HB (SPAdes)... | ecosystem: Environmental > Aquatic >...
CGCGGGAGGGTCCGTTCCTCTGCCGTCCAATAGTGGCAGCGTCCATCCCCGGCTCTCGAATAAATCACTCAGTTCAGAGGCTGACCCGTTTTTCCCTGGATCGAAGCATGCCTCTCCTGTCTCGTGGTATCCTCGGTCAGTGCCGCTCGCGATTGGGAAGCGAGCTGCCTGCCACTCACACTGGGAGATCAATCATGCGCATGCTCATGCACGTTCAGCTACCACTGGAACCGTTCAACGCCGCCGTTCGGGATGGAACCGCAGGGCAGAAGATCCAGCGAATTCTCGAGGCCATCAAGCCGGAAGCCGCCTATTTCTCGGAGCAAGACGGCAGGCGCGGCTGCACCTTGGTCGTGGACGTCAAGGATTCTTCCGATGTCCCGATGCTGGCCGAGCCGTGGTTTCTCACATTTAATGCCGAAGTGAAGTTTCGGATCGCCATGACGCCCGAAGATCTCGCTCGCGCGGACCTGGGGGCGTTGGGAAACAAGTGGGCTTAGGCAGTCCGCCCGTCGAAACGGCGGCGGCCACTTCAGCCCCGCGCTCACCTTCCGTACGGCCGGCGATACCTTCAAAACTCGTCCGGCCCGCGATCCGGGGGCGCCTTTCCAGGGCCTCCGATCTATTGACGTAGTGTTCGACCCGTTATGCTGAGGCTGGCGGACCTCCCGGATCATGATTGGAACAACGGTTTCGCACTACCGCATAATGGATAAGCTCGGCGGCGGTGGAATGGGTGTGGTCTATAAGGCCGAGGACACCAAGCTCCACCGCTTCATCGCGCTCAAGTTCCTGCCGGAAGAAATGTCCAAGGACCATCAAGCCTTGGGGCGCTTCCAGCGCGAGGCCCACGCCGCCTCCGCCCTCAACCATCCCAACATCTGTACGATCCACGATATTGACGAGCAAGGGGGGCAGCCGTTTATCGCCATGGAACTGCTGGAGGGGCAGACGCTGAAGCACCGCATTGCCGCCAGGCCCTTCAAGCTCGACGAGCTGCTGGAGCTGGGCATCCAGCTTGCCGACGCGCTGGACGCCGCGCACGCCAAGGGCATCGTCCATCGGGACATCAAGCCGGCGAATATCTTTGTGACGGAGCGTGGACAGGCCAAGATTCTTGATTTCGGATTGGCCAAGCTCTCCCCGCGAGGCTCGCATGTGGCGGAGGCAACCAGCGCGACGGGGATGCCGACGATCGCCGCCGAAGAGCACCTCACGAGCCCGGGAGCAGCCATGGGAACCGTCGCCTACATGTCTCCAGAGCAGGCGCTGGGCGAAGACATCGATGTGCGCACGGACCTCTTCAGTCTGGGCGTCGTGCTCTATGAGATCGCCACAGGGCGGCAAGCTTTCCCCGGCAGCACCACGGCGGCCATCTTCGACGGGATTCTCCACAAGGCGCCCATCTCGCCGGTGCGCCTGAATTCGGAAGTGCCGGCGAAACTGGAAGAGATCATTAACAAACTTCTGGAAAAAGACCGCGACCTCCGCTATCAGGTCGCCTCCGAGCTGCGCGCCGATCTGAAGAGGTTGAAGCGCGATACCGATTCCGGCCGCACGGGGGCGGCCCCTGCTTTGCTGCACGCGGTCGAGGAGGTTCGCGAAACCCGCCCACATCGTCGATGGCGCACCCGGGCCGCGATATCCGGCAGCGCTCTCATCGCCATCGTGGCGATTGCCGGGTATCTTCTGGCGCGCCCGGTCGCACCGCCGCGCGTTCTGCGTACCGTTCAAATCACGAATACGAATCGGCCCAAATTCGGCGTCGTCACGGATGGTTCGCGACTCTATTTCGTGGACGGTCAATTAGGTCTCGCCCAAGTCTCCGTGACCGGCGGTGAGACGGTACCCATACCGGCCCCGCCTCAGTACCGGAGCTTTGTCTTGGATATCTCGCCGGACGGGTCTGAGCTGCTGATGGGTACTCACCAAAATGGGTTAACCTCCGGGGGATCCCTCTTTACTCTTCCTGTGTTGGGCGGCTCGCCTCGCCGATTAGGCAGCATCGAAGTTCACAGCGCGGCGTGGTCGCCGGACGGAAATAGGATTGCCTACTCGAAGGAGAACGGGATATTCCTGGCGAAGAGCGATGGGAGCGAACCACGGCGGCTCTTGACGGCGGCCGGACTGTCTGATGACCTCCACTGGTCGCCCGACGGAACGATTCTGCGCTTTACCGTGAACGATCCCCAAACCAATAACCGCTCCATTTGGCAAGCATCCACGGATGGATCCAATCTTCATCCCCTGCTTCCGGGTTGGAGCAGCCAACCCAACGAATGCTGTGGCAACTGGACGCCGGACGGAAGGTATTTCGTGTTCGAGGCGGTGCGCGAAGGGAGGGCAAGCGTCTGGGCGCTGCGCGAAGACCGTGGCCTTTTCCGGTCAAGCCGCCACGAGCCGGTGCAGTTGACGACCGGGCCGATGAACATCGGCGAGCCCGTCCCCAGCCGGGATGGCAGGAAGCTCTTCGTCCAGGGCTGGCAGCCCCGCGGGGAATTGGTGCGCTACGATGCGAAGTCAGGCCAGCTCGTGCCGTACCTGTCGGGCATCCAGGCAATGGGACTCGACTTCTCTCGTGACGGGGAATGGGTCGCCTACAATGACTACGCCGCCGATGGCGCCATTTGGCGAAGTAAGGTGGACGGAACCCAAAAGCTCCAACTTACTTTCCCCCCCCTCGAGGCCTACCTGCCTCGATTGTCTCCGGATGGCGGGCAGATCGCCTTCTTTGGTCATCTGCCCGGCGAACCCTGGCAGATCTATGTCGTTCCCGCCGCTGGAGGTTCACCCGAACTAGTCTGTCGCCGCGGAACTAATCTGGCGGACCCAAACTGGTCGCCGGACGGGAACTCGCTGGTCTTCGGAGAGAATGTGGGTAGCAATCAGGGGTCGGCGATCTACGTGCTCGAAATGAAAACGCGGAACGCCTCGAAGCTGCCGGGGTCCGATGGCCTCTTTTCTCCCCGCTGGTCTCCAAACGGACGCTACGTAGTGGCCATGACGCTGGATTCTCTCAAGCTCATGCTTTTTGATTTCACGACTCAGAAATGGACTGATCTCGCCAAGGCCAGGATGTTCGTAGCCTATCCGAATTGGTCTCGGGACGGAGATTTTGTGTGCTTCGACGGGAATCTCGAGAGTGAATGGGGCTATTTCCGAATTCGCATCAGCGATCGCAAACTGGAGCGTGTCCTCAGCCTGAAAGGGTTTCAGGGAGCCGCAGGCCCCTTCGGAACCTGGTCCGGCCTCGCCCCGGACGGTTCTCCCCTGTTCATCCGCGACGCCAGCATCCAGGAAATCTACGCTCTCGATTGGGACCGGCCTTAATCCTGCTTGCGCGTGACTCACCACTAAGACTCGTAGAAAACGCTCCGCCCGAGTTGCGCCGGGACGCTATCTGATGCGCCGGGCGGCCGCTACTCGTTGCGCAGCGCGACCACGGGATCCACGCGCATGGCCCGCAGCGCCGGCAGGTAGCAGGCAAGCGCGGCTACCAGCGCGAGGAAGGCCGCCGCGGATGCGAATGTGAGCGGATCGGAAGCGCTGACGTTCACCAGCATTCCGCCGACGATGCGCGCCGCCGCCAGGGCGATGACGCTTCCGGCAAGCAGCCCAGGGACGGTCAACCGGAGGCCCTCGCGCAGCACCAGCCCGAGCATGTCGCCCGGCTTCGCGCCCAGCGCCATCCGGATTCCCATCTCCTGCGTGCGCTGGCTCACGGCGTAGCTCATGACGCTGTACAAGCCGATGGCCGCCAGCAGCAGCGAGATCCCACCGACCACTCCCAACAAGCTGGCCGCCGCGCGCTGCGCGAACAGCGAGCCGGCGACGGCGCCGGACAACAGCCTCGTGCTGAAAACCGCGTCCTGGTTGAGCGCCAAGGCCTCCCGCCGCAGGACGGGGGTGATCTGCAGCGGGTCGCCGGCGGATTTGATAAAGACCGAGAAGTTTAGACCGGGCGCGAACCATTGGCGGAACGGCATGTAGAAGAACGGAGTCGGGCCCTCCATCGGAGTGTGGTACTTGCTGTCTTTGACCAGCCCGACCACCGTTGTCTGGTGCCCCCCGCAACGGACCTTGCGGCCGATCGGGTTTCCACCGTGGAAGAACCGGTTGGCGAAGGTCTCATTGACGACGATCACCGTGGGCGCCCCGGCCGAATCGCGTTCGGTGAAGTCGCGGCCATCGAGCATCCGGATGCCGAGCAGTTTGAAGTAGCCGGGCGGAACCGTGGCGCGATGGATCATCATCTGCTCATCGGGCGCGGGAGCGTATCCCTCAATGTCGAGTTGGTGCCAAGGCGTGGAGCCGGCCCCGGAGGCCGTCGACATGGGGACCACATCCGAGTAGGTCACGCCGGCCACGCCCGGCCTCGCCTCCAACCGCTCGCGGAGGACCCGGCAGAAATCCCACTGCTCCCGCGCCGAATAGCCCGCGTTCGAGAGATAGAACTGAGACACGGAGATGTTGGCCCGGTCAAACCCCGGCTCGATGCCGCTCGCGTTCCTGAAGCTCCGGTAGAAGAGCCCGGCGCCGATCAGCGCCACCATAACCAGGGCCATTTCGGAGACCACGAGCAGGCCGCGCAAACGATGCGAACCGGAACCGGCGCCTCCGCCGCGGCCGCCCTCTTTGAGGGTTTCATTCAGGCCGGAGCGGGCGGTGAGCAGGGCAGGCACCGTGCCGGACAGCAGAGTCGCGACGACGGTGATCAGCAACGTGAAGCCGAGGGTCGAGAGGCTTAACCCGCCGCCGAGATCGAGCGGAACGTCGATGGTGGGAAGCAGGAACAAGAGCGACTGCCCCATCCACATAACCAGCGTGACGCCGACCAGCGCGCCGCCGGCGGCGAGCAGCAGGGTTTCGATCAGAAGCTGCGCCGCGAGGCGGGAACGCCGGGCCCCCAGCGCCAGCCGCGTACCGAACTCCTTCCGGCGGGACACCGCGCGGGCCAGCAGCAGGTTGGCGACGTTCGCGCAGACGATCAGCAGGAGGAGCAAAGAGAGCGCCATCAGAATCCGCAGCGGCTGGAGCAGCATGCCCTGGGCGCCGAGATGCCCGTGCCACAGCGGCGTTACCGTGAGGTCGACGCCCCGGTTGGTGGGAGGGTAGAGCGCCGCAAGCCTTTTGCCCAACGCGGCGACCTCCGCGCGCGCCTGCCCGATGGTGACGCCATGCTTCAGCCGCACAATCGTGGAAGTCTCGTCGCGCGTCCCGCGGTAGTGCAGGGTGCCGTCGCCGGTGCCCATGGCCGTGGCCATGGTGACCGGGATCCAAACGTCATAGACCACGCCCGCGGTGGTGCCGTGGAACTCCCGCGGCGCGACGCCGACGATGGTCAACTCGTGCCGGTTCAAACGGATGATTTTGCCCAGCACCTTTGAGTCGCCGGCGAACCGGGCCTGCCACATGCCGTAGCTGATGACGGCGACCGGTGCGCCACCTTCCCGGTCGCGTCCCTCTTCGGGCAGAAACGTGCGGCCCAGCACGGGCTTGACCTTCAGGAGATCGAAGTAGTTTGCCGAGACGAGTTCCGCCCAGGCGCGCGCCGTTTTTCCTTCGGCCCCGACGCTCAGGGGCGTGAAGCGCCCGAGGGCGATTCCGGAGACCAGCTTCAGATTGTCCTGGTAATCGCTGTAGTCGAGATAGGACGTGTTGACCAGATACTCCCCGGTGGGGGTCACGGTCTCAATGAGGGCGAGTTCCTGCGGATCGCCGACGCCGGGGAAGGGATGCAGCAGGACGGAATCGATCCAACTGAACACCGTCGTGTTCACGGCAATGCCCAGCCCGAGTGTGAGGACGACGACGGCCGTGAACCAGGGGCGGCGGCGCAGGATCCGCAATCCGAACCACACGTCCTTCATGAACATAGCGATATTATGACTGGCAACTCGAATTCCAATCGCAAGTCCTTACAGGCGCGCGGGATTTCGATGCGCTGGCTGTCCGCTTGTGGGAAGGGTTGTCCGGAACCGAGATTCTCGCTCGCGGCGTCCTGGCGTTCCTATGGAACGCCTGTTTTGGCCCGAAGTGCCTCGGATGCGACGAAGAAGAACCGGTCAGAGAAACGGGCCAGCCTGGAGAAAAACCGGTCAGCCTGAACCGCGCGATTTTTCCGGCCATCCGGCCATCTTGTCCGCTCTGCAAACAGCCCCAGTTGGTCTGTGACGGTCGCGTGCGGGTTCCTTGCTGTGCCGCCCAATAGAGGCAACCCCATCCTGGGCTCTCGAATAAATCACTCAGTTCAGGCTGACACGTCTTGCCCACAACGGTGCGACGAAAAGAAATCCTTTTGGCGCGCTCGCCAGCCTGCAGATGTTTGCCTTGCCCGCGACCGGGAATTGGGCCAACTTCCTCGAACCGACTTCCGAGGCGTTTAGTGGAGCGAAGGGGATTTCTCGCCAGCTATCTATCCGGCACTGCCTTGGGCTCGTACTTCAGGCTGACTTGCGGCCTCACCGCGCCGACTTGTCCGGTCGCCTCCCACCTGCCCTTGTTAATAGGAAGTTAACTGAGTGGCGTTCCCCAGGTGACCAGAGTCAAAGTGGGCCAGTTGTTTGAGAGAGCCACACGGGATTGCCATGGGGGCGCGCTTTCCAGTCGAGGTGTGCACGGTCGCAGACCACCGCCCTACTCAGAATCCTTCCACCATCCAGACATTGCTGATGGTAACTTGGGCCAGTATGGCAAGGTAGCGGCCGTCCGGTGAAGGTATGCCCCAAATTATTCCTCCGCCCCCTCCCTTGTGCTGCCATAGCTCTCGGGCGTTCCCCTTCAAATCGACGTAGAGAAGCGTGCTGCCTTGCGGCGAGCCAGAGCCGCAGTAAAACCCCTTTCCGTCAGGCGACCAGTCAACACCCGTGCTGTTCCGCCAACCCTTCACCGTGATTTCGCGGTCGGAGCCGCCTGAGAGCGAAAGCAAGCGAATGTGAATCTCTGCCTCGCCGGCTCGCGAAATCGCAACGGTTGATCCATCCGGAGAGAGTCCCGTCCCGCCGTAGTCGTGCGAGGGTTCTTTCTCTATGGTCCGGAGCACCTTCCCTCTTCCCTTCAGGGGGTCGAATGCTGTGACCATGAGCTGTTTTCGGTCCTGGCTCTCCTCGAGGATGACGCAGAGGTTTGCCGGCGCGCGGGCACACCCGAAGGAGTCCAAATTCCGCATCTCCAGCACAAACTGGGGCACTCCGCCGCTCGCGGGGATGCGCATCAAGCGACTCGGAGGGGCGGGATTGGCCGGCGTTCTCGGACTCTCCACGAAGAGTATCCAGGCACCATCAGCACTAAGGCGCTGCCCGGAGACGTCTTGCGGTCCTGCGACCACAGGCTCAGAGGTCTCCTGGTTGATTTCTTGCTTGAAAATACCCTGCGTGCCGTTGCGGTCTGAATCGAACAATACGGCTTTGCTGTCCGGCGTCCATGCCGTGGGCTCATCGTAGGCTTCGCCATTAGTCAGCCGCCGAGGGGGATTCATGCGCGTCCCCCCTGCCGCGAGCTCGCCCAGGTAAACCTGCGCCTGATATGTCGCCTTGCGGAGCACCAGCCGCTTCCCATCCGCACTGGCGCTCAATCCATAAAGGTGAGATCCAGCCCATTGGGTAATGCGATTCGGTTTACCGGTGGGGGTGCCGGCATGGTTATCGATGCCGACTTGCCAAAGATTGTCGTCACTTGAGTCATGCGATTCCGGCCGCTCGTAGACGATCCGCCCTTCCGGAAGCCAGCAAAAACTTTCCAGCCACAGGTCCGAAGCCGGCACAACCACCGTCCGGTTCGCCCCCTTCAGGTCGCAGGTTTCGATCGAATACTGGAACCTGTCCGCACTGCGCTGGAACCTAATGTAGGCCAAGCGCTGTCCGTCCGGCGACCAGTGTACGCTCCAGAGGCTTTCATCTTCTCCGACCGCGAGGACCTTTTGTGGGTTGTCTCCCTGGCTGCCCATCACCCAGATTTCGCGAGCGTAATCCGTCTGTGGGATGTATAGGCCGAAAGCGATGTGTGTCCCGTCCGGCGAAACCCCAAATCCCCCCGCACCCTCGCGAAGCTCTCGTGGCGATTGCCCCAGCACCGAGACCGTCCACATGCTCTTGTGGCCGCCCTGTTCGTTGGCGTCAGCGAGCAATTGTGTTCCCTCGGGAAACCAGGAATCGGGATACCAGTCGGCGCCGGCTGGAACTCCGGCCGGCCTTGGGATGAGCCGCTCTTCCCCTGTGGAAAGCAGCTTCACGCGAATCCCGGCCGCGTCCCAGTAAGCAAGGTACTTGCCATCGGGAGAAACGGCGTCACCCTGGACAGGGTTCTCGCTGGAGTTGAACGTCAGCCGTTTCTGCGTTACTGATAATTCGGCTGAAGGCTTGGGAGGGCGATGCAGGAGGAACCACGCCAGGGCAACCAGCGCAGCCGCCACGGCAATACTCCCCATGGCAGCTTTCTTGTGCCGCTGGATGAGGCCGGCGATGATGACGGAGTCCGACGCTAATTCGTGCGTCGCCTGGCGCACTGCTCCTGCGGCCGCCGGCGAGGACGCCGTCGCTTCGGAGCGGCTGGATCTCGTATCGCGCTTCAGCCGTTTCAGGTCGGCGCGTAGCTCGGAGGCTGTTTGGCACCGGATCTCTCGGTCCTTCTCCAGCGTCTTGTTGATGATCCTTTCCAGCTCCACCGGCGTTTCCGGGTTCAACCGCACCGGCGAGACCGGCGCCTTGTTTAGAATCGCGTTGAACAGCGCCGCTGTGGTATTGCCGGTGAACGGCAGAGTGCCCGTCGCCATCTCGTACAGCACCACGCCGAATGAGAACAGATCCGTGCGTGCGTCCAGCTCCTCTCCCAGCGCCTGCTCCGGCGACATAAAGGCAACCGTCCCCACCGCCGTGCCCGGACTGGTGAGCATCTCTTCGGTGGCGGCTTGCGTGGGTAGCGGGGCTTTCGGGCTCGCACCTGCCGGCGTCAGCTTGGCCAAACCGAAATCCAGAATCTTGGCCTGTCCCCGCCGCGTCACGAAGATGTTGGCCGGCTTGATGTCGCGATGCACGATGCCCTTGGAATGCGCAGCGTCCAACGCATCAGCGACTTGCATCGCGAGTTCCAGCAGCGCATCGATCTTTAGCGGCCCACCCGCGATGCGCTCTCGCAGCGTTTGCCCCTCGAGCAGCTCCATAGCTATGAAGGGGCGCTGCTCGTTTTCGCCTATGTCGTAGATGACGCAAATGTTGGGATGGTTCAAAGCCGAGGCGGCGCGGGCTTCCCGCTGAAACCGCTCTAAGGCAGCGCGATCCTTGGCGTAATCGTTCGGCAGAAACTTGAGAGCCACGTTACGGCCCAGGCGCGTGTCTTCCGCCTTGTACACCACACCCATACCACCGCTGCCGAGCTTTTCCAGAATGCGGTAATGGGAGATGGTATTCCCGATCATGAGTCACCCCGCCAATCGGGCGATGGACCGTAGGGGAATTCTACCCCACCGCGCGGGCGGTCCGTCGGTCGGCAAGCCTAATCGAACAACCGCCACAGTCACAGAAGCTCGGGCCGAATACCCGTATGCGTAGACCGCCCGGAACCCAGGAAAATCAGTGGCTCCAACCTGGTCTATTCTGTGCCGGCACGTCGCGGAGGGCCAGGAGCGGCCGCCTGCGCACCCCGCACAACTAAAACTCCAAGCGCATCGAAACCTGCCCCGTGCGATAGCCGCCAAAGTCGGAACCGCGGGCGCTGGTGATCTGGCCGAAGCTGGGCGCATCAACTGCCAATTGTGGATCGTTCAGATTCACGTGGTTGAGAATATTGGTGAAGGATCCCTCGATCTTCAGCTTCATCCCTTCGGTGACGGCGAAGGTTTTGCCAAGCCCCGTCGAAAGGTTGATTGTTCCCGGCCCGGTCACCACACCGATGCCGGAGTTCCCGAAGCGGCCGATGGGCGGCGGATCGCTTCCGGGGTTAACGCCGATGGTGCAAGGCTGGCCGCTGGTCCACCCGGGCACGCCAGGGCAGACAAAAGCCGTTGGGTCGATCCACTGATTGGCGTTGGGATGCGGAAGCGAGCCGCTCTTGATGCGGTCGGGACGCTGCGTGTCGAAGTTACCTGAGCCCGTGCCCGATGGATCACCTGCACCGGAGTAGGGAGTCTCGTATGGGCCGCTTTGGATGAGAAAGATGTGGTTGAGCCGCCACCCGCCCAACAGACCATCCACCAGACGGTTCGCATGCGACAGAAATGCACGTCCTCGGCCCAACGGCAGCTCGTAAACCGCTGTGGTGATCCAGCGCTCACGGCGCGAGGCGGACACCTCGCCGTATCCGGCGCGCCGGTTATGGGAGTCCATCACAACATCGAAGCCCTCGGCCGCGAACGAAGTTCCGGGAGCAGATCCCTGATTGTCAGCCAGGCTCTTGGCAAAAGTATAAGTTGAGTTGAAGGTCAAGCCGTGCTGGAAGCGGTGTGATAGTTCTATCTGTGCCGACTGGTAGTTGGCATTGGCGCCGACCGAATGCAACCACACGATTCCCCAGTTGGGGAAGGGCCGGCTGCTCAACGGCTGCGACGCGTAATACTGCGTCGAATAGGAGGACTGGTTCCGGTCTTGCAACCAAACCAGGTCCCGCGTTCCCATGCCGATATAAGAGATACGCAGCCCGGTATTGAATCCAATATCGCGGTCGATGGAGAAATTCCACTGCATGGTGTACGGTTCTTTCCAGTGGATCTGATCGGCGACGCCGAAGCTGGCGGTGCCAAACGCAGGGATAATGCCACTACCGGGTGTGAGAATTTGCGGCCACTGAAAGATGGGGCCGCCATTCGCAGCGATGTTGTAGTAACTGTGAATGTCGGCCTGCAAGGTTGCAGTCAAAGCGCCGTAGATATTACCCAGGCTGGGGGTGTCGTATACGCCGAACCCGCCGCGCAGCACAGTCTTGCCATTCGAGAACGGGCGGAAGGCAAACCCGAATCGCGGAACCACTCGCGTGGGCGCCGTGCGCAAGCCTTCCGGTATATGCGCCTGCCTGGCCGACAGCACCGGAGTGCAGGGAGCGCCGTTGGCGGGAGGAGCCGGACAGGCGTCAAACGAAGCCAGAAACAACGGAGCTAGCACATTCTGCTTGCCCGTCGGATAGATCACGGCTCCGGATCTCTGAACGGGCAAGCAGAATGTGCT
>Ga0209777_10008591_pt1 | contig 11152 bp, 7 predicted proteins | sample FrelakmetHBP12HB_FD_187147 | JGI IMG/M metagenome (GOLD analysis project Ga0209777, IMG submission 187147) | Freshwater lake sediment microbial communities from the University of Notre Dame, USA, for methane emissions studies -HBP12 HB (SPAdes)... | ecosystem: Environmental > Aquatic >...
CGCATCGCGCGGGCCGTTGGATTTATCCGTCAACGATCGTTAACTACTCTATGTAGTCCCTCAGTTTCTTGCTCCGGCTCGGATGGCGGAGCTTCTTGAGAGCCTTGGCCTCGATCTGGCGGATTCTCTCTCTGGTCACCTTGAAATGGCGGCCGACCTCTTCGAGAGTGCGCGAATAGCCATCATCCAGACCGAACCGCATTTTGAGGACGTCTCTCTCACGAGGCGTGAGCTTGTTGAGCGACTCCTCGATCTTCTCGCGAAGTACCATATTCGTCGCGGCCTCGGCCGGGGAGATTGCCTCCTGGTCCTCGATAAAGTCCGCGAGGTGGCTATCCTCTTCCTCGCCGATCGGCGTTTCGAGAGACAGCGGCTCGGGGGCTATTCTGATGATCTCGCTCACGCGGTCAGGCGGGATGCCCATCTCCCGCGCGATTTCATCCAAAGTCGGCTCCCTGCCGAGGTCCTGGAGAAGCTGACTGCGGATCTTGATCCACCTGTTGATGGTCTCCACCATGTGCACGGGTATTCGGATCGTGCGGCCCTGGTCGGCGATCGCTCGCGTAATGGCCTGCCTAATCCACCAGGTGGCATACGTGCTGAACTTATACCCCTTGCGATAGTCGAACTTCTCGACCGCGCGTATGAGGCCGATGTTACCCTCCTGAATCAGGTCGGGGAAGCTCATCCCTCTCCCGGAATAGCGCTTCGCGATGCTCACCACCAGCCTCAAGTTGGCCTCGGTGAGCACGGCCTTCGCGTCTATGTCGCCTGCCTCGATTCTCTTTGCCAGCGATATCTCCTGGGCCATTGTCAAGAGCGGCGTCTTGCCTATCTCACGCAGCCACATCCGGACGGAGTCGTCGAGGGGCATGCCCTCCATTTCAGCCAACTCCACTTCGGCTGCCTCGATATCCTTTGTGCCCAGTTCGTCTTCTTCAAGATCGTCGAAGGGTGTGACCTCCTTGACCTTTTCAACCACCCGAATCCCTTCGTCCGCGAAAGTCTGCAAGATATCGTCAACCTGCTCCGCGTTGAGATCCTCGTGGCTGAGGGTGTCGTTGATCTGATCATAGGTCAAAAAGCCGGTCCGCTTTCCATCTTCGATCAGTTTCTGCAACCGACCACTAGTTTTCATCTCTACAGCCACTCGTATTCATCCCCTTTCGTCTGACGGAGCCAAACAAAGTATATAATTGCTTCGCATACGCTCACTTACGTCAGTGCAATATCCCTTCAATCAGCGGCGCCACGGCTCGGATGTCTCCTTGACCAGCATGCGCCACTCTTCATATTCGGCGTCGCCTTGCTTGATTTCCCCCGCGGTTATCCTTTGGGCCAGTGATCGCAGCTTGCGACGTTTATCATTTTTGTTGTGCCGGGTAATCACATCGACCAACTCATCGACATTGTAGTTCGCGTCGGTCTCGTCGAAACCAACCAGCATATCGGTCAGCAAGTCCTCGGCGGATGTCCCGGCGACTTCATCGCGAAGTTCCCCCCGATCTATTTTTCCCGTTTGGACATAGAGTCTATCCATAGCCTCGGCAAGCGCTCTGGATGACTCCTCACTAAACTCCTTCGGCGGCACCTGCCCAAATACCTTGCTCACATTAAGATTGTGAAATAGTACTATACCCAGCAGCAGGCGCTCAGAACGCTCTATCAACGATGCTTTCTTTAGCGGATTCGCCGTCGGCTGCCTGGTTTCCTTCATGCCGGAAAAATCCCGTACATGTTTTTGTCGACTGGCACGGCCCCGGTGCTTAACGATCTCCGATCGCAAATGATCTTCCGCCAGAGTCGTGCCGGTACTGAAGTTCGGATGCAGCCTCGCCAGGTATCTGATCAGCCTCTCCCGGTCCACGGCACTGTCTACTTCGGCAAGCACACCGACCGCGTCCTTCAGGGCATTTGCCTTACCTTCATCATTCGACAAATCATGTCCGGCAAGCGCGGCGTTGACCCGATAATCCGGCACGGGCCTAGCGCTCTCAAGCAAAGCCGCGAACTTCGACGAGTCACCGCCTCGAAGCATGCTGTCGGGGTCTTCACCCCGAGGCATACCTAATATACGCACATTCAAACCCGCGCGTTCAAAAATCGGGTAACTTCGCATCGCCGCGGCCATGCCGGCGGAGTCCGCATCGAAAGAGAGGATCACATTCTTGGTGAACCTTGCAATTACGTTTACGTGTTCCTCGGTGAGCGCTGTTCCCATGGTCGCGACCGTGTTCTCAAATCCCGCCGCCTGCGCGGAGATCGCGTCCATATAGCCCTCCACAATCAAAAGCCTGTCCTGTGCGGAGATCGCCTTGCGGGCGAAGTTCAAGCCATAGAGCGTCTTGTTCTTCGCGAAAAGCGGCGTCTCGGGAGAGTTGAGATACTTCGGTTCACCTTCGCCCATCACCCGTCCGCCAAATGCAATCACCCTTTCGGATGAATCCAGGATCGGGAATATCAGCCTGTCCCGAAATCGGTCATAAAACCCCGGCGAATTCTCTCGCGAGATAATAAGTCCCGCTCTCAGCGCATCCGCTTCGCTGACCCTCTGCTGGGTCAGATGATTGGCCAGCGAGTCCCAACTGTCCGGGGCATATCCCAGCTTGTATTTCTCCACCGTGGTCTCGCTGATGCCGCGCCTATCGATATAGTCCAGCGCCGTTTGGGACTTCGTCAGCATGTTCCGAAAGAACGCGCACGCGATATTGTTTGCCCTGACCAACCGCTCCTTTTCGCTTGCTTGTCTTGCGGCCCGTTCGGTGCGCTCAATGGTCACACCAGCCTTGCGCGCCAGCGACTCCACGGCCTCCGGGAAGCTCGAATTATCAATCTTCTGGATAAACGAGAATACATCACCACCCAGTCCGCAGCCGAAACACTTCCATATCTGTCGTTCCGGGTTCACGTGAAATGACGGCGTCTTTTCGTTGTGAAACGGGCACAGCCCTTCGAGTGTCCTGCCTCGCTTTCTCAGCGCCACATGCTCGGACACGACCTCCACCAGGTCGCACTTGTCACGTATCTCATCGAGTGGGTAGCGGAACGAAGTCAAGTCACTCACCCCACCAATACATTCGTCCGGGGCTTGAAGGCCCCGGACGTTACGGTTCTCCAGATTATGGATGTCCTTCTAGGTTATGTCCTGGGGTACCAGCGCGATAGTCACGCCCACCACTTTGTTCTTGAGCAGGGTGTAGACAACGCGCATCTTGTTTACGTAACTCACCCTCAAATACTTGCTGTTCACGAATCTCTGTGACTCGGGATAACCACACACCCACCAAACCAGCTTATACGTATCGCCGAGTTGTAGGCCGGTGTGTGTCTTCGAGAGCGCCCACGGCCCCGTGCCGCCGACCGTGATCTGCGTCACAAGCCCATCGGTGATGACGAACTCCAGCGTGATTCCGCCCTGAAGATCGTAGGTCCACGTGACCTCATCCTCACTAAGATTAGCGCCACCTCCGCCACCTCCGCCACCGGCCGGCGGCCCGCCCAGGGGTGGAGCCATGCCCGGCATAGGGTAACCGGAAAGCGGCGGAAGCCCGCCTGTCAGCGGCGCGCCGGGACTGGTCGTCATCCCCAACATGCCGGCCGCCGTATTCATAGCCGCGCCCATGGGGGCATAGGGATTTCCGGGCGGAGGCATATAGCCGGGACCTGTCGGTGCGGTCGGAGCGGCTTCTTCACCGCCGCCACCACCGACAACAATCCTGGTGGGGTTGCCCCATCTCGATAGTACCTCGCGCGCTTCACGGCCCAGCCTGATGCCTCCGAGGGTATCCTCACGCGTCGTGGGTCTGTAAAAAGACCGTCCCTTGGTCACGGAGGAACCAGTGAGGATGTTCTTCGGAACACTCACCTTCCCCGGGCCTGGGCCAGCGGCGTAAAGCGCAATCGGTACCAGCATGTACAGCGCTAAGACTGCCGCCGCGATAACTGGCGTCCTTCGATGCAACAACATTGAATCTGACTCCTCTTTAACCATTACCATTGGTAATCCAATTACTCTTCGATCATGGCTGCCGGATTTCCTGCGTGCGCGCAGCATTTTTTTGCCCTCCTGATGTCAGCCCGGTCAGAGTAACGAACTTGTAGCCCCGGGCTGTCAATGTGTCTATGATCGTGGGGAGAGCGCCAAGCGTCACTCCCCGCGGGTCATGCATCAACACGATCCCACCCGGCCTGACGGATGAGATCACATAGTCGGCCATCTTCTTAGACGTCGTGCCTTCGAGTTTGGAACAGTCCACGGTCCACATGCAGGCCGTCATGCCGAACTTTTTCATTACCGCAGGCAATCGGGCGCCCATGTGCGCCCCGGGCGACCTCACAAAATGCGTTTCTCGCCCGGTCACCGAACGGATAAACGCCACGTCGGCAAACAACTCCCGGACGATCTCTCCAGTCGACAAATACTCCAGGTCCTGGTGGCCAAACGTGTGATTCGCTAGTTCGTGCCCCGATTGCACCATACGAGCCACTATTTTGGGATCATTCGCGGCCATCTTCCCAACCACGAAGAACGTCGCCTTCACATTCTTCGCGTCCAATAAATCCAAGAGTCGAGCGGTCCCTGCTTTTGGACCGTCATCGAATGTCAGCGCAATTATCTTCCGGTCGGTCGCAACGCCATATATCTTTTCCGGCAGGCCCGTTGGCCCATAGAGTCCCGCCAGCCGGTCAGCCGCGTCCAGATAATCAGGATCAGCGGCCAGGACTCGCTCGAACGCCGCCTTCGCGGCATTCTTGTCGCCGGTTTCCAGAGCACAAGCGGCCAAGTTGTAATTTGTGGCCGCGAGCGACGTCTTTAGCCTGAGAACACCCCACAGCCTGCCCCAGAGCGCGTCCGCCTCCTTGCCGGTGACCAAAGCCGAAACCACCGAGCCTCCCGAGTTCTTGACGATCACCTGCGCCGATTTCTCACTCACCGGCAGTCCATCGCTGTCGGATCCCTGAATCTTAACCGTATGCTGCCCATTCGGTATTCTGGACGTATCCCAGGAATACTGAAACGGCGGCGTGTTCGTGATGGCGACCAGCTTCTCGTCCACGTAAAACAGCACAATCTTGACCGATCTCGTCCTGCTGAGGTCTGCCCGCAGCCAAATTGTGCCGGAAGCCGTCGGGATCGCGGATTTTTGGGCTATTGCCTGTCTGTTGTAGCTCGATAGCGCCGATCCGCCGGTAATAACCGGCCGGCTTCCAAGAAATGTGGCCGCGCAACCCGGCCTTTCGCCCAAGGCCTGACTGCCCGTGATCAGCCCGTTCTTCCAAATTGCCTCGGCCTCCGCGTGCCGCCCTTGGCTCATCAGCCAGATCGCGTTCATCGAAAGCCACAGCGGGTTTGTGCCCGCCGCTTCGTGAAACTCATAAGTCCCGGATTTCACAGCCTCTATATACGCCAGTTCCGCTCCAGTATCCACGGACCCATCGAAAGATTGCGCCTGACGAAACGCGGAAGCGGCGAAATCATAGCGCTTGTCACTCAGATGCGCCAGCGCCTTGCCATACATCGCGGCGGCACATTTCCTATCTAGTGCGAGCGCCGCGTTGAACTCGGTCATCGCGTCATCGGGCCGTTTTCCGGTCAATAAAGCCAGCCCAAGCGCGACATGTCCCAGCGTGTCGTTGGCGTTGGCCGCGAAAGCCAACCGCACGAAACGCACGCAGTCCGATGTGCGCCCGGCTTCAAGCGAGTCTATCGCGGCGGACGCGTTTTCCAGGTATGCCGAGGGCGAACAATAGCCACCGCTGAGCGCGACCGCGCACAACAACGCGACAGCCAATATGATTTTCGCTCCGAATGCAACTCGACTAGTCAAGATCGAGCGTTATACCGACCGGCCAAGACCGGCACGTTTTCCAAAGTAGGCTCCCTATTATGACGACAAAACCGGCACAATAGTTCTGCGCCCCACACATGAGTTTATCGGACAATCCCTCGCACTGCAAGCAACAGATACAAACGCTTAAAGCCTAGGAAACAACAGCGAAACAATGTCGCGAGATAATAGCTCAATAGTTGACCCGGCATAGATGGAGGAATTTGCCCAGCCGTTGTTAAGTAGTAACCACCTGATGAGCTAATAGCCGAGGGAACTTTTCTGCCATATAACCAGGTAACATCAGCCGAGAGAGAGGAATCGATATGAACAAGAGTTGTGAAGGTCGGGAACCTGTGACCAGCGTGTTTGGTTCCAACGTGTTCAGCCAGGCAGTAATGCGCGAGCGCCTGCCCAAGGACATCTACAAGTCAATGAAGGCCACCATCGATGATGGCGCCCCTCTGGACCCGGCGATCGCGGGTGTTGTGGCCAACGCTATGAAAGACTGGGCTATTGAGAAGGGCGCCACCCACTTCTGTCACTGGTTCCAGCCTATGACCGGCATGACCGCCGAAAAGCATGACTCGTTCATCTCCCCTTCGCCTGATGGCCGCACCATCATGGAGTTCAGCGGCAAGGAACTCATCCAAGGGGAGCCCGACGCGTCGTCTTTCCCGTCGGGCGGTCTGCGCGCGACGTTCGAGGCCCGCGGCTACACTGCCTGGGACTGCACTTCTCCGGTCTTCGTCAAAGAGACCGGGGATAACATCACGCTGTATATCCCAAGCGCTTTTTGCTCGTATACCAGCGAGGCGCTCGACAAGAAGACCCCGCTGCTCCGCTCGATGGATGCCCTCAGCACCCAGGCTGTGCGTGTGCTTCGCGCTCTCGGCACTTCCTCGGCGAAGAGGGTGGTTACCACGCTTGGCCCGGAGCAGGAGTATTTCCTGGTCGACCGCAAATTTGTTGAAAGGCGCATCGATCTTATCCTGACCGGCCGCACGCTGTTTGGTGCGCCGTCGCCCAAGGGCCAAGAGCTCGAGGACCACTACTTCGGCCCGCTTCACGAGCGGATTGCTTCGTTTATGAACGAACTGAACGAGGAACTCTGGAAACTGGGCGTTTCGGCCAAGACGCAGCACAACGAAGTCTCGCCGGCTCAATATGAGCTTGCGCCGATCTTCGCCACCGTCAACGTCGCGACCGACCACAACCAGTTGACCATGGAGACCATGCAAAAAGTGGCCTTGCGCCACGGCCTGGTCTGCCTGCTGCACGAGAAGCCGTTTGTTGGCGTCAACGGTTCGGGTAAGCACAACAACTGGTCGATGGTCACCGATGACGGCGTGAACCTGCTCGACCCGGGCAAGACCCCGCACGATAACGAGCAGTTCCTTGTCTTCCTGTGCGCCGTCGTTCGCGCGGTAGGCAAGTATGCCAAGATTCTCAGGGCCAGCGCGGCAAGCGCGGGCAACGATCATCGCCTGGGCGCAAACGAGGCTCCTCCGGCGATCGTTTCTGTCTTCCTTGGCGATCAGCTCACGGACATTTTCGAGCAGCTCGCTGGGGACGGGGTCAAGACCTCCAAGGAGGGTGGGGAACTCAAGCTGGGCGTCAGCACTTTGCCTCCACTCCCCAAGGACTGCACCGACCGCAACCGCACTTCGCCGTTCGCGTTCACGGGCAACAAATTCGAGTTCAGAATGGTCGGTTCCGCTCAGTCCACCGCTGACCCGAACTTCGTTTTGAATACGATCGTCGCCGATATACTGAGTGAAATCGCCGAGAAGTTGGAGAAGGCCAGGGACGTCCACGCGGAGGCTCAGAAGATCTGTCAGAAGATCGCCGTGGACCACATGGATGTCATCTTCAACGGCGACAACTACAGCGAAGAGTGGGTCAAGGAAGCCGAGAAGCGCGGCCTGCCCAACATCCGCAACGCCGTCGACTCGGTCCATACGATGCTCGACAAGGAAAACGAGAGGCTCTTCGCCAAGCATGCCGTTCTCAGCAAGGGCGAGCTTCATGCGAGGCACGAGATCATTCTTGAGAGGTACATCAAGGACATCAACATCGAGGCGCTCACCACGTTGCAGATCGCCAAGAGGCAGATCGTGCCGGCCGTGATTGAGTTCACGGGTATGGTAGCGGGGAGTGTCAACGCCATAAAATCCGCCGGCGCCACGGCAAAGGCACAGAGCAAGTTGCTCGGCGATCTGTGCGTGCTGACCGACGCGCTGGCAGTGAACATCGTCAAGCTCGAAGAGGCCCTTGTGGCAGCCGAGAAGATGGAGACAGCCGAGGCCTATAGGGATATCGTTATTCCCGCCATGGGCGAAGTCCGCTCGGTTGCGGATAAGCTCGAAACCATCGTCGACGCGGAAATCTGGCCGCTGCCGACTTACGCCGAGATGCTCTTCAAGAGATAATCGACGGTTGGCGCTTTTGATGTTTCGGCATTTCAATGCCGAAATCCACTTGTAAGTGTTGTTCGGGCGGGATTTGCAGTCCCGCCCGTTACATCTACCGCACCCCCAAACTCGCCAGGTCCCCGCGAATGACATCGGCGCCCGTCTCGCCATCGTGCCGGGCCTTGACCGTCCCGCCCTTATCGAGCACGAATACTGCCGGCACGCCGCTGATATCGTATGTGGACAGCACGGACTGGTCGGCGCTTGCGTCGGCAAAGGCGTTTGGGAATGTCAGCGACTCTCCCTGCACCACCTTGAGGGCATCGTTCACGTCGCGGTCCAGGCTCACGCCGATGAAGTGCGCCTTACGGTCCATTTCTTCGCTGAGGCTTTGGATGCCCGGCAGCTCTTTTCGGCAGTGAGAACACCAACTAACCCAAAAGACAAGCACGGTCGGCTTGTCGAAGTTGTCCGATAGGTGGATTTGGGGGCCGCCAGTCACGTTGTCGAAGCGAAAATCAGGCGCGGCGCTTCCTATATCGGCCGCCAAAGCGGCCCAACCCGCCGACGTGGCCACAGCGAGCGCCAGCAGGGCGGGCAACACGTGTTTCATGACACCGTCCTCCTTGTCGCGAGTTTGCATGCGACACTATCATGAATAGTGTTACCCAGAGGACATGAATTGTGCGAGGTGGTGGTGGGGCGATTAGATTGGTGTCCTACCGCCTTGCGGAGTTCGTCTTGATCCCTGCAAATGAGTCGACTCGGTCGAGGACAATGATGACCCGATAGTCCTCCAGAAAGTGAGTCACGCGGTCTGCTTCGATAATCGCCGCCGCATCCGATGAGGATATGACCACATCGCCATCATCGGCCGAGTCCCCGACCCTGAGCGCCCTTATAACCAGTGGTTTGCCGCCTGCCCTGACACTCGTGTACGCATCGCTCCGACTCCTGGCGTACGCAGCGATCCCGTATTCGCAAACAAAGTCGTGGTCACTCTTGACTGTTCCCCAGACCTCCGAGCCGTCCGGACGGAGGATCTTCGGGGACATGCACCTGCTGAGTCCCAATCCCTGCGCATCGATAATTAACGACGTGTACCCGTCCGGCTGTGTGATCGGGCACTTGCCCGAGTCTTTTGCTGCCAGCCAGGTGGGAGTGAACACCGGCGCGGGCTTTTCGATGGGGGGCGGTTCAGCGGGGGCAGGGGGCGGCTTGGGCGGAAGCGGCTTCGGAGCCCGCACGGTCACTGCGACGATAATGTCCTTCTCAACGGACCTTTTCGAGACCGACACAACCTGCACGCTGTCCAAAACGCCGTTGATCTGCTGCTTTATGAATGCCTCGGCGATGTAGTTTTGACCGCGGGCGGTATACTCGATCATCGTGCCCTTCGCCTCTTGCACGATGTTAGCGATCGCCTGCATTTTCGCATAGGCTTTCGCGGCCAGATAGGCTTTCGCCCGGTTCGGCTGCTCCTTGGCGCTGGCCATGGCGCCTTCGCCCGTTGCATAGAGCATGTCGGGTGGGGGCACGGGTTTCGCGTCCGGAGTGACGCCGGGCGGCGTGGAGGCTGCCCAGGAGGCAAGCGCGAGTGTTGTCAATACCAGTAAAACCGCGATTATTCTGTAAACCATCGGCGCGCCCTCCTCGCGCGGCATAATAGAATATGACGTTTTGCCCCTGTGCGGATTGCCTGCAACTCGCTGCAAGTATTCCCGTAATTACCGGCACGCAAGCCGGGAGGGTGATTGTTGCAAGAGCAACATTGGGTACTATTCTGCTCCGAAAACGGCTCTGGCCAATTTATAATCAACACCGCACCTTCATAAGTTCCCGCTGTTTTGGCTCGACGCGTCCGCCCGGTTTGCCAAAACCGGAAATTCTCTCTAAAATATAGGCAGGCGGGTTTGGCGGTGGACTCGTGCCGGCCGCGCTCGCTAGGAGGAACCAATATGAAGTTGCACGGAGCCTGGACAGCTTTGATAACCCCCATCAGGCCCGACATGAGCATAGATTTGGACGGGCTGAAAAAGAACGTCGAGTTCCAAGTATCGCAGGGCATCGCGGGCGTGGTGCCGGCGGGCACGACGGGCGAGTCGCCGACCCTCGACTGGCAGGAGCATGACATGGTCGTCGAGGTCGTCATCAGGCGGAGCCGTGGCAAGTGCGGCGTGCTCGCGGGCACGGGGAGCAACTCCACAGCCGAGGCCGTGCGCAGCACCGCGCATTCCGTCCATTGCGGCGCCAAGGCCGTGCTGGTTGTCGACTGCTACTACAACGGCCCGTCGAGCCAGGAACTGAGGGACGAGTACTACGCGGTGCTTGCCGAGCAGTTCCCAAAGACCACCATTGTTCCATATATCATTCCGGGCAGGACCGGCACCGCGCTGTCGGTGGAGGATCTCGCCATACTCGCCCACAAATACTCCAACATCAGCGCCGTGAAGGAAGCCACCGGCGACCTGGAGCGCATGGCTCGCACGCGCTCTCTCACAGGCTCAAGGTTTGCGATAATGAGCGGCGATGACGACCTTACCTACACTATGATGACCGACCTTCGGATCAAAGCCGACGGGGTTATCTCCGTCATGTCAAATATCGCTCCAGCGGCGGTCGCCCGAATGGTCAAGCTGGCGGCCGCTGGTGACACCGAGGGTGCCGCGCGCATCAGGGACGCCCTTGCGCCGCTGTTTTCAATAGTTGGGGTCAAGATCGACAATGAGCGCGTGCTGCCGAATCACAAGAAAGTCATGGTCACCGACCGCTACCGCAACCCCCTGCCGATCAAGACGCTGATGGCGGGCCTGGGTCTGCCCTCTGGAATTGCGCGTAAACCTCTCGGAAGGATGTCGCGAGCCGGCGTCGAAGTAATTAGGCAGGCGGCGCGGCAGGTCTGGCAGAACA
>Ga0209777_10008592_pt1 | contig 11152 bp, 4 predicted proteins | sample FrelakmetHBP12HB_FD_187147 | JGI IMG/M metagenome (GOLD analysis project Ga0209777, IMG submission 187147) | Freshwater lake sediment microbial communities from the University of Notre Dame, USA, for methane emissions studies -HBP12 HB (SPAdes)... | ecosystem: Environmental > Aquatic >...
GGGGGCCCCGCAGGGTCCTTGATGGCAAGCTCGTGGGCCTTCTCGCACAAGAGGGCGAGGAATGCTGGCTGGTTCGTGACCTTCCCGGCGGCTTCAAGGAGTTGCTTGGCCAGGGCCAGGTCGTCGGCGGTCGACGGCGTGGCGGCCACGCGCTTGAGGTCGTCTCCGTAGAGCTTGTTGAAGGTGTCCGCGGCCTCGTCGGCGAAGGCGCGGACAGGACCCACAAGCAGGAGCACCGCGACAGCCAGGCGCACTGGGATGGACATAGCAACTCCCTTCGCCGCAGGGCGGTGTCCGGAAATGTGCATGGTGATTATATCGCTTGCCGCCGATTTGCAAAGAATCTTTGCGGGGAGTTGGGCCTCGTTAGCCGCCCACCTTGGTGGGCGCGTGTTTTGCCGGCCCGAAAATAACACGCGCCCCGCAAGCGGGGCGGCTAACGAGGCGCCTACTTCTTGCCCGACAGTTGCGCCTTGACCAGTTCCGGCACCTTCGCCAGCGCCCCGGGCAGGGCGTCGGGGTTCTTGCCGCCGGCCTGGGCGAAGTCGGGGCGGCCGCCGCCTCCGCCGCCCATCTCCTTGGCGACGGCGCGGACGAGGTTCCCCGCGTGCAAGCCCTTGGCGACGAGGTCCTTGGTCGCAAGGGCCACCAGGTTGGTCTTCTCGCCCTCGCGGCTCGCGAGGACCGCCACGAGGCTCGGCTGTTTCTGGCGCAGGGCGTCGCACGCCTCGCGCAGGGCGTTCGCGTCGGCGCCTTCGACCTCGGCCACGAGGAGCGGGACGCCGCCCACGCCTTTCACCTGGGCGACAAGATCATCGATCCCGCCGCCGCGCTTCGTCAGGCTTCGCGCCTCGGCGAGTTGCGATTTGGCCTCCTTCACCTGCCGCTGGAGCGCTTCGATCTTTCCGAGGAGCGTATCGGGCCCGGCCTTGACCGCGCGGCACGCACCGGCCATGAACTCTTCCTGGTCGTGGAGATACTGGAGCGCGCCGGAGCCCGTGACGGCCGTGATCCGCCGGACGCCCGCGGCCACCGACTCTTCGCTGAGGATCTTCATGAGGCCGATCTGGCCGATGTTCCCGAGGTGCGTGCCGCCGCACAGCTCCATCGAGAACTCGCCGATGGAGACGACGCGGACCTCGTCGCTGTACTTTTCGCCGAAGAGGGCCATGGCGCCCGCGCTCCGCGCCTCGTCGAGCGACATCCGCTGAACCTCGACCGGGAAGCCTTCGAGTATCCGCTGGTTGACCATGTCCTCGACGAGCCGCCGCTCCTGGGGCGCGAGGGCGGTTGGCTGCGTGAAGTCGAACCGGAACCGGTCGGCCGCCACCTCGGAGCCGGCCTGGTGAACCTGTTCGCCGAGCACCGCCCTGAGGGCCCACTGAAGCAGGTGGGTGGCCGTGTGGTTCCGGGCGGTCGCCAGCCGCCGGTTGCCGTCGACCGTCGCCCGGACACGCGTGCCGCGCGCGATCCGCCCTTTCTCGACCTTCGCCAGGTGGACGATGAACTGGTGGTCGAGGACGGTGTCGGAGACGATGGCCATGCCGCACTCGGCCGCCAGGCCGCCGACGTCGCCGACCTGGCCGCCCGAGCGGGCGTAGAAGGGCGTCCGGTCGAGGAGGACCTGGCACTCCGTCCCCGCGTCGGCCGTCTCGACCCAGTCGTCGCCGACCAGGATCGCCAGGACCGTCGCCTCGCTCTCGGTCGACTCGTACCCGACGAACTCCGTCGAGAGGCCCTCGCGGCGCAGCCGCTCCAGGGCCTTCTCGGAGAGCATCTCGCGCTTGAAGACGATCGTCTCCTGGCCCATGGTGCTTCCCCTGCGGCCGCGGGCGCGCTGCTCTTCGAGGGCCCTTTCGAAGCCGTCGCGGTCGAAGCCGACGCCCTCGTCTTCCCACCGCTGCTCCATGAATTCCAGGGGGATGCCGTGCGTGTCGTAGAACTCGAAGACGCGGTCCGTGGGTATCTTCTTATCGGGCGCGGCCGTGGCGTCGGCGGTGGCTTCCTCGAACAGGCGGATGCCGGCCGAGTCCTCGAGCGCCGCCGCGAACCGCTGCTCCTCGGACTGGAGGATGCTGCGGATCGTCGTCTCCCGGGCGCGGAGCTCGGGGTACGCCTCGGCCATCGTCTTTTCGACGACGGGGACGAGCTCGTGCAGGAACGGCTCCGTGACGCCAAGGCGCCGGCCGTCGAGGGCCGCGCGCCGGATGAGGCGGCGGACGACGTACCCGCGGCCGAACCGGTCGGGCAGGGCCCCGTCGGTGATGCAGAACGAGATCGAGCGGACGTGCTCGGCGATGCGGCGAAGGCGCTGGGCCTCCTCGCCCCTGTCGCCGGGCGTGTACGGGCGGCCGGTCCGCTCTGCGGCCGCATGGACGATCGGCAGCATCTCGTCCGTGTCGTGGACGGTCGGCACGTTCTGCATGATGGCCGTGATCCGCTCCAGGCCCATGCCCGTATCGATATTCTGCGATGGCAGAGGGACGAGCTTCCCGCCCTCCTGCCGGTCGAACTGCTGAAGGACGAGGTTCCAGACCTCGACGAAGCGGCTGGAATCGTTGGCGGGCGACGAGTCGGGCTTCGTCGAGACGCCCGTGTCGATCAGGATTTCGGTACACGGGCCGCAGGGGCCGTTCGGGCCCTTCGACGGGGCCGACTCGGGCCAGAAGTTCGACTCCTCGCCGAACCGCCAGATGTGGTCCGCCGGGACGCCGACGAGCTTGTTCCATATGCCATACGTCTCGGCGTCGTCCTCGTAGACCGTGACGTGGAGCTTCGCGGGGTCCTGGCTCATCTCTTCGAGCATGAACTGCCAGGCCCACTGGCAGGCTTCCTTCTTGAAATAGTCGCCGAAGGAGAAGTTGCCGAGCATCTGGAAGAACGTCATGTGCCACCGCGTGACACCGACGTTCGTGAGGTCGCCGGTGCGCAGGCACTTCTGGCACGTGGCCACGCGGTTGAAGCCGAGCGGCTTCATGCCGAGGAACTGCTCCTTGAACTGGTTCATGCCGGCGCCCGTGAAGAGGAGCGTCGGGTCGTTGTGCGGAACCAGGGAATCCGAGGGCAGGATCCTGTGGCCTCGCTTCTCAAAGAACGCGAGGTATCGCTTGCGGATTTCGTCGGTCTTCACGGCGTCGGTTCTCCGTGCTTGGAGTACGCGCGCTCCGTTGCCGGAGGGCGCTTATTGAGAAACGGCTATCTTACCTCGGGCGGGGAGGTTTTCAAGGGCCGGGATGTGGCCCGGGGTGCGCCAAGATTTCGTGGCAGTGGTCGTTGACGTGTGTGGCACTGGTGGCTTGTCCACCAGTGGCCTTTTGCCGGCCCGGGGCGGCGAGACGGCAACGTACATGGTCAACGGCACGATGACGATCACTGGTGGTCGAGCCACCAGTGCCACACACGGCCACGGTAAGTCAACGGCTGGGCGGCCACATGGGGCCGCCCCTACGAACGTCAACACCTGCCAGAAGCAGATGGCGAACCCAAGGCCCGAGAGGAGGCGGAAAACCGTTGCCGTGCCCGCCGCCCGGAGTATACTCAATCCGCTCCATTTAAGACACATCCGTATGAGCCACGTTGGGCAGAAGGGGGACCGATGCACGCAACGGTCCGACGGGTCGCGGCTATTCTCATCGGGGCGGTCCTGGCGCTCGCGGCGGGCTCGCTTCGGGCCGAAGAGGCCGCTCCGCCTGCCGCCGAGAAGGCCAAGGCCGTTCTTCCTCTGGCCGGCCTCGAGCCGCTCTACCCCTCGCGCTATTCGCTGGAGGAGCTTGAGGCGATGTGGCCCGCCTTCAGGCACGAGCCGTTCGACGCCTCCGGCACCAACCCGATCGTCCTCCCGTTTCTCTGGCAAGGCAAGGCCAAGGACGAAGACCCGGCCGAGGCGAACGCCTTCAGCTTCCTCCTGTCGCAGCGGCTTGACTGGGCCCCGTCGAACTACACCTCGCGGCACGCCTATTTCACTTTCAAGCGGTCGCGGGAGCTCATGACCTCTCTAGCGCAGGTCTACGATAATAAGCACATCGCCCATGCCATGAAGGAATGGGAGGCCACGCATGCCTTCGGCGGCGTGCTGCGGAAAGGCCGGGCGGGGCTGAGCGGCGAGCTGCGGGCCTTCGACCGGACCGGGAAGATCGCCTTCACGAAGAACTACGCGCGGCCGCGCGAGTTCTTCGAGCTCGTCGGCGACATGAGCGAGGACGCCCTGACGTTCCTCGGCGCGAAGCCGTCGCCGGCGCTCGCCAAGTACCTGCACCAGAAACGCTGCGAGTATCCGCAGTCGCTGGTCGACCTGGGCAAGGCCGCCTTCGCCCCGGAGAAGACGCGGGAGGAGTTCGGCCTGTACGACGCCATCCTGGAGCGCGACCCGGGGTTTGCCGAGGTGCGGTACTGGTACGCCAACCAGAAGAAGTGGTCCGACGGCGACCAAAAGTCCTACTATCGGCAGACGGCGCAGTCGCTCGGGTCGTATGTGACGGCGTCGGCCCTCGCGGACTTCGATCCCGAGGAGTGTCCGGATAAGTCCCTGACGAAAGACTATCCGCAGTGGGTCCAGCAGGCCGAGGAACTGGTGGGGCCGGATTTTCCGGACCTCGTCAAGCGGAAGCTGATCGAATTCCGCGGCATCGAGGAGGTGCCATCGGGGTTCGTAGAGAATGCCACGCACGTGGCGGCCCGGTGGCCCAATGACTACTGGCTTCTGCACGACCTGGCGCGGGTGTACATGAAGGGCGGCGGCCTTCCGGTCGACGCAGACATGGCGGCCGGCATCGAGGTGGCCGCGCTGCGGAACCGCTACCTGACCGGCGTTGGCCACAAGAACAACTCATTCTATGAATTGGCCGGGGCCATGCTCCACCTGGGCAACGACGACATCGTCGCCCAAATCCTCACGCCCTTGTGCTCGCCGGACCAGTTGGCCAAGTACCCCCGTGAGCGTTCCGCCGATGCGAACGTCCTGGGCAAGTCGCTCGTCTCCTGCGGACGCTACGGCGAGGCGGTGCCCCTGTTCCTGGCCGCGTACAAAGGCGACATCAACGAGGTCTTTCGCCGCCAGAACCTGGTCCACGCGGGGACCGCGGCGGCACTGGCGGGCCAGGCGGATGTCCTGGATGGAATCCTCCGGGATCATGGCCCCTTACTGACCGAGGGCGGAGTGCGCCCTGTCCTGGAGGCGTACCGCGATGCGCTGGCGGGCAAGCCGGTGGACGGCGGCCCCCTCCTGAAGCAGATGCACGGCGCTGCCTGGGACGCCGGGATGGAAGCGGTGATCCTGTGCGCCCAGCTCGACCTCATGGTCAAGAAGAGCGACAACCGCGGCGCCCTGGTCCAGTGGCTCACTTATCTGCCCGATGACCGGAGGCTGTGGTTCCTGATGGACGCCTACGATCTCCAGGAGGGCCGGCCGGAGTCGGCGGCCTTCTATGACATGATCGAGTGGCAGCATGGAAAAGACCCCTGGGTCGTAAAGGCCGTCGCCGCCTGGCGCGAGCGGTCGCAGGGCCGGCCGGCGCCCAAGGTGATGACCGCCGACGAGCTGGGCCGCAAGCTCGAAGGGTTCCAAGCGGTGCGTTGGCCGAAGGCGGACCTCTCGGCCGCCAATCGCGCCCGCGAGATCCTGAACGGAATGCCGCCGGGAACCGTGGACGGAGTCATTCGGCGTCTCCTGGCGGAGCGCCAGTTCGACAAGGCCGACGAACTGGCTAGGAGGTTCCACAGCCTGGCGGTCACGTGCGATGGCTTCACCGCGCGTGTCCACGCCAACCACCTCATCCACCTGGTGGAGCAGGCGCGGCCGGCGGAGGTCCCGGCGACTGGCGAGCATTGACGTGCGGCGGCCCTTGGAGCGAGGCGGCGCGGCGAAAGGAAAGGGGTCAGGAGCTTAACGGACAGAGCTCCTGACCCCTTCGGTTCCGGGCGCTACTTCTTTCCGCGCTTCCGACGCTTGGCCTTCTTGACCGGCTGCGCCATCCGGTAATCGAGATGGGCCGGCGGATCGAGCGTCTCGGTGATGCGCTCCAGAAGCTCGGCCGAGAAGGGCACGCCTTCCGCGGCGGCCGCCTGGCGGGCCTTGATCTCGTACCAGAGGTCGGAGATGGCGTTGTCGCCTTCGCGGTTGTCGGTGAGGTGGACGGATTCGAGCCGCGCGAGGGCCTGGTCGAGTTGGCCGCGCCACATCTCGTCCAGCGCCGCGAGGATTTCGACGCGCGGCAGGGCGCGCATCTTCGCCGGAAGGCCGGCGATCCACTGCTCCAGGTCCTTCGGGCGCTCGGCGCCGGCGAGCGCGCGGCCGACTTCGAGCTGAAGCTCGGCGAGGTCGGGGGCGAGCAGGCCGGCCTTCTGGTAGAGGTCGGCGGATTCCGCCTTGCGGCCCCGCGCGCGGGCGATGCAGCCGAGGTTCCGATAGGCCCACGGGTTCGCCTCCGCCGCGGCCGATTTCTCCCAGGCTGCGACGGCGGCCGGCACCTTCTGCGCACGGTACGCGGCAGCGCCGAGATGCAGATAGGTCAGCCAGTGATTGCCGTCCTTCTTTCGGGCCGAGGAGGCCAGGCGCTTCCGCCAGGCGTCCCCGTTCATCCATGTAGCGGGGTCGTCCGTTGGCGCGCGGGCCGGCAAGGCGCCTTTCTCGAGGAGCGCCAGCCACGGGGCTTCGGCCGCGCCGAGCGAGGCGTCGTCGAAGACCATGCTGGGCGGCGCCAGCGGCGGTTCGCCGTCGGCCTGGCGGCGGTGCTGTTCGAGGGCGCCCCAGCCGGAGGCGCGGACGAGGATCTCCTCGGGCGGGCGATTGGCCATGGCGGCCGTCGCGCTCAGGACGGCGTCGAGCTGCGCCTGCGGGAGCATCGCGTCGAGTCGGGCCTGGACGTGGCGATGGGCCTCGGCCCAACTGTCCGGACCGGCGTGGACGATCTTCGGGTCGGCCTCCATGAGCATGTAGGCTTCGAGCCAGGCCCACTCGGCGTGCGGCGGCATGATGAGGTACTCGCCCTGCGTGCGGCCCAGGCCGGCCTGGATCTCGACGTAGCCGCGCCCGTTCTTGCCGCCCAGGTGCGCCTGCCAGCGGTGCCCGCCGCGGCCCTGGCCCCAGAGGAAGAGCTTGCGGCCTTTCAGCAGGGCCGTCGACGCGTGGACCAGGCCCCGGCCCGACGGGTCGAGGCTCGAGATCCAGGGGCGGTTGCCCTCGGGGATCTTGAAGAACCAGTCGTGGGCGGCCGGGAGGTTTTTCGGGTAGCTCGTGTCGAGGCCCGACTTGTTGATCGGGACGGGGACCTCTTCGAGGCCCCCCGAGTAGGCGTAATGGTAGGCCGTCGACGCCGGCGCCAGGACGCGGTGGCCATCGGCGTCCTCGACCGAGACGTTGCTCCACCAGTACATCGGCGTGTCGACATCATTCGGGTTGATGACGCGGGGCCGCACGTAGAGGGCCGGCGATCCGTCCGGCGCGAAGCAGTCGATCTGGAAGACGAGGCCGCGGAACCGGTCGTACTCGTAGAGGCGGAGGACGGGCGTGCCGTCATCGGCCGTCAGGCGCGCCGCAAAGAGCGGCCGCACCGTGAACGCCGCGTGGCCGCGCTGGCCGATGTTCCATTCGACGCCGCCGCAGATCCATGCGTTGCATATTGCGATGTTCGCATAGTAGATGACGTCCGGCCGGTAAAGAAGCTCGCGGCCTGTCGGCTTATGGATGACCGACCAGAGCCGCCCGCCCAGGTCCAGGAGGAACGTCCCGCGGACGGTCTCGTTCTCGACGACGGCCACGCGAAACGGGCGCTCGACCTCGGAGCGGTCGTAGCGGTTGAGCACCCGGTAGGGCAGGCACGTCCGCGAATCGGCGGCCCGGATGAACGCCTTCCTCTCGGGCGGCCACTTGGGGTCGATTGGGATTCTGAACGCCTGGGGCGGGGGCACCGGCAGGTCCGCCAGGGGGCTCTCGCCGCCCAGGTCCGACGCCACGAACGTCTGAGTCTCGAAGCGCACCGTCGACACGCGAGTCTTTCCTCCTGTCCCCTTGGTGAGCATTAAAGGCGGAGAGGATACGGAAAGGCGAGGGAGATGTCTCGGAAAATCCGGCGAGGGTTCACGGGATGGGCGGCGTTAGCCCATGCGCCTCGGCATACGCGCGGATGATCCCGGCCAGCGCGTCGCACCACTTGTCGAGGCCGATGCTCTCGTAGGGCGCCAGGTGATAGCTCAGGTCCGGCCGCCGGTCGGCGAAGTGGTCCTTCACGTCGTCCATGACGTGCAGGAACGTCCTGCCGCCGACGGGGACGTTGTGTGGCAAGCGGCTCTCCTCCCACGTGGCAACGAAGGCCGCGTAGGCGGCGGCCATCGCCTCGTCGGTCCGCTTCACGCGGCGAAGGGCTGCCGCGAGATGGTCGAGGGCCTGTCCGGGCCGGCCGCTACGGTGGGCCTGCGACGCGTGCAGGAGCGACTCCTCAGCTTCGCCGAGGCCTGCGAGCACGTCCAGGAACGGGGCGATGAACAGGGCCAGCGAGACGAGCACTTGAGTACCGTAACGGTTCTGTTCGGCCCCGAGGACCGCGCGGCTCAGGAGCAAGATCAGTCGCTCGTTCTCGCGCCTTCGTTCCGGCACTTCGGTCAGCAGCCGCTCGTACCGGGAGCGGAAGGCCGGCGTGAGGGCGAGATCGGGCATCGTCGGCCGGGCGGGCGCGGCGAGCGTCATGTCCTGGCGCCGGGCCGGGCACTTCCTCTCGGACCAGCCGTAGCCGGGCGGCCGCACGGTCGAAGGCACGAGGTCCCAGGCGTATTCCCAGAACCGCGCCTGGCTTTGCAGGAGGCGATACGCCTCGGTCATGTCGGCGGCGGCCGCGCGGCCATAGTAGATTTCCATGAAGCTCGCGACGATCTCGTCGACCGACGCGGCGCCGGGCGTCCATCCGCCCTGGGCCATCGAGGCCCAGCCGAGCCAGAACGTCTCGTTGTGCAGGCCCGCGTCGTCCCATGCCGCCACGAACGTGCCGATCGGCCGGCCGCCGTGCGGGCTCGGATGGAGCGTGATGCGGTACACGTCCGCGAGGCGGCCCGGCTGCGGCCGGCCGTCGCGCTCGGTGCAGGGGAAGTAGTTCGGGAACAGCTTCTCCTCTCCCTGGATCGGGACGTACGCAAGCTGCCGGATGCCGCGCGCGTCCTCGGCCCGGACCATCGCCGCGTCCTTTTCGGGCGAGAGGATGCCGTCGATGATGTCCGGCGGCAAAAGCGCAACGTGCTCGGCCAGGAGCGGAAACTCGGCCCAGATGAGAATCCGCCGGCCCTGCCGCGCGAGGTGTTCGTGGGCCGCCCGGACGAAGTCGACCCACGTGAGCGACCGGTTCTCGGGCGTGTAGGGCTTGCGGTAGCGCTCGCAGATGCCCGCGTAGTAGACCTCGTCGGTCGAAACGTGGAAATACTTGACGCCCTGCGTCGCGCGGCACAGGTCGTCGTACATGTCGAAGATGAGGCGGCGTGCCTCGGGGTCGTCCATGCAGATCTGGTAGTTGCTGCCGTCGCACTTGAGGTGGGCGAACTCCGCGTGCTTGAGCACGTAGCCCATGTGGGCGGGGGCCTGGACGTTCGGCACGATCTGGATGTGCCGCGCGAGGGCGAAATCGACCAACTCCTGGAGCTCGGCCGTCGTGAACGCGCCCGGCGCGCCGATCGCGGGATGCGAGGGATACTCGAACTTGTCCTCCAACTCGAACGAGACGGCGTTGAGCTTGAAGTGGGCCGTCCAGAAGAGGAACTTCTTGAGCGTCTCGACGCGGTCCTGGTGATGCTTCGTGTCCCAGTGGACGAACCGCAGCTCGTACTCGGGCCAGTCGACGATGGCCGTCTCCGGGAGGACGACGCCCTCGGCGTTGTCGCGGGCCATGAGTTGGGCAAGGGTCTGGACACCGTAGAAGAGGCCGGCCGGCGCATTGCCGACGACTTCAACCGACTCGGCTGAGATGGCGAGCCGATAGGCCTGCGCGTCGCGCCCGTCGCCTGTGCCGGTCTCGACCGCGCCGGGCTGAATGGCAAGCCGGAGCCGCTTGCCGCCATCGGCGCCGGCCTTGAGCGTGACGCCGTAGCCTTTGCCCAGGACCTCCGCCACCAGCAACGCGACGGCGATGTCGTCCGCGGGAATACCCGTCACGTCGAGTCGCCAGCCGGCGTCGAGGCGGACCGTGCCCGGTCCGAGAGTGATCTTGCGTGGCACAGGCAGGAGCGGATAGCCGCGTGCTCGGAGGGCCGCGGCTGGGGTCGTGTCGGCGGCTTGGCTCATGAGGCGATCCTCGTTGGCCTTCCCGCGAGCACTATAGCGTACTCTCTTGGCGGGGTTCATCTCAAATCTGAGATCGCAAATCTGGGATCGGCAAGGCGGGGGCCCACGTGCAGCAACGCGTGATCGTTGACTTGCCGCGCGACACGCACTATCGTGGGCCCGGCGGCGAGATAAGGAGACCGCGATGCCCAGGACCCGTGCGACGAAGGCGCCCCAGGCGGCGACGTGGCGGCTGGAGAACGATGACGGATATGTGGATATCGAGCGGAAAACGGGCTTCATCCGCTCCCTGGTCTTCAGGAAGTCCGGCGTCGACCTCTTTGCCCAGACGCGCGGCGGCATCCCCGGCTACATCGGCGGCCTGCGGATCTACGATGAGTTCGAGGACCGCTGGTACGACGACCGGAAGACCGCGTTCAGGGTCGTCTCGGCCGGCAAGCGCGGGGGCACGGTGCGCGTCGTCCGCCGCTATGCGGGCGCGCCGTTCGAGGTCGTCCTGACGCTCCGCATGGAAGCCGACGCGCTCCACTGGGAGGTCGAGGCGACGAAGCTCCGGCCGTCGGTCGCCGACCGGTCGCTGCGGGTCCACTTCTTCCTGCCGCTCATCGCGGGCTGGGATTTCTGGGCGCCGTGCAAGTTCGGCGAGATCACCTTCGACGGGATGACGCCGTTCGAAATCATGTACACGCAGATCCCTTATGTGAGCCAGCAGGAAGTCGTGCTGCCGATGGTGAGCCACTACCATCGCCGGCTCGGCGCGGGCTTCTCGATGGTCGAGCCGATCGACGCGAACGTCCCGGCGGCCAAGTTCGTCTTCAACAACGCCGACCGCTGCTACAACTGGGGCACGATGCACAAGGACCCGCGGATCGTCCCCGTCCTGGAGAGATCGGA
>Ga0209777_10008593_pt1 | contig 11152 bp, 7 predicted proteins | sample FrelakmetHBP12HB_FD_187147 | JGI IMG/M metagenome (GOLD analysis project Ga0209777, IMG submission 187147) | Freshwater lake sediment microbial communities from the University of Notre Dame, USA, for methane emissions studies -HBP12 HB (SPAdes)... | ecosystem: Environmental > Aquatic >...
GGGCCTCGAAGGCCACGGCGGCCGCCGGCCCGACGGGGCGCTGCCGGGCGACTACTTCGACCCGCGCGAGAAGCTTCGCCGCACGCCCGCGCTCTTCGAGTTTCTGAGGGCCGAGCTCGGCGACGGCGTCGAACTCCTCCACGACGTTCACGAGCGCCTCGCGCCGATCAACGCCGTCTGGCTCGCCAAGGCCCTCGAACCGTACCGCCTCTTCTTCCTCGAAGACATCCTCGCGCCCGAGGACCTCGCGTGGCTGCGCCAGGTCCGAGCCACGTCGACGACGCCGATCGCCCTCGGGGAACTGTTCAACCATCCGCTCGAATTCGTGCCGGCGATCTCGGAGCGGCTCATCGACTTCATCCGCGTCCACGTTTCGCAGATCGGCGGCGTGACGCCCGCGCTCAAGCTCGCGCACCTCGCCGAGGCCTTCGGCGTGCGGACCGCGTGGCACGGCCCCGGCGACGTCTCGCCCGTCGGCATGGCGGCCAATGTGCACCTGGACGTATCCATGCACAACTTCGGGATCCAGGAGTGGGCCTTCCGGAGCCCCCTCGAAGAGGAGATGTTCCCGGGCACGCCGCAGGTCCGTAAGGGCTACGCCTATCCGAACGACCGCCCCGGCTGGGGCATCGATTTCGACGAGGCCCTGGCCGCGCGGTATCCGCCGACCGACGACAACCCGCACTGGACCGTGTCGCGCCTGCCGGACGGAAGTATCTGGCGGCCCTGACGCCCGGCCGGTAGAATGCCTCCGGCCTTTCCGGCTGGAGGGTGACCCATGAGCCCACGATCCCTGGCTGTCGGCGTCGGTCTGTGCGCGGCCCTTGCCGGCGCGCTCCTCGCGGCCCAGGCGGCCCCTGATGCGAAGCCCGCCGCACCCGCGATCGAGGTCCTCGACGACGGATTCAAGGCGGTCCTCGCCCCCGGCGCGGCCGTGCGCAAGCTGGAATCGGGCCTGAAGTTCGTCGAAGGCCCCGTCTGGCTCGACCAGGCGAAGTGCCTCCTCTTCAGCGACATCCCGGCCGACGCGATCTACCGGTGGGAGGAAGGGAAGGGGCGGTCCGTCTTCCGCCAGCCCTCGCACAACTCAAACGGCAACGCCGTCGACCGCGAAGGCCGGCTCCTCACGTGCGAGCACGGCTCGCGCTCGGTCACGCGGACGGAAAAGGACGGCAAGGTCGTCACGCTGGCCGCCTTGTACAAGGCGAAGAAGCTCAACTCCCCCAACGACATCGTCGCGAAGGGCGACGGGACGATCTGGTTCACCGACCCGCCGTACGGCATCGACCCGAAAGCGATGGAGCAGCCCGCCTCGTGCGTGTACCGGCTGGACGCGGACGCGAAGGAGCCGGTTGCCGTCGTGACCGACATGAGCCGCCCGAACGGCCTGTGCTTCTCCCCCGATGAGAAGCTCCTGTACGTGGGCGACAGCGGCCCCCTCCATCACGTCCGCCGGTTCCGCGTCAAGGCCGACAACACGCTCGAAGGCGGCGACGTCTTTGTCGTCGTCGCGCCGGGCGTGCCCGATGGCATACGCATGGACAAAGAAGGCCGCCTCTACTCGACCGCCGCCGACGGCGTCCACGTCTTCAGTCCCGAGGGGAAGCCCTTGGGCACGTTCAAGACCCCCGAGACGGCCGCCAACTGCGCCTTCGGGGGGAAGGACCACAAAACGCTGTTCATCACCGCCTCGACCGGCCTCTATGCGGTCGACCTGGCGGTGAGCGGCGCGAAGTAGGAGCGTTTTCGGAGCACGCATGCGTCCCGTCCATTTCGGCCTGGCGGCCCTCATCGTCGCGGTGTTCCTGATCGGCTACCTCGAATCGAGGCCCGACCTTCGCGACTTCGACCCCGCCCGCAACCAGGCCTTCAAGGACACATGGGCACAGCGCGTCCACCTGTCGTACTGGGAAAAGTGGGCCAGCTTCGAGGGCGAGGCCTGCCAGAAGATGGTCGACGAGTTCAACAAGAGCCAGTCCGGGATCTACGTTCACTACATCCAGACCTCCCAGGTCGACCGCAAGGCCGCCCTGGCGGCCGTCGGAGGCGATCCGCCCGACGTCGTCGGCCTCTGGGACTCGAACGTCATCCCCTTCGCCGAGGGCGGCGCCCTCGTGCCCCTCGACGACCTCATGAAGGAGTCGGGCCTCAAGGCCGACCATTACATTCCGAACTACCTGAAGCTGGGCCAGCACCGCGGGAAGACCTGGGCGCTGCCGACGAGCGTCATGACGGCGGCGCTGTTCTGGAACAAGGAGCATTTCCGGAAGCGTGCCGCCGACCTGCGCGCCGCCGGGCTCGATCCGGACCGCCCGCCCGAAACCATCGAGGACCTCGACCGCTACGCCGTCGTGCTCAACGAGTTCGAGGCCGACGGGACGCCCCGCATCATGGGCTTCCTGCCGTCGGAGCCCGGCTGGTGGAACTATGCCTGGGGCTACTGGTTCGGCGGGAGCCTGGCCGACCCGGCGACGGGCGCCCTGACGCCCGACGACCCCGCCAACGTCCGGGCGATGGTCTGGGCGAAAGGCTACGCCGAGACGTACGGCCGCGAGAAGCTTCTCCAGTTCCGGTCCGGCTTCGGCACGTTCGATTCCCCTTACAACGCCTTCATCGAGGGAAAGGTCTCGATGGAGATGCAGGGCGTCTGGTTCCCGATGTTCATCCGGCGGCACCGGCCGTCGATGGAGTTCGGCGTGGCCCCGTTCCCGTGCGCCAAGGGGGTGCCCGGCCCGCGGTCGATCCTCCAGGCCGACGTCGTCGGCATCCCGCGCGGCTGCAAGCATCCGAAAGAGGCATGGAAATTCATCTACTGGATGCAGACCGAGGGCCTGCCGATCACCGCGCGGCTCCAGGGGAAGAACCTCGCGATCGCCAAGGCGCCCGACAACTTCCACGCCGGGCATCCGAACCTCGAGCTCAAGGTCTTCGAGGACCTCGCCGAGGCGCCGCACTCGTTCATTCTGCCGCCCACCGTCGTCTGGCAGGAATACATGGACCGCCTGAGCCGCGCGTTCGAGCACGTCTGGATGTGGCCGGTGCCCGAGGCCGAAGTCGCCGGCCTCACGGGCGACGCCCGCAAGGCCAGGGTCGAGGCCCTGTGCCGCGAGGAGATCGAAAGGACCTGCCGCGAGGTCCGCGAGGTCATGCAGGAGAAGCTCGACCGCGTCCACCGGCTCGACGCCGAGCGCGCCGGCGAGGTGCGGCCATGAAGGGCACCAGCCGCCAGGCGGTCGTCGGCTACGGCTTCATTTTGCCGTGGCTCGTCGCCCTCGTCGTGTTCATCGGGTACCCGTTCCTCGCCGGGTTCTACTTCTCGTTCTGCGACTTCCCGCCGCTGAAGAGCCCGCTCTTTATAGGCATGGATAACTACATGGAGCTTCTCGGCGACACGGGCTTCCACCGGTCGCTCGGCGTCACGTTCATCTTTGCGGCGTTCGCGATTCCGATCGGCGTGTTTCTCGCCCTGACGCTGGCGATGTTCCTGAACGCCCGCGTCCGGGGCCAATCGTTCTACCGCGTGATCTTCTACATCCCGCACCTCGTACCGACGGTGGTCGTGGCGATCCTGTGGCTGTGGATCTTCAACCCGACGTACGGCCTGCTGAACATCGTGCTGAAGGGCGTTTTCCTGGCGGCCGACGCGTGGACGGGCCTGTTCTTCAGCCTGGGCGCGGCGGCCAAGGGAACGGGGTGCGTCCGTCCGGCGGCTGCCGCGCTCCTGGCCGCGCCCGTGTTGGCATGGGGCGCCTTCCTGAGCCGCGCAGGGCAGGCGATGGCCAAGCGGCGCCCGGCGCGGGCCTCACTCGTCCGGTTTCTGGCGGCCGTTGCCCTGGTGCTCGCGCTCGTGCCGGCGCTGAATGCGGGCCTCACGGTCCTCGCGCCCGCCGACATGCAGAAGCTCCACTCGCCCGGCTGGCTCTCGGATTCGAGCTCGTTCCCCGCGGAGCTCCCGATCGCCCCGTCGTGGGCCCTGTGGGGCATCATCGTCATGTCGATGTGGGGCGTGGGGCAGATGGCCGTCATCTACCTGGCGAAGCTCCAGGACGTGCCGATGGAGCTCTACGAGGCCGCCGACATCGACGGGGCCAACTGGTGGGGCAAGGCGCGACATATCACGCTGCCGATGATCTCCCCGGTGATCCTCTTCAACGTCGTCATGGCCATCATCGGGACGTTCCAGGTGTTCGCCGAGCCCTACATCATGACCCAGGGCGGCCCGGAGGATAAGACGCGCTTTGTCGCGATGTTCGTCTACGATCAGGCGTTCCAGTACCAGCGCGTCGGCTACGCGTCGGCGGTGGCGTGGGTCCTCTTTCTGATCATCGTGGCCCTGACGATCCTCGCGTTCAAGGTCATCAACAAGCATGTGTATTATGCGGGACGGTGAGGCCCGCCTGGGGGCGGAAAACCCGAATCGCCCGCCAATGGGCGGGAAACCCGAAATCCGAAATCCGAAACCCGAATTAAGCGGATACGAAACGGCAATGACGAATGGACACCAGCGTGACTGCCGTGGCCTTCATTCGGATTTCGGATTTGCTGTTTGATTCGGGTTTCGGATTTCGGGTTTCGGATTTTCTGGACGTGGGACAAGAGATAGGACGTGCGGCACACTATGGCAGCGGCATCCGAGAAAAGACCGGCTTGGTACTTAAGGGCCTGCATCCACGCCATCCTCGCGACGGGGGGCCTCTTCTTCGTCATGCCCCTCGTGTGGATGATCGCGACCAGCTTGAAGCCCCTCAGCGAGACGATGAAGTACCCCGAGAGCATCAAGGACGTCTTCGTCGGCGCGGGGCACCGGGCCACGATCGACGGGAAGCCTTACGAGGTCGTCCTGGAGCGAGAGATTCGCGTCGCTCCCGACAAGCCCCTCGCCATCGTCCTCCCGGCGGAGGCCTTTGCGGCAGGCGAGCTCTCGCTCCCGTTCGGGCCGGACACGTGGATGAAGTTCCCCGTGTTCAACGAGCAGGAACTCGGGCGGATGAATATGAAGGTCACGCCCGAGATGAAGGTCCTGGCGGACGCCGAGAATCGGTTCGACGCCGCCAAGGGCGAGCTTACGCTGCGCTCGGGGCGGAAGATCCGGGGGACGCTCGTCCGCGACATCAAGCCTGCGCCGGCCGACGAGAAGCTCTGGCTGGTCCGCGAGTGGCGGCCGGAGGACACCGACACCAAAGAGGTCGGCGCGACCGGCGGCGAGGTCGACCGCGCCTGGGACATCCTGCCGGAGCGCGCGATCGCCAAGACGAGCCGCATCATCCCCGGCAACTACCCGGCGGCCCTCGCGCGGACGCACTTTGGCCGCAGCCTCTGGAACACGCTGTTCCTGTGCCTCATGACGGTCGCGGGCAGCGTGGTCTCGTCGGTGGTGATCGCCTACGGCTTTGCGTTCCTCGAGTTCCGCGGCCGGAACCTGCTCTTCGGCCTGACGGTGGCGACCATGATGATCCCGTTCGCCGTCACGATGATCCCCGTGTACCTGCTGTACCGCGACCTCGGCTGGGTGGGCACGTTCAAGCCCCTGTGGGTCACGTCGTGGTTCGGCTCGGCGTTCTTCATCTTCCTCCTGCGCCAGTTCTTCCTGGGCCTCCCGAAGGACCTCCTGGACGCGGCGCGGATCGACGGCTGCACGGAGCTGGAGATCCTGTGGAACGTCGTCGTGCCCCTCGCGCGGCCGGCGATCGCGATGGTCGCGCTGTTCACGTTCCTCGGGACCTGGAAGGACTTCATGGGCCCCTTGATTTATCTCAATCACCAGAGCCAATTCACGCTGTCGCTCTCGCTCCAGTCGTTCGCGTCGGAGCACGGCGGCACGCCTTGGCACCTCCTGATGGCGGCCTCGACCGTGTTCAGCCTGCCTCTCATTATTCTTTTCTTCCTCACGATGAAGACGTTCATCAAGGGCATCGCGATGACGGGGATCAAGGGATAGCACGGCCTCGTTAGCCGCCCCGCTTGCGGGGCGCGTTTTGTTGTTCGGCACGCCAAAACACGCGCCCCGCAAGCGGGGCGGCTAACGAGGCGCGTTCATCGCAAGCCTACACCTCCAGCCGCAACGTCGCGATCTCCCAGCCGCGCACCGGCACCTTCACGCGGCTGTTCTCGATGGCAAGCGGCTGGGCCTGCCGCTCGAGCAGGTTGACCTTCGCGGCGGCGCGAATCTTCGCGGGCACCGCGACCTCGGCCACGCCGCTCCTGCCGCGGTACTCCCACAGCCGCACGATGATCGCCTCGCCCTGTTCGGCCCACTTGAGCGCCGAGATCCGCACGTGGTCCGATTCGACCCGCGGCGCCTCGGGCAACTTCACCTCGCCCTCCACGGTCAGCAGGCCCGCGTTGTAACCTTCGGCGTCGTTCACAATCGAGCTCTCGGCGAAGGGCGAGTCGTACGCGGTCAAGGCGTACTTGAACTGGTGTCCCCCGGCGTCGCGCATCCCGTCGTAATCCGTCATGCTGTAATAGCTTGGCTCGTGCAGATACGTCGGTACGGCCGGGCTGCGCAGGATCGAGAGGAGCATGACCTTTCCGCCGCCCGGATCGTCCTCGATGCCATACGAAGGAATGCCCTGGTTGAGCAAGGCTACCGAGGCTTCCGGCGACTGGACGCCCGCCCAGTTCACGGCCGGCCAGTCGCCGTTGGCGGTCCACCAGTCGAACTCGGGCTTGTAGGGACCGCGCTCGATCATGCCGTAGGGGATACCGTAGACGCCTTTGCCGCCCGAAGGGACCGGCATCGCCACGCGGACGCGAAAGTTGTACGCATCCCACTTTGCGTTGGTCCAGAAGGAGACCCGCTCGATGCCGCGATAGAGCGCCACAGAGGTCGTGCACTCGAAGCCGAAGCCCTGCGTGATCCGCGGGTTCGGCGTCGTGACCTTGAAAGTGAGCCGCTGGTAGGCCGGGGCCTTCTCGGCCTGCACGAGCGTCGTTGATGGCGCGAGCGGCGTGCGCGGCCGGTCGGGGCTGAGCGTCGCCCACGGCGATCCCTCGTCTCGTTCCAAGACCATCTCGTTCGGCCGATACTGTCCGGCGGCGACGATATCGCGCGAGAGCCGCTTGTCGAAAATCGCGACGATGCCGCGCTCGTCGGCCACCACGCGGAACCGCTCGTTCTCGATGACAGGCTTCCCGAGTCTGGTCCCGCGTGGCATCGCTGGAGACGGCGTCACGCGATAGGATCGAGCCGACATGGGCGGAACGTCGCGAGCAATGAACTCGACAGCCAATCGACCTTGCGTGAGAGAGGTGACATCGACCACGTCCGCCGGCTTGCCATCTGGCCCTGTGACCCTCGCGCCGCAACTGGACGTGAGGAATGCCGTGCCAACCGCGGTGACGGTCCCGCCCGTGGTGTTGAGTACAGATACAACGCCGGACCGGCGTCGCACCAGCTTCCGAAGGGCCTGCGTGCGCACCTTCCCCGTCTCGCGCACAATGCCAGTCTGCGTGTCGAGAAGCTCCTCGTACGCCGCATCGACATGCGTCGCGGTGATGGCGTCGTGGAACATCGTGAAGTGGAGCCGCTGCCAGATGGCGGCCAGACCTTTCCGGGGATACTTTGCGCCGGCCAGCGCCGCCAGCGAGCTCAGTGTCTCGGCTTCCAGGAGGGCATACTCCTCGCGGCGGCACCTCTGCTTCAGCTTGATCCTTGTCACCCAGACGCCCGAGTTGTTCGGATTCGCTTCCGCGCTCGGATGCAGTTCCGCTTCGGGCGGCGCGTCGACCTGGTCGATCCATTTCTGGACGCAAGGCCGCGTCTGCTCGATGGTGGCGAATCGCACGTCGTAGCGGCGGCGCATCTTCCGGGCCCAGGCGAAGATCTCCGGGTTCGGCAGGAGTTCCTCGGGCCCCATGTGCACGCGGCCGCAGCCGCACTCCGCGAGCTTGGCCGCGTCGATCTCGCCGGGCAGGCGCGAGCGCAGGGCGAGGTCGATTCCGCGGCCGTCACACGCCTTGCATCCCTTGCCGTCGCACTCGGGGCAGGGGGGATACTTGTCGCACCCGCCGCCCCAGACGACGGTCGGAATCTCCGCCGTGCAGACGACCGACCCGTCCAGGCCGCGCCAGAACCGGCCCTGGATGGGCGTGTAGAAGAGGCCGGTCGCCCAGGGAATCTCGCAGCCGCGCAGGATCTGCGGCAGTTGGGCGCTGTTGCCGAACGCGTCGTTCCTGACGCCCATTCGCGTCCGGGTCCCGAGGTTGTCCTCGACCCAGAGGAGGCCCGTCACGAAGTTGCGGACGAGGCTCTCGCCGAGGACCATGTTGGAGTCGATGACGTTGTCGCCCGCGCCGGCGACCGCGAACCGGCCCTTGGCCGCCAGGGCACGAAGCTCCTTCAGGCGGCCCGGATGCCGCTTGACGTACTGGCGAAGGACGATCGTGCTCTCCGCGTCGAACTTGTATTCCGGGTGGCGGCGGGCCATCGCCAGGTTGTCCGTCATGTAATAGTCCTGGAGTTCGGCGTAGGAGACGAAGCTCAGGCCCTTGAACTGGAGCCGTCGGTTCCAGCACCGCCGCCAGGTGGGGTCGAAATGGTTGTTCGTGATGACGTAGAGCACGGGCTTCTTCATGGACGCCTCCTATGCCGAATCGGGTGCCATGCTTTCGCGCCTTTGCGAAAGCATGGTCTTCGACCTGCGGGCAAACATGCTTTCGCAACAGCGCGAAAGCATGGCACCCGCAATATCCAGGGTGACGATGCACCAGGGCGATATTACAGGTCCCACGCGGGATGTCCAGCGTTCGGCGGGGCACGGCTGAACAAGATGGGGTGGCCAATGGGACTCACAAGCACCACTTATTGTATTTTCTTTGAAGATTTTTCCTTGACAGCGCCGAAGGACCTGAGGTAGTATCTAAGTGACCTTTCAGGAGACCCTACCATGAAAAGGATTGTGTGGCCGATTGCGCTGGTCCTTGCCATAGGGTTGACCTCCCAGGTCAACTCCGCGGCCAAGTCCGGGGGTGTCATCAAAGTCAAGACGGTGGGGCTGGTGCTCGAAGTGAAGGCCCCCGACGGCAGGCCCGTCAGCATCCCCGCCAACAGGGAAGTCGCCGCGCCGAGCGGCACCTATCCGACCGTGACCCTCACGCAGTACGCCAAGGACAAGAGCGGCGTGTGGTCCATCGAGTCGAAGGGGCCCTTCGGCAGCGTCAAGACCATCTCGGTTGACGACGGCCAGACCACCACGGTCGACGCCGGCGCGCCGCTGACGGTGAAGACGTCCGTGGTGCCGAGCAAGGACCCGAAGACGGGCGCGCCTGTGGTCTCCATCGGCTTGCAGATCATGGGCACGGCCAATGAGGTCTACTCGGCCGCCACCATCAAGAGAGGCACGATCGTAGTGCCGGCCCCCAAGGTCCAGATCCTGGACGAGAGCGGCAGGACTCTCGCCAACGGCACCTTCGAGTATGGTTGAGGCGGCACTTGCCGGTACTCGTGGCGAGTACCTACCGATTTCAAGGGCAAGTACCAGGTGAAGACGTTGGTTCCGCTCGGCGCGATCGAGAACAAGACGGAGGAGCCCTGGTACACGATCGAATAGGGCTCTGAAGTCACACGAGATCCGGCGGTGGAGAAGACAACTTCTCCGCCGCCTTTTTTTTGTGTTGCGCCGGGGGTCCCGGCCATGAAAGGAGCCGTCCCCGCATGCCTCAGGAAAACGAATCGCTTCGCCCCCGCATCGGCTTGGCAGCCGTCTTGCTCGCGGCCCTCGTCGTCGCCGGTTGCCAGAGCCTGTACGTCACGCAGATAACCGACGAGCGGGATTTCCGGGCCAAGGTCACTCTGTCCGACAAGCCGGTCCTGGTGGATTTCTACAAGGCCGGCGGATGCCCGACGTGCGAACTGCTGATGCCCGTTCTCGATAAGCTGGCCCAGGAGTACGGCGAGCGGGTCGGCTTCACCCGGTTCGCGATCATGCATCCGTACTTCGTCCCGACCTCCGAGACGCTCCAGAACCAGTACCATATCAGCCTGTTCCCGACGGTGGTCCTCGTCGTCCACGGCGAGGAGAAGGGGCGTTGGTCCCTGGATTACAACTCCGACGATTACCGCAAGGCCCTCGATGCGGCCCTGGCCAAGGCGCCGCCGAAACGGCTGGGAGCCGGTTGAGCGGAGCACGATGTCACGAGGGTTCCTTCTGGCCAGGCGGCTCGGGATGCGTATAATCACCTGACCTTTTGCCGCAGGGCCGACAGGAACGATCCATGAAGGACCTCCAAAAACGCAAGCGCGTGATGCAGCGGTCGATGGCCCTCGGCCACTGCATCTGCGACCCGAAGAAGCCATGCCCCTGCGATGTCTTCCGCCAGGAGGATGTCTGCCTCTGCGCGGGCGAGCGGCTTGAGCCGCCGGCAGGGCCCGTCGCGCTCACGCACCTCGTGGAGAACGCCGGGTGCGCCTCGAAGATCGACCAGGCCACGCTCAAGCGGGTCCTCTCGGGCCTGCCGAACTTCGACGATCCGAGGGTCCTCGTGGGCGTGGCCGCCGGAGACGACGCCGGCGTCTACCAAATGGAAGACGGCATGGCGCTTGTCCAGACGGTCGACGTCTTCTGCCCGTCGGTCGACGACCCGTACCTTTTCGGCCAGGTGGCGGCCGCCAACTCGCTCAGCGACATCTACGCGATGGGCGCGCGGCCCATCACGGCCCTCTCGATCCTCGGCTTCCCCGTGCGGAGCGTTCCCGACGGCGTCATGCGGGAGATCCTGCGCGGCGGCATCGACAAGATGGCCGAGGCCGGCGTCCCGATCATCGGCGGCCACAGCATCAAGGATTCCGAGATCAAGGCCGGCTTCGCCGTCACGGGCCTCGTGGACCCGGCCCGCATGATGACGAACGACGGCGCGCGGCCCGGCGACGCCCTCGTGCTCACCAAGCCCCTCGGCACGGGTATCATCGCCTTCGCCGACCAGATCGACCGGGCGCCGCCCGGGGCGCTCGACGCGGCCGCGCGGTCCATGACGGCCCTGAACAAGACCGCCTCCGAGGTGATGCTCGGATTCAAGGAAGTGCATGCCTGCACGGACATCACGGGCTTCGGCCTGACGGGCCACCTGGTCAATATCGCGGCCGCCAGCGGCGTGGACATGGAGATCGTCTGGGACGACCTGCCGCTCCTGCCGGGCGTCCTGGAGATCACCT
>Ga0209777_10008594_pt1 | contig 11151 bp, 16 predicted proteins | sample FrelakmetHBP12HB_FD_187147 | JGI IMG/M metagenome (GOLD analysis project Ga0209777, IMG submission 187147) | Freshwater lake sediment microbial communities from the University of Notre Dame, USA, for methane emissions studies -HBP12 HB (SPAdes)... | ecosystem: Environmental > Aquatic >...
CCAATGGCACCGACTGTGGCTACAGCCCTACCCTGAGGTGTTTTAGTGACCGTTTGAATTTTATCTCCAAGAAATCCAAAAATAGGTACTTGACTTTTCAGAGAATTAGGAATAATTAATTCTTTCGATGTTTCCATAATAAATTGTTTGTTTAATTGTTGTTTGTATGATTGATTTTATTTAATAACTCTTGTGAAAGTATCCACATAGGATTGAATTTCTGAAGCCACACTTTGAACAGCTGACATTCCAGATGTAATCCTTTGGTCAATTTTTTGAATTTGTGGTTTGTACTTATCATCTATTTCAGATAATGATTGTTCAGCTTCTTCTTTCTGTTTTGTCAATGATTGAATTTGTTTGGTGTAATCATCAACTTCCTTTTGAAGTTCGGCCTTTTCAGAAGATAATTTCTGTGATAATTGTTGTTTTTCAGTTTTCTTCTGTTTAACATCAGTATCTAAAACAGTCTGGATTTGTTCTTTATACCATTGTGCTGTTTCAAGAACATATTCCTTTGTCAATTTTCCACCAGATGCCGCCCTGAGAGCGATGAAAGCATTTTTGATATTAGCTGGTGTAATTCCACCATCCATTTGTTCAGTCGCATCCCATACTTCAAAGAAATCAATTCCCTCTTTATTTAATTTTTGTAAAAGTGAATAAATTTTTTGAATCATTTCATCATTTGCTTGAGGGGATGATGTTGCTGTCGTAACTTCTGATGTGTTGTTATCATCATCAAGAGTAACGGTAACTGTTTTCTGTACAGGTTTTACTGTTTTTTTAACAGGTTGTACTGGTTGTTCCTGTACTGGTTGTTCCTGTGCTGGTTGTTCCTGTTCTGGATGTTGTGCCAACCATTCAGGAGATGCTATTTTTCTGTAAATACCTTCGAACATGACTTTTAGTTTTTGATTTTGATTTTTACGATTTCTGTAAATGTATAGAATTTATTTTGAAATAAAAAAATTTTTAGCTAATTTTTCATATTTTTTAGCTATTTTCTTTTAAACTTTAGCTGTTTTTGTGAATACTTTTGAAAATTCTATCGTTTTATTGTTCAATCGTGTCTTATATTCACCACTCTTTTTACGATTCCAGAATTTAATACCCTGACAATATGAAAATTTTATACCTTTTTTAATTAAATCCTCGGTGGTTAAATAAAACATGATGTTGCCAATGTTTGAATAATAACTGATATCAAGATTCAATTCATTATTCACTTCGAACAAACGAGAAAGATTTATATTGTGTTCCTGATATGAAACTTTGATATCACCAACGTTTAAAACCAAATACATCAAACAACCAATCAGTTTATCTTTGTAGAATAAATTATAAATAAGATAATCATCTTGGTGTTTATTGTCATTGACACTATTTAATATATCAATATAGGATTTGGTTTCAAACTTCACCTTATTATCAGTCTTTTTTGAACTTTTCCAGAGGTCAACCAATTCTTTGTTTTTCTCATAATCTCTTTGTTCAAATTCTCTGAAAACAAAATTGGCATCAGATTTTAATTTATTGATTGAGTATTTTGATCTCCATTTACCCAGATTCAAATAATTATTGAATCGTTCATTGGTATCAATGTAATATTCTTCATAGTAAGGTGGGTTGATATCAAATAAATCTATTGAAATCCCATCTATTTCTTCCTGAATACCCTCAAATCCTTTTATGTGATTCTGTTTACATAATTCCAATAACACCTTATCTTCATTGAATTGAAAACCATTTTTCGAAACAGGTTTTCCCATTAATATAAGGTATATGGCTGGATACATAGTAACATTTTTGACATAACAATACACCATATCACCATCTTCCATTTCAATGAGTAGAATTCTGATTTTACTTTGTTTCTGGTACATCTGCCAAAAAAATCTGGATTCAACCAAGAAACGATCTTTATATTTTTTATATCTCAATGAGAAATATTCTAAAAATAAAGATACATCAGAATTTCCATATTGAAGAATTTCCTTGTTTGTATTAGGAATAGTTTGAATTTCGTTAAATTTGATAATAGTCATATTTACATTTCTTTAATGAAAGGACGAAAATAGTTTACGAATTTTTCCAGATTGGTCATAAACCAAGTGAATTGTTTTTCCCTATCATTTTCATCGGTGAAATCACCCTCTGTTTTTATATAAACGGCTGATGTTTTTTTACCATCCATCTTATCCCAGATGATATTTTTATCTATTGAAAATGATTTATCATAAGATAATTTCTTCATCTTGTCGAAATTATTTTTAGCATCAGTTCCCATAAAACAAAGCATGATTGTTAACAACGGTTCTTTAGAATTGACCATTGTTTGAACAAAATATTCACTTTTACCCATCGGAAAGTTAATCCAATATTGAGGAAGTGATTTTTTAATTTTGACGGAACTCTTTTTCTTTTCCAGAAATTCCTTGAAAGATGTCCAATATTGATATTGTTGAATTGGAGTTTTTGAATCGTCTTTTTTATCAACTTTGATTTTTTTTACCTTGGGATCAACCACCTTAGGTTCAACAGTCTTTACAACTACCTTAGCGATTGGTTTTTCGTGATGTAATGTATTTGTTTCTTTATTAACGGTGATGTTTTCTGGAAGATTTTCTTCACTGACAAAAGGATCCATAGCGGTAGTTGGGTTATTGAAAACCTTTGGAATTAATCTTCTTCCAGTTGTATTAACATCATGGACAATATACTTCGGGATGGGGAAATTGTTTTTACGAGCAAAATTAACAATCCATTTAGCACATTCCAAACCACTTAACTTGTAGGAATCATCGTTTTGATAAACAGAATAATCTTCTGTTACCTGCATTGTAACAGGAGAAAGGAAAAAATCGAAACTGATAAATCCGGGATAAGTACCCTCTTTTCTGAACTGTTCTTCGACATATTCGGAGAATTGAGCGAAAGATTTCAAAACAACAAATTGTTGCTTGTAGATAGGATTATTTGTTTTATTGAAAACATCGAATGGACGAAGTTGGTCATCGATAAATACATTGTATGTCATTTCTTTTTTCATATATTGATTTGTGTTTTAATTTACTACTTCTTGTTTAATATGACCACACATGGTTTTCAATTCTTCCCATGTTGGTTTTGTACCTTTTGCAACAAAAAACTCTATTCCTACGTCTTGATAGACATATACATAATCCAAAAACCATTTATCGTCATTTTTCTTATCAACTGGTTTTAAATATGCACTCTCGTAAGGGGCACCATCCATAATAAAATGATCGACACAGGATGAATTGGCAAAACCATATTCTTTATCTGAAAGTTCGAAAATAATAAATTTCATACAGTCGAACCAATCCTTAACAAAATTACCAGAATCGAAAACTTTTTTCTGTTTAGAGTAATCATAGGATACTTCAACTGATTCATATTTCAATTTGCTTTTTCGACCAGTATAGTTTATAAATGTTACAGCCATATTTTAAAAAATAAATTCCGACAAATGTAAATAATTAGATTGAAATAAAAAAATTATTCTGAAAGTAATTTTCTAACTGGTTGATTTTCAATAAGATGGTCGAGTTTTTCTTCTGTTAGGTCTTTTAGAAAATCATTCAATTTGTTAGTTAGGGTGGTAAAATTTTCTTGAATTTTCTTCAAATATTCTTCCCTTTCTTCTGTCCAAGGAATAATCACGAATTCTCTTTTGAGATATTCCATGTCTTTATCTGTCTGGTGAAGGCTCACGATAGTATTCTCACGACCATCACAACTACTTCCATCACCTCTTCCCTCGAATCTACCCAATTTATATTGGGATGTATATTTTTCTAATTTTCGTTCTTTATCGTCCAAAAGATTTTTCTTCCCAAAACCAATGAAACGATAACCGATAAAATATTGGAAATTGACAACATTCACCAAACCCATTCCACCACCTGTCCAAGACCTTGGCTCATTTATTTGTCCATGAAACTTAATGAATATTACCTTTTCACCGTAATCATCTTTGAAAGTATGAACGGTTTCAATTTTTATAGAAATGTCAGCAAGATCATCTTTTAATCCTTGAAGATATGGACATCGGATAATTTTTGTTTTGGCCTTGGTTCTACTATCATACAATTCAGGAGATATTTTTTTCGCTTCGTTATAAATATAATCTGGATAAACAGTTTCAAACTGAACAGTATTGTCCATTTCAACAATGGAAACATTTAAATCTTTCCATTCTCGATCAGTAAATTGTTCGTTTACAATTAGGAAACTGGTTTTGAAAGTATGGATTACTTTTTTCATAGATAGATTATCATTTGAATTTACAAAAGTAATTCATTTAGCTGAAATAAAAAAATTAATTTTTACATTGGTGGTAATTTTTCATCATCAATGTCTTTCTTTCTGATTTCAGACACCACACATTCTGTCGTTAAAAACAACCCAGCTACTGAGGCCGCATTTTCTAAAGCAACTCTTGTAACTTTCTTTGGATCAATAATTCCAAGGTCGAATAAATTACCATATTTTTCTTTATGTGCATCGTATCCCCAATCTAATGTTTCTATTTTTCCACTTCTACCGACATCAGGATGTGAATTTTTTACATTGTTCAATATAACAGATGGTTCTTTACCAGAATTCTCGATAATTTTTCTTAATGGTTCTTCCAGACATTTTCGAATAATATCAATACCAATCTTCTCATCTTCATTGGATGTTTCTAATTCATCAAGACAATTGATACATCTTATATAAGCTACACCACCGCCGGGAACAATACCTTCTTCCACGGCTGCCTTAGTCGCGTGTAACGCGTCATCGAAACGGTCTTTCTTTTCTTTTAGTTCAATTTCACTGGACGCTCCTACATTAATAACACAGATACCACCAGTTAAATTAGCTAAACGGGATTCGTTTTTTTGTTTGTCGTAATCATTTTTATTATTTTCTATTTGATTATTGATTTGATTGATTCTGTTCTTTATATTTTCTGGATTACCTTTACCACCTACTATTATAGTGGAATTATTATTGACAATAATCTTATCACAAGTTCCTAAATCTTCGAGTTTTATTGTTTCTAATTTATTACCCTTTACTTCCGATATAAGATTACCACCAGTTAAAACAGCAATATCTTCCAATAAATCTTTTCGTCTATCACCAAATCCGGGTGCTTTAATGGCTGCAACTTTTAATGTTTTCTGCATTTTATTCATAACCAAAGGACCAAGAACATCATTCTCCAAAGTATCAGCTATGATAAATACTGACCTACCTGTTTTCAAAATTAATTCCAAAATAGGTACTAAATTGTGAATGGATGATATTTTTTCTTCATGGATGATGACATATGGATTCTCTAAAACAACTTCCATTTTGTCTGGATCAGTTATAAAATAAGGAGAGATATAACCCCTATCGAGTTTCATTCCTTTTACTGTTTCTAAGGTAGTTTCCAATCCACTGGCATCTTCTATGGTGATGACACCAGTTATACCAACACTTCTCATAGCTTCAGTTATTTTATCACCAATTTCAGAATCATTGTTGGCACTTATCGTGGCTACTTGTCTTATCTTCTCGAAATCACCGCCGACTTCAATTGATATTTTATCTAAATTTTCTACGACCTTTTTAACAGCCTTATCGATACCTCTTTTTAAATCAATTGGATTTACACCAGTGGTTGTTGTTTTTAAACCTTTTTCCACTATACAACGAGCTAACACAGTTGCTGTAGTTGTACCATCACCAGCATCATCGGATGTTTTTGTTGCCGCTTCTTTGATAATCTGACATCCTATGTTTTCGATTGGATCTTCCAATTCAATTTCTCTCGCTACTGTAACACCGTCTTTGGTTATTAATATTTTAAGTCCGCCGTTTTTTTCAATGATAACATTTCTACCTTTTGGCCCCAAAGTTATACTTACACTATCGGCTATTTTATTGATACCTTTCATTAATTTTAATCTGGCATCATATCCAAATTCTATATTTTTCTTCATATCTGTTTTTTATTTCTTATTTCTAACCCGTTTTCATCCAAAATATCAATGATTTTATACCAATCTAATTTGTAAGGTGGAACGTAACAATCGGGTTCTTCCATATAATATGAACCATCCCATAATTTTAATTCTGGGAAAATCCTATTTAATCTATCAACTAAATCTTTTAGTTCTTTGTTTCTATTCATCTTTTATCCTAATATTTTATCCAGATTTTCTTTTCGTTTCATATTAATAATAGATTCATCTGAAATGGATTCTAATTTAATACACATATTGTTGAAAAACATATTTACTTCATCAGCATCTACTTTGTCAGCTGATTGCATAAAAATTAATTGGTCTCCATTTATTTTCAACATTTTTATTAGTTCTTGATCTTCAAATTTGATTTTTTCTAATGATAATAAAATCATATCGATTATATACTTCATTTCGTATAACAATTCCTTTCCTATCGGTTTACCCGATATATTATACCATTTAGCTCTATTCATAGATAATGTATCATATGCTGATGGTTCTTCTATATTAAATGAAACTCCTATACCTTTCATACAATTTCATAATCGTTTTTATCAACATCAATATAAATCCCCATTCCTTGACATATAGTGAATGAACCATCTTCATTGAATCCTGAATATGGTTCATCGGATTCGAAGATATCACCAGCTTTAAAAGTTGTCATATATCCATCTATATCCTTTAATAATTTAATTTTCTTCATGTCCATATATTATTTTGTAAATGTAAATCATCATTATTCAAAGGACACCAATTTGGAATATCAACTCCATCTGGTATAATTTCTTCTTTCCTTTTTAGGTATATTGAAAATCTACAACTATTTGTTGATACACTCCCGATACCATAGTCATCATATTCAGTGAATATGAATGGACATTCTGTACATTTTTTAATATGAATGTTTATCATAACATTTATTTCATTTTTGTTAATAGATTATAAATCACAAAACCATGACCCATCTTCATATTTGGGTCATTGAGAACGTCAATTAACGACTTCCCCATTTTTATATGATTATATCCATCAAAATCTATTAAATAGATATCTTTATTTGTAGTTCTATAAATGTCCAAAAGTTTATTAAAAGCATCAGTTTTTATAACACCACGACTATAAATTGGTACATAAATCTTTTTTCTTGCATCTACATAGGTTAAATTTTGACCATCCCACCAAGAATATTCTGGTTTTGCACCTCTACCCATTGGATATCTGTAAGCATATTTAGATGACCAGATTTTTCTTGCCCAGATGAAATATTCGGGTTTTGGTGTACCATTATCGTCATATAATTTATAAACCTTCGCGGCTTGCCAAGCATTCTCAACATTAGTAGCCCAATAGTTTCCATAGAGATGACCACCATATATAGTGAATGGTGATAATTCTTTTGTCCAATTGGTACTTCGAGATGTCGTATCAATAATAATTGAATCCACTGGAAGTTTAGACTTATTCTTATATGATTCTACATATAACATCACTGACCTATACCTTTGAAATGAGCATCAATGGGTCCGTATCCAGACATTCCACAACCGCCATGAGATTCTTCCTTGACTACAAATTCTTCATGTGAAGTACAAAAACCATATTTCTTCTTTATAATGTAAAAAGGAACATATGTAGTTTTATCTAAGTCACCCCAATGGGAGTATTCAATTTTATCAATGGTATAGGTTTCTCCTTTATGAAAGATAATTTCATCATCCCAAATTACATCTTTTATACAATATAATTTTTCACCTTTTTTGTATTTCGTATCAAATCTTTTCATATTCATTATTTGTTTTTATTCTATATCCTCGATATTTGTATTAATGAATTCTTCATAAGTGAATTCTTTTTTTCTCCATGTATCTTCGCCATTAAAAATATCACTATCATAAAAGTATATGACTTTACCCTCAGTTTTAAGATCTATTGTATTTTGAAAACAATCAACTCCCGGTTTACGATATTCCCATAAATCTTCACTGTTTTTGTAAACTTTCACGAATCTTGGTAGAGAGAAACCTGATTCAGCTTCTCTTTCTTTCTTAACCAACCATTGGATAAAATCTTTCTTTTCCATATTTATTGTTTTTTATTTTCACTATCGTTAATCATAGAGAAGAATTTCTTTTCTATATGAATAACCCTATCGAACATATTTGAATCGAATACAATCTGATGTACGATAACTATGTTTATATTATTTTGACGGGCAAAATCTTTAAGCACTCTTAGTATGATATTGATATTAGATGGACTTATACTCGAAAATACTTCATCTAAAAATAAAATGTTTATTTTCTTATCCCTATCTAAAATTGTTTTTATATAAGACAAAGCTATCGCTATATTGATTTTTCGAGCACCACCGATAGATAAAGTTTCAGAATCTATTTCCATGAACCTATCTTTTATCATGGCGTCAAATTCATCATTTAATTTAACGATATAATTTGATTGAATTTCTTTCAGAAGTGTTTCCAGATTTTTATTAATTGGGTCGATAACAGAACCGATAATACTTTTCCTTATTCCTTTTTCTGATAAATATTCAACTGTAGTTTCGAACTGTATAATTTTCTTTTTGGTTTCATCTAACTTTATTTCATACTCCAAATTATCCTGTTCTAATTTAATTATGTTCTTTTTTATTTCTATGACAGAAATACTATCAACATCCTCAGTTTGATATTGTCTTTTGAGTTCTCTTAATTTAAAATCAATTGAATTATATTCTGTATTTTTTTGGTTATATTCAGTTAATAACGTATTTCTCTCAGTTGTCATCGATTTAGCATCATTGACAACATCGGTATATTCTTTCTTCAAATTTTGTATGTGGTCGTACTGAGGTGATAATTCTAATTCCAAATCCGACAATTTGTGTTTTTTATCCTCAGTATCTAATTGACTGTCACAGACGGGACATACTCCACCTTTAAAAATATCAATCTTTTTATTAATTTCTCTATAAATGAAATCTTCTTGGATGATTTTATTCTTCTTTCCATCCAGTATTTCTCTTTTATTTTTCAATTCCTTAGTCAATTGATTCATAGAAATACTCAAATCGGATAGTTCATGTTGTAATGTTGTGTAGTTATCATTATAAGATAAGATTTCATTCTTTATATCTTCCTTATTTACACTAACTGATTGGGATTTGATATTTTCTATATTTTGATTGTAGGTATTTATAGTATTAGTGTTAGATAATATAATACTTTCCAATCTTTCTTTTTCTTTATATAAAGTTTTAACCTTGTCTTTAGCCAATGAAAAATATTCATCTATTTCAGATATGTTAAATAATTTATTGACTAATTTTCGTTTGGTATCAGTGTCCAGATTTACGAAATTGGCAAAATCACTAAGGTTGAGAGATATGAGTGATTTATAGGTATCATATTCTAATCCGATGAATTTTTCACGTTCAACAGAAGTCAACGCTTTAAATTCACTATTGAATGGATGATTATTTTTTCTAACATCAATAGAAGTAGGTTCGAGTTTTTTGCAAATAAAGATATTATCACCATCATCATTGATGAATTCTATTTCCGTTTCGAGATTTTTGTTAATACGATTGGGTAATTTGGATATTGCAATTTTTGATCTGTTTTTCCCTCTTACAATACCATATAAAGTAAAATCAATAGCTTCAATTAAAGAACTTTTTCCAGCTTCATTGTCACCAGAAAGCAAAATAAGTTCACCACCTTTTTTGAAGATGACTTTTTGCATATTGTTTCCGTAACTCTTGAAGTTTTTAAGTCCTACACTATTAATTATCATATTAGTTCATAATATCTTCTTTATTTACCATTCTGACCCATGTGCCTTCTTTCAGATGGTCGATCTCATCAGCTACAGGTTTGACTACAGCTATATTTTTTCCGTTGTTGTGAACGATTACTCTCTTAGTATCTGGATATAAATCTATCATATCACCAACTAAATCCACCACCACCCCACTTCCTTCTGGTATAACCAGACCAAGTGTTTTACAATATAATAATGCGGCAAGTAACCAATCTTCGGGTTTATCATCATAGTTATCTAAGTTTGGTTTTGTATAATTCATATTGTTTCGTTTAATATTATTTTTCTTTTCGCATTTATAATTTCTTCATCTGTTGCTCTTGTCAGACCTGTTGTGTCGGTTATAATTTTATCTGTCGATATATAGTCCAAATGTAATTTATCTTTTAGTAATTCATCTCGAACAAGTTGTTTATATTCATCTTCAATTAAACCTCTAAAATCTAATTTTTCCAATTTAGATTCCTCATATGGAATTTCTTCATATCCAGAAATATCCATTTCTCTGTTTCGTATTTTTTTTAAACTATCCTTTCGATATTTTTGACCACCATCCAGAATTTGATTGAGTTTCTTTTGTCTTTCTTCATTTATCAATTCTTCATCAGTGGGTGTTGGTTTTCTGAATAAAAATTCAGTGAAAATTTTCCAAGTTCTTTTCGATGCTTTCTTTTTTGGAAAACGAATCGAAGCTGGAACACTAATTATCTTACCATCACACTTGGAATGTCTTGTCCCCCAACTCGGATTCCAATGACATTTCGTACAGAACACAGTAGAATGATATTGTCCGTGATTTATACTTAAATCTCTGAATGGTTGGTCTGGTATGAAATCAGTTTTATTTACCCTATTACTCATTAATGTTTACGAATTGTCTTTTTTATATTGGTTATCTTCTTTGAAGTTTTTTGTACTTTTAAATTAGATGATTTTTTATTTTTCTTTTTTTCGAAAAATTTATTGGCTTGTTCTTTTTTATTATCTTTATAAAAATCTTTATCTGATTTTGATGGATTATATAGGTCAACCATACTTTTTGTAAATAAAGATTCATACTTAATAAATTCATCCCATTTTGGTTCTCTGGTATCTGGGTCAATTTCATTTTTCAAAAGAACCATCCTTTCGAAATTAGGAACTAAATATCCGTTTTCTATTCGTGAAGAAAGGATACCAGTTACAGTTAAAAATACATTATTTTGTGATGTTTCAGTTGCTTCGACTACACACAAATGTTCATGCCAATGACTACACTTATTAAATAAATTTTTAAACCACCCATCTACAATATCAC
>Ga0209777_10008595_pt1 | contig 11147 bp, 8 predicted proteins | sample FrelakmetHBP12HB_FD_187147 | JGI IMG/M metagenome (GOLD analysis project Ga0209777, IMG submission 187147) | Freshwater lake sediment microbial communities from the University of Notre Dame, USA, for methane emissions studies -HBP12 HB (SPAdes)... | ecosystem: Environmental > Aquatic >...
TTTCATAAACGTCCTGCGTGACTACAATAATCCGGCAACGGACTACAGCCGGATGCTCTCCCTGCACCTCTTCCCCCAGCACAATGTCCTGCACCTGCTTCTGTGCTATCTCCTGAGCTTCGTGGTCGGCATCGAAGGTGCGAACCGCGTGTTCCTGACCGGCTATGTGATTATTCTGCCGCTGGCAATGCTGCATCTGCTCGACACCCTTCGCGCCCGGCGCGAATTCGTGTTCTTCAGCTTCCTGTTCATCTACAACCTCAACCTGCTCTGGGGCTTCATGAGCACCGCGCTGGCGATTCCGCTCGTGCTCTTCCTGCTCTCTTACGAACTGCGCTGGTTCGGGTCCATAAGCGGACAGCCACAAGCCGCAAGCCGTAAGCCGCTCTTGCCGCTTCTGCTTAGCGTTCTCTTCATTCTCATCTTCCTGGGCCATTCGCTGATGTTCCTGTTCGCCGCGGTCCTCTATCTCGCGCTGGCCATTGCGCATGTGCGCCAAATTCGCTATCGCAGCCTGCTCACCTTGATTCCCTTGGTTCCGGTACTGGCCATCTTCGTGATTCCCTGGCAGGCGCAGGTCTTTGGCAGCGAAGACGGCAGCTTGCTCAGCATGGTCCTTGGCGGATTCCAGTTGACCGGCCTGCTCGCCCGTTCGTTCGATTTCATTGCCAGCACCGGTTTCCGGGCAGATGAACTGACCTCGTTCGTGTACAAGCTACTGCTGGTAGCGGCAACTACGCTGCTTATCGTTCACGCGGTCCGTCTTCGGTTCAAGTCGCTGTTTCAGGACCGGCTGCTGATTCCCAGCCTGCTTGTCCTGCTCAGTCTTGCCGGCTACCTGCTCTTTCCGGGCGCGGTAACCCAGGCCTGGTTCTTGAACCAGCGCTTTGCGGTTTTTGGCTGGCTGTTCCTGATTCCGCTCGTTGCCCTGCTGGGGACACCCCCCCAGTTTCGCGGCAACGAAACCAGGGGGGTGTCCCTAGTTCTTGCGCTCTGCATTCTGCTCAGTGCGGGCAACACGCTCTACCGGTTCATCGCCTTTGACCACGAGGCGCGACCGGTGGCCGGGCTGATCAGCCGACTCCCGCCGGACCGGAAAGTCATCGGTCTCCCCTATGAACTCCGTACCCGGCATGACCTGACCGGCTACGACGTCTTCATTCACTCGGGCTGCTACTATCAGGCATTCCGACGCGGTTATCCCGGATTCTCGTTTGCCTCGTTCCGGTATTCGCCAATTCAGTATCAGGATGTGGGAGCGACTTCCCAGTCGCGACAGGTTTCATTCATCCAGCCCGGCTACGAGTGGTCGCCCTGGCATTTCATCTTCCCGGACGGCTGGCAGTTCTACGATTACTTTCTGGTCCATGGCCGGCCCCGGCCTCCGACCAACGAGAACCTGCAACAAATGAAGCTGGTCGCAACCGAAGGCGCCTGGTCGGCATATCAACGACCCGACTCAGTCGCCATTCGCTGACCCGGTTCGCAGGCTCGAAGGCCATTGAACAATGCTGAAGCCCGGCCTATAATCAGACCATGAAGCTCCGTGTCTGTATCGAAAAAGATAAGTCCGGATACTATGTCGCGGAATGCCCGGCCCTGCCCGGCTGCGTGACCCAGGGCAAGACGGCCAAAGAAGCGCACGCGAATATGAAGGAAGCGATTGAGTGCTGGCTGCACGTCGCGAACCGCAAGACTTCAAGACGGAAGAAGGCCGGCACCGTGCATCGCCACGTGGAAATCTGAGGTGCCGGATTGCGCGCGTGACCTCCAGGGATTGCAGATTGCAGATTACAGACCACGGGTTGCAGAATCCAAGACCGGTTGGCAATCTGCGATCTGCCTGTCCCACCACCAGTTGACTTGTCCAAGCTGGTCACCGTTTCCGGACGCGAAGCAGTGCGGCGGTTTGAGAAGAACGGCTGGACCTTGATGCGCATCCATGGCTCGCACGCAGTGTTGACCAAGCCGGGCGAGATTGTCAATTTGACGATTCCCCTGCACCACGAACTGGGCATCGGGCTCCTGCGCCGAATCATCCATCTCTCCGGGCTGACCGTTAACGAGTTTAACCGCCTCTGACATGCGCAAGAACCTGCGCCGCCGCCTGCTGCACCCGCAGAAACCGCTGAGCGCGCTGAATCGGATAGGACGCGGAATGCGGCGAAAGGACGCAGAAACGACGCAGAAGGCGCTGTTCCGCATCCGGCCCGCGACGTTCAAAGACTACGTCGGTTTGTCTGAGGTCTTCCGGGAGGCCGACCTGATGCACAGCACGGCGCTGCCCGACCTGTTCCGCCCGACCACGGGGCCGGCGCGCAGCCGCGATTACCTCGCGGAGATTATCGACAGCGAGAACTCGGTGGTTCTCGTAGCCGAGCAGGACGGCAAGCTCATAGGTGCGGTTCACGCCGAGGTGCGCGAGGCCCCCGTGATTCCCCAGGTCACACCCCGCCGGTTCGCGGTAATCGACACCCTGGTCGTGACCAGGCCCCATCGCCGGAAGGGTGTGGGCACGGCACTGGCTGGGGAACTGCACCGCTGGGTCAAGGCGAAACGCGTCAGCCAGGTCGAGTTGACGATTTACGAATTCAACAAGTCTGCCCTGGCATTCGTTCAGAAGCTCGGCTTTCGCACCGCCAGCCGCCGACTCCGCAAATCGCTACCCCCTGCCTAGTCCGCACCCCGCAGTTCGCAGTCAGCACTCCCCCCTCTTGACATTCCGGCCGGTCAGAGGACAATAACGCCATGAAGCACAGTGAGATAAGAAGGACATTCCTTGCGTATTTCGCGGAACGCGGGCACACGATTGTGCCCAGTTCCTCGCTTATCCCGAAAGACGATCCGACCCTGCTCTTCACCAGTGCCGGAATGGTCCAGTTCAAGCCGCTGTTCGCCGGCGCGGTCGCGTTGCCGTATCCGCGTGCGACGAGCATCCAGAAGTGCCTGCGGGCGTCCGACCTGCCCGAGGTCGGCATCTCATTCCGCCACCTGACTTTCTTCGAAATGCTGGGCAACTTCTCGTTCGGCGACTACTTCAAGAAGGAAGGCATCGAGTACGCCTGGGATTATCTCACGAATGTCGTGAAACTCGACAAATCCCTGCTCTCGGTCTCGGTGTATGAGCAGGACCCTGAAGCATGGGAAATCTGGCACAAGCATGTCGGCCTGGCCGAAAACCGGATATTCAAGCTCGGCGCGGAGGACAACTTCTGGGGTCCGGCCGGCGGGGTCGGGGCCTGCGGCCCGTGTTCCGAGATTTACTTCGACCTCGGTTCGGACCGGGGCTGCGGCAAACCGACCTGCGGACCGGGCTGTGACTGCCCTCGCTTCATGGAGGTCTACAACGTCGTCTTCCCGCAATTCGACCAGCAGCCGGACGGCGCCCGCCTGCCGCTGAAGAATCGGGGGATCGATACCGGCTTGGGCATGGAGCGCCTGGCTATGGTTTCCCAGGGTGCGCGTACCGTGTTCGACACCGACCTATTCACCCCGCTGATCAGGAAACTGAAGGACATGATTCAAGAAACCGGGGCCCTGCCCCCGGGAACCCCTGAATCCCTGAACCCTTTTCTGTACGCCGCGGTCGACCATGCCCGGGCATTGACCTTCGCGATTGCCGACGGCGCGATTCCCTCGAATGAGTCGCGCGGCTACATGCTGCGCAGTATCCTGCGCCGGGCCCTGCTCAAGGCGCACCGGGCCGGCATCCGCATGCCGTTCCTGTACCGGCTGTCGGGTGAGGTCGTGGAACTGATGCGGCAGTGGTACCCGGAACTGCCGCCCAAGCGCGAGCAGGCGGCCCTGATTATCAAGTCCGAGGAGGAGCGGTTCCTGAACACGCTCGAAGACGGCATGCGGCGCTGGCAGGCGATTGCCGAGAAGTACCAGCGGGTCGGCACGATTCCCGGCCAGGAGGCCTTCAAGCTGCATGACACGTTCGGATTCCACGTCGAGCTGACCCGGGAGCTGGCGAAAGACCAGGGACTCGAGCTCGACCTGGCCGGTTTCGAACAGGCGATGCAGGAACAGAAGGAACGCTCGAAGAAAACCACGTTCCTGAGCCAAGGAATGGAAATGCGGTCGACTGCGGCCGGGTACGCTCAGCAGTTCTGCGGCTATGTCCGGGACGAGACCGAAACCCGGCTGATGGCGATCCGCCCGCTGGAAGACGGCAGCTTTGAACTGGAGCTCGAGAGCATACCGTTCTATGCCGAGTCCGGCGGCCAGGTCGGGGACCAGGGAATCATTACCGGCAAGGACTTTGAACTGGCGGTCGAGGACACTTACTATGCCGGCGGCATCCGGGTCTGCAAGGCCCGGGTCGTCAAAGGTACACCCCGGGCCGGAGAAGTTGTGAAGGCCCGCGTGAACACGCTCCGCCGCCGGGAAATCGAGCGGGCTCACACCGCCACTCACCTGCTGCACGCGGCCCTGCGCTGCACGCTCGGTGACTACGTGAAACAGGAAGGCTCGCTGGTCGAGCCGGGCCGGTTCCGGTTCGACTTCGTGGCCTTTGAGCAGCTGACGCCTGAACAACTGGCCCGGGTCGAGCGGATGGTCTATGACCGGGTGATTGAAGACATCCCGGTCGAGGCATTGCGCGACCTGCCGATTGCCGAAGCGCGGAAGCTGGGTGCGCTGGCGTTCTTCGGCGAGAACTACGGCGAGAAGGTGAACGTCATCCGCATCGGCAGTTTCTCGCTCGAGTTCTGCGGCGGCACCCACCTGCGCCGGACCGGTGAAATCGGGCTACTCAAGGTCACCAGCGAGGCCGGCATCGCGGCCGGCATCCGCCGGATTGAAGCCCTAGTCGGCGAACAGGCCTATGCCGAAGTCACCGGCTACCGCCGGGTCCTGGACGAGCTGGATGCGACCCTGAACGTGGAAGCGAAACTGCTGCCCCAGAAGGTCAGTGACCTGACGCGGAACCTCAGGAACCTGGAATCCCGCGTCACCAGCCTGAGCGCCAAACTGGCCAATACCCTGGCTGGCGAACTGCTGGCCCAGGCCGCCGTGGTGTCCGACATCCGGGTTGTCGTCGGCAGCTTCGACTTCTTCGAACTGGCCGACCTGCGTGTGCTCGCCGATGCTCTGCGCGGCCAGCAAAACGAAAAGCTCGTCGGCCTGCTGATTGCCTCGGCCCAGCTCCAGATACGATTCCTGGTATTTGCCAGCGACGATCTCAAGACCAGGTTCCCGGCCGGAAAACTGGCCCGAGAGACCGGCAAAATCCTGGGCGGCGGCGGCGGCGGCAAACCGGACGTAGCTGAGGGTGGCGGCAGGAAAGATAACGTCGCGGCCGGGCTCGAGGCATTCCGGAAACTCATCGCCGGGTAGCCGACCGGCCGGGCGGTATCTGGTCCGACGCTAACAGGCGCATTTTGAGAGCCTTAGCCGCTGGCAGTCTGTGGAGTGCGGTTTTTGTCTTGACATGCGACGCCCATCATCTACAATTCCCCCAAGCATTCGCGTGCGGACGTGGTGTAGTGGTAGCATAGGAGCTTCCCAAGCTCTTAGCACGGGTTCAATCCCCGTCGTCCGCTCTTTGAAAGGAATTGAAGATAGGGGAATGGCCACTGGGTCACTCGACCATTTGGTCACTGACCACTTCCCGTTGTTGAACTGGATGCAATTGGAGGAGAGAAAAGTATGAAAAGGTTAGTTGTTTTGTTGGGAGTTTTGCTGGTTGCGGCCTATGCCGATACGCTGGACTACACCCGGTGGACGGTGCGAATGACCACGGTCGAGCAGTCGGTCCCGAATACCGACGAGACGAGTCTTGACCTGACCAGCCGCGGCCTCAATGTCCTGCACTATGCCTATTTCGACGACATGCAGACCGTGACCGACTACCTGTTCGCCAACCCCAAAGTCAGCCGCAAGATGGACCGTCTGCATCTTCAGGCCGCGCAGTCCGGCACTAGGTACCTGTCCGACGGCACGGTCGCGGTGGACTATGACCTGCCCCTCATCGGTTCCGTGTTCCAGACCCTAATGCCCAGGACCGGCGGCGGCATTCCGGTCGGCCCGATGGCCTGCCCGACCTGCGGCCAACCCTGGCCTGAAGGTCGCGAGGTCCCGCCCGGTATCTCGCTGGTTCCGCTCGAAGAGAGCGACGCGACGAACTTCACCGGCGTGCTGATTGACGCGCGCGGGGTAGATTTCAACTACGCCCTGTTCCCGAGAATCGTCAACGAGGACGGCCGCACGGTCTATGGCCCGGAGTTCTTCCTGCCGACCTACGCGGCGGACCGCGGCTCGGTCGGGTATTACGATAACCTGGCCGGCGCGATGGCCGACGACCGGGTTGGCTTCAACCCGGTCCGGGCAGACGCCATTCGATCGGCCGGCAAGAACAACACCGACCTAGTGATTTCCAATCTCGATGCCCGCAAGCTGCACAGCTCGCTGGAGAATCTCAAGCTCCTGGAGCGCTGCCGCGTCGTAATCCTGACCGACTAGCATCACGCGGGACGCATGACGCTTGACGCCTGATACACAAGGACTGCAGCCTCAGGCGTTGTGCGTGAAGTGCGGAGCGTAAGGCGTCATGTTGATTCCTTTGCAACAGGGCATCATCTACGGCCCTATCCGGTCGAAGCGGCTCGGCCGGTCGCTGGGTCTCAATCTGTTTCCCAGCGACCGGAAGATCTGCAGTTTCGACTGCATCTATTGCCATTTCGGGGCCACGACCGACCACCTGCTCGAATGCCTTGACGCCCGGGTTCCCCCGGTACGCGACGTGCTTGCCGCGGTTGAGAGTTATCTGAAATCGGACCACGAATTCGACTTCGTAACGTTCTCCGGCAACGGCGAACCCACGCTCTATCCGCAGTTCGCTGAACTCGTCCCGAAACTCAAACAACTCATCGCCCGAATTCGCCCGTCGGTCAAGTTGGCCCTACTCAGCAATTCGTCAACCGTCAATCGGACCGGGCTCTACCGTGCATTCGACCAGGTCGACCTGCCCATCTTCAAACTCGATGCCGGGGACCAGGCGACGTTTGAAGTTCTCAATTACCCGTGCCCGGGCATCCGAGTTGAAGACATCATCAGAGGTCTGGCCCGGCTCGCGACTCGGGTCAACCTCGTAGTTCAGACTGCCGTCGTCTCGGGTCCGGTGAAGAACTGGGACGGTACCGCGTTCGAACACTGGGTCGCGGCAATCAGGACTATCAAGCCCTCTGAGGTCCAGCTCTATACCGCCGACCGCCCCTTCGCGGACTGCCGGGTTGAGAAGCTGAACGATGAACGGCTCGACTCGGTTGCGGCCCAGGTCCGGGAGCTGACTGGCATCGAGACCGAGGCGTACTATTGAAGACAAACTCGAATACCGAAATCCGAAACTCGGAACAAGTCCCAATGACCGGAATCCCAATCGCCGAAACGGGACTAAACACAAAGGCACCGAGAATCTGGATTCCGAACTTCGATTGTGTCCTTGTGTCGTGGTGTTGAATCCGAGTTCATGAAGCGCTTCACAGTCGGCAATCCCGGGGACCTGAAGCGCTTCGTGGCCGGCGCGCTGGGCATCTCTGGCGGCAAGGCCAAGGAACTGATTGATACCCGCAACGTCCTGGTCAACCGCCAGCGCGTCTGGATTGCCACGCATCGGCTCCACCACGGCGACATTGTCGAGATTGCCGGTCAGGATTCGACTCCGGCGCAGCCGGGCCAAATCGTGTTGCCGATCCTGCATCGCGACGACTGCGTCATTGCGGTCAACAAGCCGGCCGGCCTGGTCTCGGACCAGAGCCCGGATTCGGTCGAGGCGCTCCTGCGCAAGCAACTCAACGACCCGCACATCCGGGCGATCCATCGCCTGGACCGGGATACGACCGGCGTGCTCCTGTTCGCGCGCAACGACCCGGTGTTAGAGGAGTACAAGACTCTCTGGCGCGGGAAGCAGGTCGAGAAGACCTACCGGGCGATCTGCTACAACCCGGCCCGGTTCCGCCAGACCCGGGTTGCCCAGCCGGTTGACGGCCGGCCGGCCGCGTCCGAGATAGCCCTGCTCGCCAAGGCGCGCGGCTACTCATACTTCGAAGTCAAGACCCGGACCGGCCGCAAGCACCAGGTGCGGGTGCACCTGTCCGCGCTTCATCACCCGGTCGTGGGCGACAAGGAGTATGGCGCCAAGCTCATCTCCGATCCGGCCGTGCGAAACATCACCCGCCAGATGCTTCACTGCTATCGCATCAGCACCGTGCGGAAAGCGGGAGGCGGACTGCGGAATCCCGAACTGTCCATCACCGCTCCCCTGCCTTCGGACTTTCGCCTGGCCGGCGTCCGCCTCGGCCTCATTTCGCGGTCGCACTAGCGACGGCTGAGCCCTGCAATCGCCGGGCCGCAACTGCCGGGCGACGTGACGCCTTGACATATTGCGCCGCTGTGCTAAGCTGGTCTTGGTGATGTACCAGTTCGCCGAAGCAACTGGAGTCCATCAAGCCAAGGAGGTATCGATGAAACTTCTTAACCTGGTTCTCGGCCTGGCTCTGCTGTCGGTACCGGCAATCGCCGGTCCGGCAAGAGCCGACAAGCCCGTCAACCTGAACCATCCCGACCCGACGAGTCTCCTCTCGCCGTTCCGCACGTTCCACCCGTCGGCTGGGGCGCACGCAATGACGGCGGCGAGGCGCGCCGAGGGCAAACCCGCACGTCTGCCCCTGCCTGACAATCCGGCTGAGACGCTGCACTGTGACGGCCCGAACAGCGACGGGGTCGGCCTAACCAACGGCGGGACGTTCTACGGCGCAGTGAGATTCACCCCAGAGCAGTCCTGCTCTCTGAAGACCGTCGTGTTCCTGCATTTCATGCCGTCGTCCGATGACTATGTGTTCATCTTTGGCCCGGGCACCAGCACTTCACCCGGCGCGGTGCTGGATTCGATGCCCTACACCGGCGCCGATTCCGGCTGGATTAGCCTGAACCTGAATGCACCGCAACTGGTGCTGGCCCAGACCGACATCTGGGTCGGGATCCGACTGACCCATGTGGCCGGGGTGTACCCGCTGGGCGTGGACGCCGGTCCGATGGTGCAGGACCACGGCGGCTTTATCGAAATTCCGGGCGACACCTGGCAGCAGTTGAACGGCGTCGGGCTGGACTACAACTGGAACATCTGGGCGATCGTGGAGCCGGTGCGGTTTCCCCGCGATGTCGGAACCGCGGCAATCCTCGCCCCGAACGGCATGGTGACCGGCGACACGATTGCGCCGCTGGCCCGGATTGAGAATTACGGCTCGGCGGCGGCCGGACCGTTTGACGTCCGCATGACCATTGACCCGGGCGGGTATGCGAGTACCAGGACCGTGACTTCACTGGCCCCGGGCGACACCGCCACCCTGACGTTCGACAATTGGATTCCAGTCGGCTCAGGGAGTTTCGCAGTGAAATGCTCCACGCGGCTGGATAGCGACGCCGTGACGAGCAACGACTCCAAGACGGCCAGTGCTTTGGTCGTCAGCTTCGTGCAGGACTTCGAGTCCACCAGCGGCGGCTATACCCCGGACGGCAACTCGGCGCCGGGCTGGGTCTGGGCCGCGCCGCAGTCGCCGCGACCGGCGGCACACTCCGGGTCCAAGGTCTGGGCCGCGCCGCCGGTGGACAGCTACCCGAATTACGCTCAGTGGGAACTGACTTCGGCCGGCTACGTTGCGTTCCAGGATTCCCCGGTGATTGCCTTCTACCACTGGTACAACTTCGAGTTGCACTACGACGGCGGCAACGTCAAGTACTCCACCGATGGCGGGACGACCTGGGCGTTGCTGTATCCGTGGGCCGGGTACTCGGCGCCCTATGACGACACCGTCTACACGCTCCAGGCCCACGGCTATACCGGCCCCGGACCGTCTGACTGGCTGCTGGCGATGTTCCAGATCCCGGTCGCCAGCGGCACCATGTTCCAGGTCCGCTGGGACCTGGCGTCCGACGTGTCGATTGTACACCTCGGTTGGATGATTGACGACATGGCCGGCATCGGCTGCAACATGGTCCCCAACGACGTCGGCACCGATGCGGTGACCATGCCGAGCGGAATGATTTCGCCGGGAATCTACCAGCCCCAAGCCCGGGTCAAGAACTTCGGCACCGCGACCCAGGGACCGTTCGATGTCCGCATGACCGTCACACCCGGCAGCTACCTGAGCACGAAGTCGGTGCCCTCGCTGGCCCCCTATGACACGGTCACGGTAACCTTCGATGACTGGACCGTCCCCGGCGGCGGGCTCTACTACCTGCGCTGCACGACGCTGCTGGCCGGCGATGCCGCCCCGAACAACGACGCCAAGACCGACGTCGCGGCTATTCCCAGCTTTGTGCAGGACTTCGAGACCGTCAACGGCGGGCTGACCGCCAACCCGAGTTCCGGCGCCTGGGAATGGGGTGAGCCCCAGCCGCCCCGGCCCGGCGCCCACTCGGGAACCAAGGTCTGGAGTGCGCCCTTGACCGGCGAGTATCCGGATGGAGCCGACTGGCAGCTCTTTGGTCTGTTTGAGGCCGTCGCCGACACGCCCGTGATCGCCTACTGGCAGTGGTACAGCTTCGAACGTACCTATGACGGCGGAAACCTCAAGCTCTCCACCGACGGCGGAACCACCTGGAGCGTCATCTATCCCTGGGCTGCCTTTTCCCGGCCCTATGACCTGACGATCAGCACCCTCAACACCGTGATCGGCGGCGAGCAGGCGTATTCCGGGGTGGACACGACCTGGCGCCAGGCATGGTTCCAGATTCCGGTTGACTCCGGAGCCCAGTTCCTGCTGCGGTGGCACATGGGCACGGACGCCTCGGTGCATACCTACAACGGCTGGATGGTCGACGACCTGGCCGGCGTCGGGCTGCTTGCCCTGAGCGGCATTGCGGCGGAACCTGCGCCCAAGTCGGTCAATCGCTTCGCGGTCACCCCGAACCCGGCGCACGGTCTGGCCCGGCTCAGCTACGCGCTGGCGCAACCCGGCGAGCTGAGCATCAGGCTCTATAGCGTCAGCGGCCGGTTGATAACTTCGCTGGCTCAAGGCCGGGTGCCGGCTGGTGCCGGACGGCTGAATCTGAACACCGGCAGTCTGGCGTCCGGCGTCTACGTTCTCAAGTTCGAAAGCGGCCGGTTCCGCGCGACCCGGAAGCTGGTCGTTCAGTAGCAAGAC
>Ga0209777_10008596_pt1 | contig 11147 bp, 10 predicted proteins | sample FrelakmetHBP12HB_FD_187147 | JGI IMG/M metagenome (GOLD analysis project Ga0209777, IMG submission 187147) | Freshwater lake sediment microbial communities from the University of Notre Dame, USA, for methane emissions studies -HBP12 HB (SPAdes)... | ecosystem: Environmental > Aquatic >...
AAGGCGTTGGCTGATTGCTGAGAACTGAGAACTGAATTATGTGGCTTATCCGTACCGCCTTGCGGCGGCCCATCACGGTGCTGGTGCTCGTCTTCGCTGTGGCGCTGGGCTCCATCCTCGCCGTCCTGCGCATGCGCACTGACATCTTTCCGGATTTGAATCTCCCCGTTATTTACGTGGCCCAACCCTACGGCGGCATGAGCCCGGCGCAGATGGAAGGTTACCTGGTATTTTATTATGAATATCATTTCCTTTACATCAATGGGATTGAGAGTGTGGAGGACAAGTCCATTCAGGGGAACGGCCTGCTGAAGCTGACTTTCCATCCCGGAACGGACATGAGCCAGGCGCTCGCCCAGACCATCTCCTACGTAAACCGCGCCCACGCTTTTATGCCCTATGGAACGGTCAATCCCTTCGTCATCCGCTTTGACGCGGGGACGGTGCCGGTGGGCTATCTGGTGTTTTCGAGCCCCAGCCGTACCATTGGGGAAATCCAGGATCTGGCCCTCAATCGCATTCGCCCGCTGTTTGCCACGCTTCCGGGCGTATCGGCGCCGCCGCCCTTTGGCGGCAACCAGCGCACGATCGTGGTGACGGTCAATCCCGATCGCCTACGGTCATACAACCTTTCTCCCGACGCGGTGGTCAAGGCCATCAGCTCCGGGAACATCCTCATGCCCGCGGGCAACGTGCGGACGGGCAGCCTCCTGCGCATCGTGGGTACGGATTCCGTTACGCCAAACATCAAGGACTTGATGGATGTCCCGATCCAGACTGGCGCCGGCCCCGCCGTCTACCTGCGTGACGTGGGGACGGTCGCCGACAGCACTGACATCCCCACCGGTTACGCGCTCGTGAACGGCCGCCGGGCGGTCTATATCCCGGTGACCAAGCGCCCGGACGCCTCCACCCTCACCGTGGTGAATGAGGTCAAACAGAATCTGGCGCGCTTCCGTTCCCTGGTTCCGTCCGATATCGATATCAGTTACCAGTTCGACCAATCCGGCTACGTCAAGAGCGCGCTGCTCTCGGTCGTGCGCGAAGGATTGCTGGGTGCGGTGTTGACCGGGCTGATGGTCCTGCTCTTCCTGGGAGATTGGCGCAGCTCTCTGATCGTATTGACCACCATTCCTTTTGCCCTTCTAACGTCCGTGGTCGCGCTCTGGTTAACCGGCCAGACCCTCAACATCATGACGCTGGGCGGGCTGGCGCTGGCGGTGGGCATCCTGGTGGACGAAGGCGTCGTCGAAATTGAAAACATCGATAGCACGCTTCTCGAACAGCCCGGTCTGGGGCCGGCACGGGCCGTCCTCCAGGCCACACAACGAACCGTCGTACCCCGCTTCCTGTCGATGCTGGCGATTGTGGCCGTCTTCGTGCCGTCATTTCTGATGACCGGCGTTACGAAAAGCCTGTTCGTGCCGCTCTCACTCGCCGTAGCATTTGCAATGATAGCTTCGTTTTTACTTTCAAGCTCTCTGTTGCCTGTTTTGTTCCTGTGGATGCACCGGAGGAGTAGACAGGATTCAGCCGCTCTACGACCTGGCTCGCTGAGTTTCGACAAGTTCCGCAACCTCTGGGCTGCAACTCTCCAGCGTCTCGCGGCCTGGCGCTGGGTCGTCGTCGGGACTTACATCGTCGTCGTGTTGGTGGTTCTGGGACTTCTGCGCCCGCTTGTCGGCAGAGAGCTATTTCCCAATGTTGCGGGCCACCAGTTCCGGCTGCGTTTCGACGCGCCAACCGGAACCCGCGCGGAGGAGACCGCGCGATTGGTGGGGAGCGTTTTGGACGAAATTCAAACCGCCGCCGGGCCGGGGAACGTTGACATCAGCCTGGGGTATGCCGGTACGCAAGGAGCCAGTTATCCCATCAATACGGTTTTCCTTTGGACCAGCGGGCCCCAAGAGGCGGTGATGAACGTGGCGCTGCGGCCCCAAGCCGGTATCGAGGTGGCCGCGATTGAGGAGAAGCTCCGTCAAATCCTACCCTCGAAGTTTCCGGGTTGCACTTTCTCCTTCGAGCCGGGAGACATCGTTAGCCAGATCATGAACTTCGGGGCGCCCACTCCGGTCGAGTTAGCCGTCACCGGCCCGGACTTTGCCGCGGTCCGCGGCTACACGGAGAAGCTGCGCGATGAAATGAGCAAGGTGCCTGCCTTGCGTGACCTCCGAATCGAGCAGCCGCTAAACTATCCCAGCATCGACGTGCGAGTGAACCGCGAGCTCGCCGGCCAATTGGGCGTAACCGCGGCGCAGGTGACCCAGTCCCTATCCGAGGCGACGGCGTCCAGCCGCTTCACGACGCCGAACTACTGGGCTGACCCGAAGACGGGAGTCGCTTATCAAGTTCAAGTCCAGTATCCCCAACCGAGAATGACTTCCGTCGAAGACGTGCAGAACACCCCGGTGATGCCGGGCGACGGCCAGCACCCGCTGCTGGGAGACCTCGCCAGGGTCGTGCAGGGGACGATGGTCGGCGAATACGATCGCATCAACGGCCTGTGGTTGCTGTCCCTTTCGGCGAACACCGCAAGCCAAGACCTGGGTCGCGTGGCGAACAGCATTGAGGCGGCCATCCGGCACGCCGGAACGCCGCCGCGTGGCGTGACGGTGCAATTGCGCGGGCAGGTCGCTCCGATGCGCGAGACGTTCACCAACCTTGGCATCGGCCTGCTGCTGGCGGTCGCGGTGATCTTCCTGCTGCTGGCCGCAAACTTCGAGTCCGTGCGCCTGGCCTTTGTGGTCTTCACCACCGCGCCCGCCGCCCTGTGCGGGGTCATCCTCATGTTGCTGGTTACTCATACCAGCTTGAACATTCAATCGTACATGGGGGCGATCATGGCCGTGGGCGTGGGGACGGCCAACGCCATCCTGCTGGTGACCTTTGCTGACGAGCGCCGCCGGGCCGGCGCTTCGGCCTTCGCGGCAGGCATCGAGGGCGTGCGAGCACGCATGCGCCCGATCTTGATGACCAGCGCGGCGATGGTTGCCGGCATGGTCCCCATGGCGCTGGCGATTGGGGAGGGAGCGGAAGCCGCAGCGCCCTTGGGCCGCGCCGTCATCGGCGGGCTGGTGGCCGCGACGCTGGCGAATCTGACTGTCCTGCCCTTCGTCTTCTCTCGGGTGCAGTCGAGCGCCAGCACCCAATCGCCATCGCTCGATCCGGACGACCCCAAGAGCGGGCACTTCAAGGGATAGGGGGCAGCGGGATTTTTGATTACCGATTTTCCAGTTTCGAGTTTCGTATTCCGGTTGAGGGTACACATGGAACCAGAGCGAAAAGCTACACTCGCTGCAGTTATAGCTGCCTGCCTCCTTGCCGCTGGCTGTAGTCAGGACCGCAGCGGGGCGGCGCCGATGGCCGGGCAAACCGCGGGCGCACCGCCACCTGAAGTGGAGGTCACTCGAGTAATTGCGCAGAAATTGAACACCACGGTCAAGCTTCCGGCCCAACTTGCGGCCTATGAAGTTGTGGAGGTCTATCCCAAAGTGACGGGATTCGTGAAGTGGATCAAGGTGGATCGCGGCTCCAGGGTAAGAGCCGGTGAGCAGATTGCGCAGCTCGAGGCACCGGAATTGTTGGCGCAGCGCGCGGAGGCGGAGTCCAAATCCCAAAGCGCCCAATCCCAGCTCGCGGCGGCGCAAGCCAAGCTGGCGGCGGACCAAGCGACGTACCAACGCATGAACGCAGCGGCCAAGACGCCGGGAGTCGTGGCCCTGAACGACCTCGAGGTCGCGCAAAAGGCGGCGCAGGCGAATGAGGCCAACGTGGCGGCGTTCCAGAAGAACGCCCAGGCGGCAGAAGAAGCCCTCCACGCCGTCTCCCAGCTGGAAGCGTATCTCCGCATCACGGCGCCCTTTGAGGGTCAGGTGACGAACCGCTACGTTCATCCGGGAGCGCTCATTGGCCCCGGCGGCGGGCCCGGCGCTATGACACCCATCGTTCAAATCCAGACGCTCACCCGGCACCGCCTTGTGGTGCCCGTTCCGGAATATGATGCGGCCGGAATCCCGGAAGGGAGTCAAGTGAGTTTCGCCGTCCCATCATTTCCGGGAAGAGTGTTTCAGGCCCCGATCGCCAGGATTTCAAACTCAGTGGATATCAAGACGCGGACCATGCCTGTGGAATTGGATGTTCAGGACCCGCGGGCGGAACTGGCTCCCGGCACCTACTGCGAGGTCTCTTGGCCGGTGCGGCGTGCCTACGACACGCTGTTCGTTCCCGCCTCTGCTTTGGGAAGTGATTTGGAGCGATCGTTTGTGATTCGGGTGCGCAATAATCGCACGGAATGGGTGGACGTCAAAACGGGAGCCGCGTCCGGAAATCTGATCGAAGTCTTCGGTGATCTGAAAGCGGGCGACGAGGTGGCCGTGCGGGGCACCGACCAATTGCGCCCGGGGACAGTGATCACCTCCCGGCCCGCCCCCGGGAGTTAGCGGCTGCGACCTTGCTAGGGAGGGAATGAGTCCAGTACCCCTCCCACCGACTACATGCGTTTGGGGCTCTTCCTGGAAGCCGCACCTGAATCTTCCTCGACCCATCATCCTATCTCGCGAAACAAATCCCCAGCTCGCGTGTTCCATATAGTGCAAGACGCCTTTGGACTAGCCACCAAGCGCTAGCTACTGGGCACTGCTCTAAGGAGGTGGAACATGCGAAAGATTTGGGGATTTTTCATCCTGCCGTGTCTTTTGGTCGTCGGGGTTCCGATGCCGGGGCAAATCAGTCGCCAACGCCCCGCGGTTATTCCTGAGAATGATGATGTGGGCCAGTATCGCAATTCCTGGCGGGTGCTGGACCCGATTACGCGCGGCAATCTGAGTCTTTTCCCGGTCGTCACCGGCCTTCGTGTGGACACTTCGGGGTTTATCACCCTGGATGAAGGGGTTTCCAGCGGCATCGTCAAGATTGCGGAAAGGGGCCAGCTTGGAAGTCCGCTTTACCGGCCCCGCGATGGGCGCCGTCCACTGCAGCCCGAGCAGGCTTGGCCTTCCCCTGGCGGGCCCAGTGTGAACGAACTCATGCTTGTCAACGAATCTTCGCGTCCCCTGATTTTGCTCGCCGGCGAAGTGGTTTCGGGCGGGAAGCAGAACCGCATCATCGGCGCGGACATGGTCGTCCCTCCCAAGAGCGATCCGGTCCCTTTAAGCGTCTTCTGTGTGGAGCACGGCCGCTGGACGCCCGGTGGAAGCGGCTTCACTTCCGCCGGGGCCATTGCCCATCCCAAAGTCCGCATGGAGGCCCAGGCCAACCGGAGCCAGCAAGGGGTCTGGGACTCGGTAGGAGGCGCCGCTGCGGCGCTGAGAGCGACGCCGTCGCCTACGCAAAGCTATGTGGACGTCTTGAACAGCCCGGCGGTAAAGAGGGATCTGGAAGAAGCCGCAGCCTCCATTGAAACCGATTACGAACGCGAGCTGGGAGAGAAGCTCCGGGGAGGAGGCGCCGTGGGCGTGGTCGTGGCCATCAACGGCGAATTGGTTTGGACCGATGTGTTTCCGAGCGCGGAACTTTTCGGGAAGTATTGGCCCAAGCTGCTGCGCTCCTACATCATGGAGGCGAAGGAATACCCGCAATGGTCGAAGGGAATGCTCGTCAGCCGACGGGCTGCTGAGGGCTTCCTGTTCGAGAGTCGCGGCCACCTGACCGTTGAAGTGGAGCCGGAGGTCTATCGCCGGACTCAAATCGCGGGCAACGACTATCAGGTGGTGGCGCTGGAGGCTCTGGGCAAGTGGGAGAAAGCAAGCTTGCTGCTCCACTATAACAAGATGGCGCGAAGCTGAGCGGGTAGACGGTAGGCAGTAGACGGCAGACGGTAGACAGTAGACGGGGAAGACCCCGCATGCAATCTACCGTCTGCCGTCTACCATCTACTTTTTCTGCGAAAATTCTCTGGAGATTCTCTCCAAGTCAACCTCTTGGAACTGGCGCGCGACCCAATCTGCCTCTCGGAGCTCATCGAGCGGCCGACTATGAGAAAGAGCCAGGCACTTGAGGCCGGCAGCATGCGCGGCGACAATGCCCAAGGGAGCGTCCTCGATCGCCAGACACTCGGCGGCCTCAAGAGGCTTGTTGTGCCACAGCGGGAGCTCGCGCAGGCGTTCTAAGGCTTTCAAGTAGACGGCGGGATTCGGTTTTGATTTCTCGCAATCGTCAGCCGTAGCCAGAACCGCGAATTTCTCGCGCAGGCCGAGTTTCCCAAGCAGGTGCTCGATCTCGCTCCGGAAACTCCCGCTCGCAATGGCCAGCGTGAAACGCAGCGCCGCCTTGGTTACAAATTCCACGGCGCCCGGCAAGGCGGGCAGGCCATCCCGGATGATCCTTTCGTACTCTCGCCCTTTCCACGCCACCATTTCATCGCGCCGTGCTGGCTGGACCGGACGACCATGACTGCGGTAAAGGTGCTCGATAATCCCACGGTCATCGAGGGCGAGATAATCCCGGTAGTATTCCTCTTCTGTGACCGCCCAACCCTCCCGGCTAGCCATTTCCTGAGTAAGTTTGAGGATGAGGGGTTCGCTGTTGACGATGATTCCGTCGAAGTCAAAGATGATAGCGCGGAGCAATCGGGTTTAACTCCTTCGGGCCTGCCCAACCACCCCCTGGTCCCCTCCTAAAGTAAAGAGGGGATTCAGGGGTGGTCTGGCGCGCCGGCGACCGCGTTCCCCCTGCGGCCCACGGCGTCTGAAGACAGGTCAAGTCAAAGGGCACTATGGTACACTGGAGTAAGGAAGGGCGGCAAGGCTCCGGGAACTGTTGCGGGAACTGCGCAGACGGCCGGTGGAGCCGGTTGCCTGGCGCGGTTGGCGCGCCTCCTGAGGCAGGGAAAGGTCGCTTCTGAACTATGAGCGGGGAGCTGGGGATTCCGATAGCGTTCGTCGCGGGCGTGGTTTCCTTCCTTTCGCCCTGCGTGCTCCCTCTAGTGCCGGGTTACGTTTCCATGTTATCCGGCGTGACCATTGAGGAGCTGAAGTCCGGACCCAGCGCCGCTTTGGTGAGCCGCATTTTCCGCAACTCGCTCGCCTTCATCGTAGGGTTCTCCATCGTCTTCATCTCACTCGGCGCCTCGGCCTCCTGGGTCGGAAAGTTCCTGCGCACTCATCAGACGGCATTCAACCTTGTCGCGGGAATCATCATCATTGTTTTCGGGTTGCACCTGACGGGACTGGTGAAAATCCCGCTTCTTTACCGCGAGGCCCGGCTGAACACCGGCGCGCCGCGAAGGGGATTGACGGGAGCCTTCTTGCTAGGCTTCGCGTTCGCGTTCGGTTGGACGCCGTGCATTGGGCCGATTCTTGCGGCCATCCTGGCCCTGGCTGCCCAGCGCGAGACCTTGTTCCAGGGGATGTTCCTGCTGGCCGTTTATTCGGCAGGATTGGCGATCCCCTTCTTACTGACCAGCCTGGGTCTGAGCCAGTTTCTAAAACTTTATGGGGGGTTCCGGAAACACTTGCATGCGGTCGAAGTGGCCTCGGGCGTTTTGCTTATCGCGCTGGGTGTGTTGATGGCCTTTAATAAACTAGCGGTGATTTCCGGCTATTTCTCGTTTCTGAATCGGTTCACACTTTGAGAGAAGCCGTCAGCGGTCAGCTCAGTAGGGGCAACCCTCGTGTTTGCCCCTGGGCGGCCACAAGGGCCGCCCCTACAGGTTAATTGGAGAGACGTTGCATCCCTATTTATTCAGTATCGGCTCGTTTCATTTCCCGACTTACGGCACCCTGCTGGTGTTGGCGATCAGCTCGGCTGTTTACACCGTCATGCGTCTGGGCCGGCGCGAAGGATTTGACCCCGGGATGCTGTTAGATTTCACCACTTGGATCCTGCTCGTGGCATTGGTGGGCGCCAAAGTACTGATGATCATCTCGGACTGGAGTGCCTACGCCGGAAATCTGGGGAGCATCTTCAGCTATTCCACCTTCATGGCAGGCGGCGTTTTCTATGGAGGTTTTATCGCAGCGGCGTTCTTCGGCGTGTGGTACGTGCGGGTTCATAAGTTGTCTTTCTGGAAGATGGCGGATATTTACGCGCCCGCCATCGCTCTGGGCCAGAGCGTTGGGCGGCTGGGATGTTTTGCGGGCGGATGCGACTATGGCCGCGCGACCACATCCTCCTGGGGCGTGGTTTTCACCGATCCGCGAGCTCACGAACTTGCCGGCGTGCCCCTCGGCGTGCGGATTTTCCCCACGCAGATTTTTGAATCGCTGGCGACGCTGGTGATTTTTGGCGTCTTGCTCTGGTGCTATCGGCGGAAGACGCGTGACGGCCAAGTTTTTTTACTCTACATGACCCTTTACGCGGTCGCGAGATTCTTCTTGGAATTCCTGAGGGGCGATGAGGACCGGGGATTTGTGTTTAACCATCTTCTCTCCACCTCACAGTTTATCGCCATCCTGGCCTTGCTGGCTGTGACGGGACTTGCCGTGTACAGGCGGTTGCGTCCCGTCGTGGCGCAACAAGGCGCAGGCGTGCAGGGCGGGAGCAAGGCGGCCGGCCAGGAGGGCGTCGCCCCCCGGGCAAGGCTGGTATCTCCGGCGACGCCACGAGCCTCCAAGCGTGCAGAGCATTGAGGCGTGCGAAAGGCAGGGCAATAAATCATGGATGAACACCTAGGGGCCGAGGCCCCGGCAGACTCTGGGACAGGGCAGAGTGGCCAAGCGCAGGTGCCGCCCCCTCAGCCGGAGCGCCCGGTCGTACCGAGAGGCAAACTGCTCATGGGCGCGGTTGTGGCGCTCGCGCTGGTGGTGGGCCTATACTTTGTGAACCGCTTGTGGATCGCGCCCGCAGTGAAGATTCAGGCGAAGGCCTCCAAGGACCATCCCGTGGCCCCCGACTTTTCGCTTCCTGACATTTCGGGCAAGCAGCTCAATTTGAGCGACTATAAGGGCAAGGTCGTGATTCTGGACTTCTGGGCGACCTGGTGCGGGCCGTGCCTCATTGAGATTCCGGGGTTCGTTGCGCTCCAAAAGCGTTACGCCAATGAAGGCCTCGCGGTGGTAGGCATTTCCATGGACGATGGGCAGCAGCAGGTCGTGGATTTCTACAAGCAATATAATATGAACTACCGGGTCGCCCTGGGCAATGCCCGGCTGGAGGAACTCTACGGGGGAATCATCGGGTTACCCACTACGTTTCTCATCGGGCGTGATGGGCGCATTTATGCCAAGCACGAGGGCGCCATGGATGTTTCTGTGTTCGAGGAAGAAGTCAAGCAATTGCTGGGCGCGCCCGCCGATGCGGAGGCGGCGAGTTTCCAACGGGAAGGCCCGAGGACGCGTGCGGACCAGATTGAGCTGGGCGACCCTAAGGAAATTGACTCTGAAGTTCCCGGTGTGGACCTTACCAAGCTCACCGCCGCGCAGAAAGAGGACTTCAAGAAGGTGCTCGCGGGGCAATCATGTACCTGCGGGTGCAAGATGAACCTCTTGAAATGCCGCCAAGTGGACCGGCAGTGCGGAGTCAGTCGCAAATTGGCGCGCGAGCAATTGGACAAATTCCTTAAACCGAATGTGTGACGGGGCGAAAATGCTACGAGTCTTGCTGAGCGTGATCCTGGCTGCCTGGACGGCGAATCTCGCGAGGGGACAAGAGCCCGCGCCGGTGGTCCAGGCGAAATGGGTGATGGCGACGGACGCCGCCCATGCCAACTCGACCTTTAAAGTGGCGGTGGTGGCGACCGTGTCGCCCGGTTATCACATCAACGACCACAAGCCTACGCTGACTTATCTGATTCCCACGGAACTGAAGCTGGAGCCCCTCAAGCAGATCAGCGTCAAGGACGTGGTTTACCCCAAGGGTAGGCTTAAGAAATTTGGATTTTCCGACGGCCCCTTATCCGTCTATGAAGGAACCGTAACCGTCGGCACGCTGCTCGAGGTCGCGCGCGCGGTCCCGCCGGGGGCTTATACGCTCAAGGGCAAGTTTGCCTACCAGGCGTGCAACGACCACGCCTGCTTGCCGCCCGCCAGTGTGCCGCTCACCTTGACGCTAAAGGTGGTGCCCCGCAGCGTACCCCTGCGGCACATGAACGCAGATGTCTTCGAGCGGATCCAACTTGAATGACCCGGGGGTCCAAGCGCCCGCGCCCAGGCCCTCCGGCACCTCGATGACCATGGTGGTCTTGGTGGTCGGCCTCTTGGCAGCGATGGTTTGGGCCCTCCGTCCCGAGCAGGCAAAGTTCACGCCGGCGCCCCTTCGCCCTCTGCCTCCCGAGTGCCCCAAGGTGGTTGCGGAGTTCGTTCCCACCAACCTGACTGAGGTGCCGGGCGTGTCCCTGACCTCTCTGACCCAGGACCAGAAGTATCGTGTGCTGTTTCAGCTCAACATGAAGCCCTGCCCCTGCGGCTGTAACGTGAGTATCGCGGCCTGTCTTTTTAACCATCCGCAATGTAAGGTGGCCAAAGCGGTGGCCGAGAAAATTATCTCCCAGGAACGTGGCGAGGGAGCGCCCCAGGCGGGAACAAGATGAAAATTGGAGTGGTTGCAGACACCCACGGGTACTTCGACCTTCGCCTCAACGAGCTGCTGGAAGGCGTGGATGCCATCCTGCACGCCGGTGATGTGGGGACGCGGGAAGTGCTGGATGAATTGCAGAAGATTGCGCCGGTCCACGCGGTGCGGGGAAACGTTGACCCGGAGGCGCTAGGCCTTCCACCCTCGCTGACCCGGGATTTCGAGGATATCCGCGTGGAGCTTCTCCACCAGATGACCGTGCCGCAGTCGGAGCTCGAGAAATGGTCGGACGGCAGCATGCTCGGAAAAATGCATCCGGAGCGCCGCGACCAATTCTTGAAGACTTTTGCCGACGGCGCTCGCGTTGTCGTCTTTGGCCACAGTCACAAGCCTTTCCTCCTGACCCTGGGTCACATGCTGTTCTTCAATCCCGGTAGCGCCGGGGAGCAGCGCTTCTCCTTGCCGCGTTGCTGCGGCTTATTGGAAATCTTTCCCCGCGGGGTGCGCGGGACCGTGTTGAGCCTGGAGCGGCATAATGAAAAGCTGCCGGATAAAGTCTGGCTCCCCATCGGAGGAGCGTAGCCATGTGGAAGCTTTTGCGGTTCCTGAAGAATTCGCGAGACGTGCTGGCTGCCGCGACGGCCGTGTTGGCCGCCGCGATCGTGGCGGTGGAAACCTACGAGGCTCTACGAAAGAAG
>Ga0209777_10008597_pt1 | contig 11145 bp, 6 predicted proteins | sample FrelakmetHBP12HB_FD_187147 | JGI IMG/M metagenome (GOLD analysis project Ga0209777, IMG submission 187147) | Freshwater lake sediment microbial communities from the University of Notre Dame, USA, for methane emissions studies -HBP12 HB (SPAdes)... | ecosystem: Environmental > Aquatic >...
TCTCGTCACTCAGACTGTCCTCCATGGTGTAGCAGGCCTCCAGACCGGCGGCGCCAGGATCAACGGGCCGCAACACGGCGGGGGCCGACCGGTACAACCGGATGTCGTCGATGTACAGCGTGCCTTTGCCAGAGCCGGATACGCCGATGGCCAGGATCTTGACGGCCTGCAGGTCCCCGCCCGCCGATGTCAGGTCGATGTTCCACTGCGTCCAGATCGGCATCGCAAGGAGGTTGGGGCTCCCATCGTAGTCCACCTTCGTGTCGTTGATCTTCACGTAGAGCTGCCCGGCCCCGTTGTTTAGGTCACCGTGGAAGGTCAGCATCAGTGTCCTGACGCCGCCTTGGGTCCAATCCCGCGGCACGGTGAAGCGACGTTCGGCCTCTGAGCAGGTCTTGCCGGCGGTGTTGTCGTAGGCCAGCGGCAGGGACTGCACACCGTTGCGGACGATGGTCTGCTCCGCATACGGAGCCGTGCGGTACCCGACCGTCGCACCGGTTCCATTGCCCGCCCACATCGCCACCCCACACTCGGCAGCACCGTCGTGGCCTGAGCCATCCAGCCACGTGAAGAAGACCCGGTTGCACTTGTCGTTGTACGACTCGAAGTCATCGACCACCGAATACCCTGGCGTGGAGAAGCTCCAGACGTCGCCTTCCCAACTCCTGGGGGTCTGGGCCTCATTGACCTCGTTGACCTTCCAGTAGTAGGTCCTATCGTACTCAACACCGGCAGAACCCAGGCCGAAGCGGTGTTCGGTCACGGTCCTGGCCTGGACTGTGCCGCTGAGCACCGCGTTCGGATCAGTACCGAGGTACACCTCATGCCCGGCCGCCCTGCGGGCAGGCCGCCAATTGAGCAGACCATCCACCGGCACGCCCGTGGCCCCGGAGGCCGGGGTTGGCCCATAGGCCTTCACGGGCACGTAGAAGAACCGCACCTCGCTCAAACCGGTCTGCTTCGAGGCTGCGCCCCAGTTGCTGTTCACGGTCAGCCTGACGTACCTGGCCAGTACACTGCCAAAATCCACGGTCGTATTGTGGACGTAGCTCGAATCACCCGTGGCCCGCCCGAACTGCGGCACGCCCGCCAGCGTCGTCCAAGTGACGTCGTCCGTGGAGTACTCGATGGTCACGTCCTTGGCCCCGTACCCGGTCTGCGGCTCCACCACCTGATTGGAATTCCACACCCACATCTGGTGCAGGCCGTACACGCGGTCGAGCTCATACTTGATCCAGTTCGGCAGGACGTTCTTCTTGGTGAACCACATGTTCTGGGGGGTCGTCGAATGCCTGTCGTCACTGAGTCCGGAGCCGTCGATGGTCTTCTCCGGCCCCATGTTGGCATTCGACTGACTCGACGCAGTGGCCTTGATGGGGGTTGCGATGGGATAGCCATACGTCTCGGCCGTGAAGCTGCAGACCCTGCCCCTGAAGAGGATCCAGTCCGTGGGCGGGGCATTGGCCTCATCGACCCGCCAGTAGTAGGTCTGCCCGAAGGCAAGCAGACCGGGTGGATCATAGGTATTGGCATCCTGACCTTGGCTGGCCAGCACGCCCAGCGGGACCGTCCTGTTGGCAGTGTTGACGTCGTCGAAGCTGGTCCCGAAGTATACGTCATGGGTGTGGGCGAACTGGCCGGCCTGCCAGCCGAGGACCACGTCCCGCGGCACGTCGACTGCCCCACTCTTGGGAACGGGGGCGCCCGCCAGTCCCGGCGAGGCCGGGCCGAGCATGATCCCCTTGATCTCCTCCTCGATTAGCGCACGGCTGAACAAGGAGACGTCATCAAGGGCGCCGACCATCCTACGGTCATCCCAGTCGCCCGATCCATCCCCGCCAAGGTAGATGTTGGCGTTCCACTGGGCGGGGTTATGGGTGATGGCATTGGCGGCCGATGCCACTCCATTGAGGTAGAACGTGGCCTTGGCAGGCTGGATCGTCAGGGCTGCAAAGGACCATTCATTGTCCACGATGTGGACCTGCGACCGGTAATTCCAGGACGACGAATCGTCGTTCCAGTGGTAGGCCAACTGGAAGTCCGACAGGACGTTGAAGCCGTGCGCAGTAGGGCGGTGCATGATGATCGCTGCCCAATTGGTCTGTGCGCCGTACGGCTTGATCCATCCGGCCAGGGTGGCCTCCGAAAGCGTGAGATTCACGGCCGGGATCTCGATTAACGTGGGCTTGGTCAGCTCGACCGCGGTGCCGTGGACGCCTGCCACCCACACCGGGGGACCTTGGAAGAAGTGCCCATCATTGTGATTCGGTGACAGGTCCGCGGTGACGTTGCCAGATCCCTCGTCAAAGGTCCACCAGCCGATCAGGGCTGGGTCCGTGGCACCTCTGGCAACACCCGCGATCAGGGCCATCGCTGCGACCCGGAGAACCAGATTGATCACGCTTCTGCACATGGCTGTCCTCCTTCTTCCAACGAGATCACACTCACCCTACTTGGGCACAGGTCCTCGGACGTCACTGGGTCCGACCGTTGAACCGCAAAAACTGAGAAAAAGAAGAGAATGAATCGTCTTTTGCCACATCACATTCCTCCTTCTCCAAGAAGGCAGAGCGACTACGGTCCAGCTACTTGCTTGTAAGCTGCTGGCTATATTTGTACCAAATGAGAGGATCGCATGCAACAGCTCCAGACGCAGGGTGACGATGATAAGGACGCAGGTGACGTGTCGGTCGACGGGGATCGACAGACAGCAGGCCCTGCTCATGGCGTGCGGGGGCGGGCATGGGATCGGCCGTTTGTGCTGAAACTGTAGCCGGTGCTTTTATAAGCGCCAAGACAGACCTGTTGCTTTTCGTCATTCTATGGTATTATGGTGATAAGGCTGGTCAAACCTAAGGGGCCCGGGGGGGACGCCCCTATGTATCGATGGATCGTGCCGGACACAGAAATGCCAGTTTGGATCGTCGTCTCAATACTCAACTAAAAGGAGGAAACCTATGGGCAAGAGAACAATCTACAGTATGGCCGTGCTGCTCGCGCTGGCTGTGGGCACTACAGTCCAGGCGGAGGTATTCGTCGATGATTTCAATACACCGCACGACTACGTAGTGGACGGTGTGGAGGGAACCCTCTGGGACGACTACATCGGCTGGATGTCCGGCGAGACGGTCGACGCCCTCAACGCCTCGATGAGTCGCGACGGGCAGTTGTACATCGCATCGACCAACGGGGTTTGGGACTCGCCCTGGAATCCCCTGGGCCCGTTCCTCTACAAGGTCGTCAAGGGGGACTTCATTGTGAGCGTGAAGGTCACCGACTATGCCGGCACCTCGGCGGCACCGGTCCTTCACAACGACGGCGGTCTGATGGCCAGGGCCTTCCTCAGTGACGCAGGCGCTGGCGAGGACTGGATCTCGATCGACTATTTCCCGATCTGGAGCTGTGGCAACTTCCTGTGGCAGGCCGACAACAACGTGCGAAACGAGGCCTGGGGCTGCAACAACGGCAAGCAATGGAACCTGGACCCGTGGCTTCAGCTCGAGCGGTCGGGCAATGTCTTCCATGTCAGGACGAGCAAGGATGGCGTCACCTGGACCGAGATGTCCTGTTCGCCGAAGACGCGGAGTGATTTCGAGGGCCTCCCGCTCATGGTCGGGCTTCGCCACGCCACCTACTCCGGCACCCAGGGCTACGTGGCATTCGACGATTTCAGACTCGAAACCATTATCCGGTACAAGGCCCATGACCCGTCACCCGCCGACAAGGCCAGCAACGTGGTCGTGTCGAAGCTCGCGTGGACGCGGGGCGACTTTGCGGCGCGGCACGACGTATACCTGGGCACGAGTCTGGTGGACGTGCAGAACGCTACGACGTCCACGGCCGACATCTACAAGGGCCGGCAGGATTCCAGTGGCTATCCCGTCTCGAACCTGGAACCCGGAACCACCTACTACTGGCGGATCGATGAGGTTAACGATGCCCATCCCGACAAGCTCTGGAAGGGCGACGTCTGGAGCTTCACTCCAGTGCCGTTGACCGCCTGGAACCCGCGGCCGGAGGATGGCGCTCAGTGCGTGGTCTCCACCACGGACCTGATCTGGAGCGCAGGCCCAACGGCCCTCAAGCACGAGGTGTACTTCGGTACGGACCAGACGGCGGTGACCAATGCCACGCGGACGACGCCTCTCTCCGTGTACAAGGCCAGCCAGACAGGCACCACCTACCATCCCGGGACCCTGGCCAAGGATACGACCTACTACTGGCGGGTCGACGAACTGGAGAAGAACGGCACGACCCGATACAAGGGCGCGGTCTGGAGTTTCCATACCCTGCCCAACATCCCCGTGTTTGACAGCCATCTGGTGGGGTGGTGGAAGCTCGACGGCGGCTGTGCCAACAACGACATTGTGGTCGATTCCTCGGGCTACAACCGCCACGGCACCGTGTACGGGAACGCGGACTGGATACCCGGCTATGACGGATACGCGTTGGACCTCGACGGGCGAGGCACCTATGTGGAGCTGCCCATCGGCGATCTGATCGGTTCGCTGACCAACTCGAGCTTCATGACGTGGGCGAACTTCTCGAACTCCGGCGGCGCCTGGCAGCGGATCTTTGATTTCGGGAACGACCCGAATGTCCACATGTTCCTCACTCCCCGCATCTTCTACATCAACCCGATGCGTTTCGCCATCACCAAGACCGGCGGCGGCTACGGCATCGGGGCGGACGGTGAGTGTACGGACGATACGGCCACCCTGCCGAGTGGATGGCACCACGTGGCCGTGACGATCGACGCAACCACCGGCACCGTCGTCCTCTACCTCGACGGCGAGGAACAGAAACGCAACACGGCTTCCATACTGACTCCGAAGGATCTGGGCAAGACCACCCACAACTGGCTGGGCAGGTCGCAGTATACCGACGACGCGTACTACCTGGGTTCTCTGGACGATTTCCGCATCTACGACTATGCAGTGGCGCGGGGTGAGGTCGTCAGGGCGATGGCCGGTGACCCGTTGCTGGCCTGGAATCCCAAGCCGAGCAAGGGCTCGGTTCCGGATGTGGTGCACGCCTCGCCTCTGACTTGGTCGCCCGGAACGGGAGCCTCCAGGCACGATGTCTACTTCGGCACGGATGCAAACGACGTGAACGATGCCGACCGATCGGATACGACCGGCATCTATCGAGGCCTGTTTGACGCGAACAGTTACACCCTGCCTGAGACGCTGGACCGGAGTCGGACGTACTACTGGCGAATTGACGAACAGGGTACGGGCGCGGCCCTCTACAAGGGCAGGGTCTGGAGCTTCACGACGGCCGACTACCTTGTCGTGGACGACTTCGAGTCCTACGACGACATGTGCAACCGGATCTTCTTCAGTTGGGTCGATGGGATGGGCTACTCCGTGTCTGCAGGCTGCAACGTGGCTGCATCCAACGGCAATGGCACCGGGTCCACGGTCGGCAACAGCAGTGCACCGTTTGCGGAACAGACGATCGTTCATTCCGGAGGGCAGGCCATGCCCTTCTGGTACGACAACACCAAGGCACCCTTGTACTCAGAGACCGTACACGAGTGGGACACGGCCCAGTCGTGGACGAACAGAGGGGTCAACACCCTGACGGTGTTCCTGCGGGGCAACCCTGCGGCCTTTGTGGAGGTCTCGGCGGGGACCATCGTGATGAACGGTACCGGCACGGATATCTGGGGAACCACGGACGAGTTCCGGTTTGCCTGCAAGTCGCTCAAGGGTAACGGCTCGATCATCGCCAGAGTGGATGCCGTGGCGAACACGAACGCCTCGGCCAAGGCCGGCGTGATGATCCGCGAGACCCTGGACGCCGGCTCGAAGCACGCGATGGTCATCGTGACGCCGAGCAGGGGCATCTCGTTCCAGCGTCGGACGGACGGCGGCGGGACCAGTTCGAGCACGGACGTCGGCGGTCTGAAGGCTCCCTATTGGGTCAAGCTGACGCGGAGTGGGAGCACCTTTACCGCCCAGCAGTCGGCGGACGGCGTGACCTGGGCGGATATCGCGGTCAGCCCGGCCGTGACGATCACGATGGCCAACGACGTATACATCGGCCTGGCAGTGACCAGTCATGCTGCGGGCGTGGTGTGCGGGGCCAAGTTCTCCAAGGTCTCGACCTCCGGCACAGTGACGGGGTCCTGGCAGACGGTAGATATGGGTGTCACACAGGTCAGCGGAAACGCCCTGGATACGTTCTACGCGGTCGTACAGGATGCCTCCGGCAAGAGTACGGTTGTCACCGATCCGGACCCGAGCGCAGTGGCCACGGGCAACTGGGAGCAGTGGGACATCCCGCTGAGCCAGTTGACCTCCGCCGGAGTCAACGTCACTGCCATCAAGAAGCTGACGCTTGGCGTCGGTGACCGGAGCTCTCCGAAGGCCGGAGGCACGGGCAAGCTGTACATCGATGACGTCCGGCTGTATGTTCGATAGTAGACAGTAGTCAGTAGAAGAAGGGCCGGGAGCCTGTTGTGGGCTCCCGGCCCTTGCTGTTTGGGAGTGACGTGGCCTGTAGGCGTGGTTCTACTTCTCGGTTTTGGGCCTCCGGTCCTTGGTGATGGGTACGGGCGGACGATTGTCCGGCTTGGTCAGGGAGATCCCATTGAGGCCCCGAGCCTTCTCAAACCGTGTTTCGTAGGTACAATGTTCCTTGCTGAAATGCAGACCGTGCTTGGGAAGATGGAAGATGATTCGGTGTACGAAAGGGGTCACGCTATGTTCAGGACATTGAAGCCTCTTATCTTTGTGGCGATGTTCTTTCAGTCTGTGCCCCTGTGTCGGGCCGTTGCGTTCACCAATCCGGGATTCGAGGAGTGTGACGGCAATCGTGTCAAGGGCTACAGCTTCCACGACAGGCCGGGCACCCCCGTGACCGTGCGAAGTGACAACGCCCGCCAGGTGTACGAGGAAGGCAGGGACTTCGCCACCGTCGAGGACGAAAGGCTCGACTTTCGATTCGACCACGAGGCGCCGGCCCTGAAGATACTCCCTGGCAGTCGCATCAAGGACGGGGAACGGCTCAGAGTCAGCTACTATCATGGGATGAGCATCTATGGCGGACAGGTCAGTGTCTGTATGTCCGATCCGCAGGTGTACGATGGTGACACACTGGAGAACCCTCGCGCCTGGCTTGAGGTGTTGAACCGGACGCCAAAGGCCGTGGGGATCATGTACACGACCTGGCAGGACAAGTATGAACTGCTCAGCCCCTTCGGAGATCTAATCACCGGCAAGGGCAATTGACCCGTGGGTGTATTCCAAGTTCGGTTGACGTGCTCCGTGCTCCGCTGTTGCGGCCGAAACGCGGTATCGGCTTTCAGCTCATGAGGAAAAACACCCTCCTCCCTTTCAGGGAGGAACCGACTGCATCCGAGCTGCGGGCTCTATGCTGGGGCGAGCCCGCGGCAGGCTACCTGCGACATCGACCTCTGCTACGGCGTGAACCGGAAGGGGTCGACGTAGGGGCTGGGACTGCCACTGCTGTTGCCGCAGCGTCCGGCGACTGTGAAGGTCGCGGAACTCCTGGCGACGAGCCTGCTGCCTGCCCCGTACTTGCAGCACCTGTCGCAGACGCAGTAGACGTTGACGCATACGGTGTGCTTTCCGGGGCACAGTCCGCGGAGCGTCTCAGTGTATGGGCCAATGGCCTTGCAGCCGCAGGCGTTGCAGTCTCTGCCCTTGATGTAGACGTTCAGTGTGTGCGTGTTGCCTGGCCCGCACCACTCACTCTTCCAGATGCAGCAGTCTGCAGGGGCCATGCCCGAGACAGTCGCACAGGCACCCGAATTGTCCGTCCTGAGCGATACGCTGACGGATAGACTCCCCCAGGCGGTAGCGCTCATTGCGAGCACCACCCACAACAGCACGCACTTCTTCATACTGCACCTCCTTGTCAATCTACGTTTGTTCTCCTTGCAGTCGGCCCCCGCGTGATAGGTATCAGTTGCGTCTGAGTGTCTGTCAAGGGAAAAAGGGTTTTTGCGTGGGCGCATAGAAGGCATTGGGATCCTCTTCGCCTGACACACGAGAATCCTCAGTGGCCACAAGGCCCAGACCTGTCCTGTGGCTGAATCCAGGACAGAGGCATGGGCGTCGTTTGTAGCCACCTGGAGCTGGCAGCGACCGTCAAGGTGGGAATCATCGTGGGCAACCGCTTTCGAGGCGGCGCCAGGATCAGTAACCAGGGTGCCACCCTGCAAATGGGATTCAATGCGGAGACGTAGCCGCTGGTTCCCCAGGAATCCAGAATTCGGAAGCCTGAAGCCAGAAGGGGAGACAGGAGGCAGTGTAGCGGATAGGCTTGGGCTCCCAAACGCAACATCTCGCGTTTGGGGACTCCTTTGGCCCATGCAGGTCGGGAAATGCAGCACACAAAACGCGGAACAGGAAGCAGCAGGCGAGGATTGACTGTCAGCTCTCAGCCTTCAACCGCCATCGCGAGGCCCGCATCGTGGCCCGTGACGGTCTTCCATACATCATGAGGCCATCACGCTCAGATCCTAAAGCCTGTGAAATACACAGGTTAAGGGTAGATCCTGAATCTGACCCTGAATCCATGGCGCCTGGCCGCGGGCCAACGAACCTGGTTCCAGACCTTCAGAGGTGTGCATTGCCTAGCCATTCCAGCCCGGGGAAGGCGCCGAATGGGTACTGGAACGGGCCCTGGCCCTATGCCGGCAGGGCCCGAGGCGTGAAGAAGCCCGTTTTTTGTTCGGGCCGGACCGAACAGTTGAGCCGTGGCGCGCATCCTAAGGTTAGACATATTGGCAGCAGGTCTCTAGACCTGTAGGGTTCTAGGGCGTATAATGGCATGGGTCTTCTCCTTAAAGAGAAGGCGGGTCGGCCTGTGGGGCTTGGTCCCATAGAGACGAACGCCGCTGACAAACGAACGTAGGTCGTAGCATAGGTCAAATCAGAAGGAGGTTTGGCGTATGAGGCGTGTGCGAGGCTTTACCCTGATTGAATTGCTGGTTGTCATCGCCATCATCGCGATCCTGTTGGCAGTCCTGATACCGGCCATCAATAGTGCCCGGGAACAGGGCAAACGGGCCGTGTGCATGAACAACCTCAAGCAGTTGATGTTGGGTTGGATTATGTATGCAGATGAGAACAACGGCAAGATTGTCAATGGCCAGGCCGGCATCGATCTGGCAGGCGAGAAGGCCTGGATAGAGAAGACCTGGGACAACTACAACATAGGTACCTATCTGCCCGCTGCCCAGCAGATACTGGCCATCAAAGCAGGGGCCTTGTGGAAATACATCAATAATCCCAAGGTATACCAGTGCCCAACCGGTCGCAGGGGTGAGCTGCAGACGTATGGCATATTTGACTCCATGAATGGGCTGACCAACGGCAGGAACATACCGGCAACCAACCGGGTTGGAAAGACCGTATGCTGGATCAAGCAGCTCAGCCAGATCGTAGACCCAGCCGCGGCCCTCAGGACTGTGTTCATTGATGAAGGTAGGACCACCCCAGATACCTTTGCGGTCCATTGGGACATAGGTTCATGGTGGGACCCGCCTCTGATCAGGCACGGTGCGGGCACGAATCTGTCTTTCGCCGACAACCACGTGGAGTACTGGAAATGGAAGGATCAATCTACGATCATCCTGGCCAGAGACGCGGATGCGAACAAGTACTTTAGTAGCCCCAGTGTACCCCTTTCCCAGCCCACTTCAGTGGACCTTCGACGGGTAGCCACGGCCTGCTGGGGCAAGATAGGGTGGTAGGTTCAGTTGCGGCCTGACTGGGCGATTACCATTGCTGCCAGCACGATGTGACGGAGCCGTTCTGCAGTGGCTTCTTTGCATCCCAGGCGGAGCCCGCAGGGCTGTCCCGACGTGGTCTAGACTGATCTCACTTTGTCAATCCAGTCGGGCTGCGATAGGATCGTCATGACCTGGGCAACTTCAATTCTTAGGCTGTTGAAAAGCAATGTGGCCGTCTCTACGTCATGTGCTCTTCCCGCACGTTCCATTTGACAGGCCATATCCGACAGGCGTTCTAGGCTGAGATTCCTGGCTGCTCCCTTTAGAGCGTGAGCATGAGAGGCTATTGAGTCGCAATCTCCAGACCTGACGGCGCGGGTGAGTTCGGCAAAACGCTCTTTGCTGCTTTCGATATACGAGGGAAGCACTTCCCTAATGACGTCTTCATCACCCAGTCTGTCAATCAGTCGATCCCAGTTGATGATGCTACGGGGGTCGACGCTGTTCGGCTGGCTTGATCCCTCGTGCGACGAGGTCCCTTGAGAACCAAGCTGTTCAGGCTCATGTGTGTCTGCTAGGGTGGAGTCTGTGGTCTGGTTTGAGATGACCTGATTTGCTGTAAGGTACTTAGCCAATGTACGGTGAAGCTCTCTGCGGTCTATGGGTTTCGCAAAGTAGCCGTCACAGCCGGCTTCAATGCACTTCTCATCATCGCCTTTCATCGCATTGGCAGTCAGTGCCACGATCGGTGTCCTCTGGCCCTGTTGTCTAATGGCCTTGGTAGCCTCGTACCCGTCCATGTTCGGCATCTGGATATCCATCAGTATCAAGTCGTACGACTGTGATAGAGCCTGGTCCAATGCCTGGATGCCGTCTTGAGCAATGGTTACTTGAAGCCCCATCCTCGTGAGCAAAGACGTCATCAGCACCTGATTGCCTTCAACATCTTCAGCAACCAGCACCCGGCCTGCAAATGTCGCCGCCGGCAGTTCCTCTGATTTCTCCGTCCTGTAAGCGGCTGCCTGGCGGAGGTCCAGCGGGGGCTCCTTCGTTACGTCCACGCCGGCGGGTATGATCAGTGAGAAGACGGAACCTTTTCCGGCCTCGCTGGTTACTGTGAGGTCGCCGCCCAACAGCCCCGTCAGTTGCTTGGTGATGGTTAGGCCAAGGCCGGTACCGCCATATCTGCGGGTCACGCTTCCATCGGCTTGGGAGAACGCATCGAATATCGTTTGTTGCTTGTCTCTAGGGATACCGATACCGGTATCTTCAACATCAAATCGAATACCCGGTCCATGGTCGAGGGTCTCTAGTACGACAGCGCTATGAGGAGTCGAGTTGGCCGGCGTTTCGGCGGTAGGTTCGTTTTCTACTTTCATAAGAGATTCGGTTTCGCCATTGGTAGTACTCACACCGCTGCTTCAACAAGGTCCACG
>Ga0209777_10008598_pt1 | contig 11145 bp, 9 predicted proteins | sample FrelakmetHBP12HB_FD_187147 | JGI IMG/M metagenome (GOLD analysis project Ga0209777, IMG submission 187147) | Freshwater lake sediment microbial communities from the University of Notre Dame, USA, for methane emissions studies -HBP12 HB (SPAdes)... | ecosystem: Environmental > Aquatic >...
CTCTGCTTCGCCGCCGTCATCCTTGCCGCCGCCCGCTTCGATACCCAGACCCATGCAGACCAGCTCGGTGATGTCGCGCATCCTGACAGGAGCATTCATGGCCTGAATGCCGATCTGCAGGCCCTGATAGCAGAACGGGCAGGCCGACACGAGCTCGGTAGCGCCGGTTTTGATAGCATCGGCCACGCGCTTCTGGGAAATCTTATTCTGCATATCCGGGTAGCCCGATTTCAGGCCGCCGCCGGCGCCGCAGCAGCGGGAGTTCTCGCGGTTGCGCTCCATCTCGATAAGCTTCACGCCCGGTATCAGACTCATGAGCTCACGAGGGGCGTCAAACACGCCGCTGTGCCGCCCGAGATGGCAGGGGTCGTGATAGGTCACCGTGAGGTCAACCGGCGTCTTCATCTCGAGCTTTTTCTGCTTGATGAGATCCACAATAAATTCGCAGGTATGCTTGACTTCAAAGTTGAGTTTGCCGATCTTGGCATAATCCTCGCGGATGGTCTTCATGCAGCCGGCGCAGGAGGTAACCAGAGTTTTAATTCCGAGATCATTGAACTGCTCGATGTTTTCCTTGCACAGCTTTTCGAAGCTGGAGCGGTCGCCCATGCGCAGAAGAACAGAGCCGCAGCACTTTTCCTTGTTGCCGAGTATGCCGAAGTCTATGCCGGCAGCATCAAGAATATTGGTCGTATTGATGCCGACTTCTTCAACATTATTGTCGTAGGAGGCGGTGCAGCCGACAAAATACAGCACCTCGGACTTGCTCCTGGAAATATCTTTGGGCTCTTCCTTGATGCGCTTTTTCTTCTTGGCAAGCTTGCCCCAGCGCGCACGCGAGCTTCTGGGCTGGCCCCAGGGGTTATCATAATTCTTCGTTTTGAGCACCAGGTCTTTCTGCGAATCAAGGGGGCCGCAGTCTATGTCAACGATGGTTTCGCGGATGCGCTCCCAGAGCTCCACCGTGTCGATGGCCACCGGGCAGACGAAGTGGCACTGCATGCAGGTGCTGCAGGCATACAGGTCTTTGGCAAAGGCCTTCATCTCTTCCTCGCTCACGGGTTTTTTCCCGCAGAGCTTGCCGAGAAAACTGTCAGCGCTGAAAGCGCCGTACTGACGGGAGATGATGTCCTTGAACAGGCGCGCCCTGCCGCGAGGCGTGAGGGGCTCGCGGCTGTCCTGGTCATAGGCCGGGCACCAGTTGGAGCACTCGCCGCAGCGCGTGCAGGCGTCAAGCTCCATGAGCATGCGCGGGCTGAACTTTTCGATATTTATTTTTTTCATGCCCTGCTCCTGTGCGGGTTTTTCAGCCTGGGGCTGAGTTTCCGCCTGCGGCGGAGCGGCTGCTGCTTCCTGATTTTTTATTTCATTTTCCATGGTCGCCTCCTTTTAGTGTGCCCGCTCTGAAGCGTCAATAACGATTTCAATGGGACTGACAATGACATGCCAGGCCTTGCTGAAGGGTATATAGCCGCAAAAGAAAAGCGACACGACTGCATGCAGCCATACCCAGGGGGTATAGGTTGCAGAGGTCAAGCCCATGCCTTTTAAAATGCCCGCAAGGATATTTCCGACAAAAGAATACGCTGCAACATGTGCATACATGGGATTGGTCAGCCGCAGGCCTTCGCACAGAAAACCAGTCAGCGCGATAGTTGTGAGCAGGCAGATGGACAGGGTGTCTTTCAGTATGGTTTCAAGCTGCTTGTTTTTAACGATATAGCGCCGCACGATGGCGATGGCAAGCCCAACAATCAGCATGAGGCCAAAAAAATCGCCCCACACATCAAGCACGCGCGCGCCGAATCCACCCACTGAGATGTCGTGATTGAACATTGATTTTGCCAGCGCCGTATCAGGCGGCAGAAAATGGCTGGCCAGGGCCATAACGGTTGTCTGGGCGAAAAGGCCCATGAAGCCGATGAATATGCAGAAGTGCATGAGCCAGCGCACAAAGCTGATCTTCAGGATCTGCACCTGCAGCAGGCAGTCAAAAATGAATGCCCTGAAAATTGCAGCAATATTGAGCCCGTGATGCAGGCTTGGCGCTTTGCCCTTGAGCCACAGCGTAACACTTGCAAATGCGCCTGCGATAAAAATCAGGACGATGATGACCGTCAGCGTGTAGAGCACTGCGGTTGCGGGGAAATACAGGTAGCTATCGTACATGTCGACCTCCTTTGCTGGTGTAAAACACCACCTCGTTTCAGGTGGAAATATATGGTTAAAAACGCCGCTGCAGCCTTTCGCAGCGTCAAAAAAAGAACCTCTGCAAGAGCCGTTTCCTGCGCACAAGGCTGCGCGCCGCTTCGCAGCTTTTGTATAGTCTCTGCAACTTCAACTGCCTGCACAGTCAAAAGCTCTATTTCAGAGCCTTCAATACAGGCCAGGCACTCAGACGCATCGAGCAAACGCGCCCGCTGCCAGATAGCTTCAATGAAAACGCGTATCTTCTCCGGATCATAGACCTTTTTGCCAATGAGCCACGAATAACTTGACCGCTCAAGGGCAAGCGCCATGATGCGGGCATTGCTCACAGCGCTCAGGAAAGCCAGATACTGCTTCTTCTCAACAGGCTGCCGAACCGTGCCGGCTGCCCCGCTGCGCTGACTGGTCTTGATGCCGTTAAAAATTTCAAACAGCAGGCCGTTGGCCTCATGATAGTCTGGATGTTCGAAATGGGGCCCGAAAAGATAAAATGTACCACTGCCATAGTCTTTTTTTATCGCAGCTGCATTACCCAGAAGCGATGCCCCTGCAATATCTCGGTCGATCAGAAATTCTGTCGACTCGGTAAAGCCGGCATATTCAGCCAGCACCTCGACATCATCCGAGGGCAGCAGAACAGGCCCTCCATACAGCGGCGCTTCAACATACTGCCCATCGCGCCCCCAGCCCGACAGCCTGAGCCGCACACCTTCGCGCACCGGGTGATAAACATACCGGCAGCCGTACTCGGTGCAGAACTTTTCAGGCTTTGCCACTGCCTCGGGCAGATCTTTTGTAAGATTTGCAATGCGCGCCGCCACAAAGTTGAACAGGTTGAGCGGCGGCAGCGACGAATTAAGCGGCAGATAAGCCCCTGCGCAGGCCCCTATATATATTCCGCCACAGCGCACGAACTTTTCAATGGCATCGGCACCGCTCTTGCCAAGCCCATGGGCTATGGCAAAAGTATCGCCGCCGGAAACAAACAGAACATCGACTCCGGCAAGCGCTCCTGCCGCGATATCCCGTTCATCCAAAAAACAGACGGCAGCATAATCTTCGCGGTCGAAAATGTCGGCAAACCAGGTCCAGGAATGCGATGCACCCTCTCCGACATAAATACCGACTTCCGGCTGAATTCTCGTCATAAGAAAAAATTTAGGGCATTACTAATTTGACCGCAAAGTTGTTTTTAATTTTATCAGATTTCACAGTGAGTTACAAGAACAAAGCATTGAAACGGCTGGTAAAAACTAATCCCTGTTCCTGGTTTTTTTCAGTACCGGGTACAGGGCCTCTTCCATGCGGGTATATTCCTGCGCAGCAGCTTTGGCCTTTTTGTACCAGGCCTGAACATCGTCGGGCAATATGATTGCGCTGTCCTCCCTCAACCCGTCAATGTACTTTAAAAGCATGAGCACGAAATAGCGCTTGTCCTGCACCAGCCAGTCGGGGCCCGGGCCGCAGGATTTTTTTTTGCAGGCGCAGGCCAGAACATCAAAGCCGACCAGCGCCCCTACCCTGCGGGCTTCGTCAAAATCAAGCCGGTTGAAGCCACTCAGATGCTGCATAAAAAAAGTATGTACTCAGATTTCACTTCAAGTATTTATTATACCACTCAAGCGCTTTGCCTGCAGACAGTTCCGTAGGGTGGGTGCAGCGAAGCGGAACCCACCGATTATTTTCAATCATTGGAGGTGGGTTTCACCCACCCTATCTGCTGCAATTACTTCCCAATGTCCGCCTTTCTTAGGCCCAACATACCGGAGTTTGCCCTCCTTGACCAGTTTAGCGCCCGCCCGTTCTACGGCACTGAGAGATTTATCAATGCTTTGGGCGACTTCGGCCAGGGTCATGGTCGGGTTTTCTGTCAGTATAGCCAGGATGCGTTCTGGCGTTTTTACCGGCGTTTTTTCGACGTTTTTTCGACCTTTCCCCGGCGTTTTTGCGTAGCCTTGCGCCACTTCCCGTTCCAGCGCCAGCGCCTCAAAAGATATGGGAAATGTGGTGCGGATGAAATGGTTGGAAAAGGTATAAGCCGCGCGTGGATAGGCTTTGAGAATTCGCGGCATGCCGGAGCCCAGATATTCCACCATTTCAAGATCCTTGAACACCCGCATCAGGGTTTTATTGCGGGGCATGGAGTAACCAGCGAAGAAGTCGTCCTGCTCCTTGCCGGGATGGATGGCGCCTGCTGAGGTGATTTCCATACGGTCGGGAAAAATTTCAAATTTGGGCACCAGCTCGGTGCTGTAGTCGTTATGGATAATGGCATTGATGACCGCCTCGCGCAGAGCGACTTTGTCCCACAGCGTGCGATTGATGCGCTCCCGGGAGGTGATTTTCGTAATGTTGCGGTTTTCCACCCCTTCCAGCCGGTCGAGCACCTGCTTGCAGGTTTTGACCAGACAGCAGAAGCCGTAATCCTTGCTCTCCTGCAAATCAACCCTGTCTGCGCCGGCGTATTTTGCTACTTGCACCGAATTGCCGTTCTGATCGGCCAGCAGATAGGCTGCGTAGTTGTAAGCGCCATCTTCGGTCAGCAATTCAAGATTAGCAGCGAATTTATCGCCAAGGTGATAACGTCTTCGCCGTCGCTGGTGTCGCGAATAACATCGAACAGGCCGAGCGCCGAGGGCTGGATGTTGTTCTTCAAGCGGTCCTTGATCGCTAGCTGAACAGCGTCACAGTCCGGCACACCGTAAACCGTTCCATCTTTGTCGATGCCGAGAAAAATCACGCCGCCGTCATGATAGTTGAGAAAAGCCACGACCTCTTTTTCAAGGCCATCGGTCAGTTCTCGTTTGAATTCAATGCGGTTCGACTCCACTACCTGCCTCCCAGCGCAGCACTCAGATCGGCATACCAGGCAGTGCCTGCCGGAATGGCATCAATGCCTTGCACAAATTGTTTCAGGGTATTCATGCTGTTAGTCATCTATGATTATTTTGAATCCCCATGTAAAAAATATTTTAAAAAATGCCGGGCAACCAGGCCAGCTATTCTGTCATATGTGTAGACCCTTATCTGTCCCCAATCCTAAGTGGCCTCGCCACACTTCCCCCGCTTCAAGTTGTCATTCCGGCTTATCCGGAATCCCTCTTAGTTTCATTCTTAGCCCGACCTGCGTCAAATTCTGTCAATCGTGTAGAACCCTTATTTTCTTTTTTCCCGAAGTCTGTATTCCGCCCTCTTTTCCTTGGCAAGAAAGCCAATCTCTTTTTTCTTCGTCTCGGGCGGCGCCATGAGCTGCCTGATAGCGTCAAACACCACCCTGAACTGCCTGTCATATTTCATTTCCATCGCATCAAGCTTACGCGCCAGATCAGCATTTGAGGCAAGCATTTCCCGCAGCTTTATAAATGCCAGGATGATCTGTATATTCACCTGAATTGCCAGCTCACTGTTCAATACACTTGACAGCATGGCAACACCGGGCTCGGTAAAAGCAAACGACAGGTACTTCGAATGCTGCCCTCGTTTTAAGATCACATTTTGTGATCTTAAAGCTTTATACTCGTCAGCGTTTAGCTCTATCAGAAATTCCTTTGGGAATCGCTGGATGTTTCGACGAACAGCTTGTTTTAAAACACGTATTTCCACGCCGTACAGCTCGGCCAGATCCCTGTCCAGCATAACCCTCAGGCCCCGGATTTCAAAAATTTTGCCCTGAATCCTCTCAATTGAAGCCACAATTGTCATATATCCCTCAAAAAGACGCCAGGAATCCGCCGTGGCTGATCAACCCGTTCTAGACCTGCAGACTTGATATGCCGTTTTGGCATCTCAAGTTTCTCCGAAGGCCGCATTACGCACCGTACACCCCACAATCCATGTTGATGCGGCACGCATACCTTGCAGCTGCTCCGTTTATTATGTCCGTCATTCTGGCTTGCCCGGAATCCTTTTTGGTTTTATCAATTCAGTCCGTAGGGGCAGACCTGCGTGTCTCGCCCGCCAATTTTGTCAAATGTGTAGACCCCCTATCTTCCCTTGACCCCCTATCTTCCCTGAAATCAATATTTAATATTTAAGATGTGACCCTGCTCCTGCACCCTGCGCCTGCGCACCACTGGCGCATACCATCAGACACAGCCACAGCACCCACAGTATCAATCCGCCCTTTTTGCTAATCATACTATCCCTCCGCATGAATTGTCGGGTGGGCACGGCCCACCGTCGTTAAATTATTATGTGCAGATGTAGGGTGGGCTGTGCCCACCGTAAAATTATTTTTCCTGTTTATATGCCCGTCATTCCGGTCCGCCGCGGCAAAAAATCCATTTCCGTAGGGTTCCGTAGGGTGGACTCACGAAGTGTGTCCACCAAATTTTACAAACAAGGTTACTGGGTGCACCGCCACTCCAATAGGTTGGGCGCCCTCAAATCAATATTTAATATTTAAGATGTGACCCTGCTCCTTGCTCCAATCCGCAGCGGCAGACCTGCGTGTCTGCCCGCCTATCTTGTCAAATGTGTAGACCTGACCCCCTATCTGCTCAAATTATTTTTCCCGTTTATATGCCCGTCATTCCGGTCCGCCGCGGCAAAAAATCCATTTCCGTAGGGTTCCGTAGGGTGGACTCACGAAGTGTGTCCACCAAATTTTACAAATAAGGTTACTGGGTGCACCGCCACTCCAATAGGTTGGGCGCCCTCAAATCAATATTTAATATTTAAGATGTGACCCTGCTCCTGCCCCCCCCATTTTCATTATGCCAAACTTTTTAACCAGATCAAATACTCCCGATTACACATCCCTCCCGGGCACACTTTTTCGAGTTACCCACTTCTTATATCCTGATGTCCTCTACAAAGTACCCGTACGCTATCATGCTGCTGAGAGCAAAAGTGTCAATATTTAATATTTAAGATGTGACCCTGCTTCCATTCCTGTTTAATTCCTCAACCCGCCTTCCGGCTGTAAATTCTGTCAAATGTGTAGACCTGACCCCTTTTCTGCTTCAGTCTTCACCACACAACTTGCATTCAATGAGTTTATTATCTATAGGTTCAATCTTTTGGTTCATTAGATTAACATGCCAAGCTAATTTTGGCACAAAATACCCAGCTGTTTTACTATTTTGCGCTATTCCAAAATAAGCATCCTCTGCTCTCGGCTCTTGATTTTTAATGCGGCAATGAAAAATCGCAGCCTCATTATTGCTGTATTTTGGAAGTTTTATGGCCGCCACTATTCGATCAAAACAAGACTCATATTCTTTTTGACAATCATCACGAGTTTCTTCGATTTTTAGTAAAAGGACTATTTTATAGTTTTTGCTTTTTCTGAATTCAAGAGCAAAATTTTTATTTTGCGGTAAATGTCTTCGGAATTTACTCAGCCATGAATTAGGAGGGATTTCATAGGTAAAATGTCCTATTAAATCATTTTCTGATTTAGGAGGATAAAAAATTGCTTGCGCAGCGCACTGGCTAATCAAAAAAGTAAGCCAATAAAACGAAAATAAAGCAATTAAGATAAGCCCTTTTTTCAATAGCATTGCAACCTCACTACTATTTTGTACATTTATCGGTTTTATGAGGCAAAACACCTTCTTGAAAACCAGTATCACCACATTTGGTTGGGTATGTTGTCAAATGAAAATGTGTACTACCAGGATATTTTTTAGGATCATTCTCTTCTTCCTGACCATAACTTTTATCATTTACTTTTGTGAAGCATTCTTTAAAACATTTTTCCATTATATCACGGCTCAAACCACAATTTGAATTTCTTCCCAAATCCGCATGACCACCATTAGCGCCTGTGACAGTTACTTCCTCTGCTTTAGAGCCTCCGTTTTTAGCGCATTTGTCTAAGCACTTTAAGGCTTTATCCATATCGTCATTAGGCTTACAAGTTGAATTTTTACCGCATTTCCATAATCCAAATGGATCTAACCAATTAATGGGATCATTAGCTACATAGGCAAATAAATTAGCGTCGCCACCCCTCAACCCAATCGGATCAGCCGTCACATACCTCCCCGTACTTGGATCATAATACCTGTGATAGTTATAGTGCAGCCCCGTCTCGGCATCATAATACTGGCCCGGGAAGCGCAGGTTGTTTTCAACTCCGGATGCCGTTAGCTCTGCCTTGCCGAAGGCCGTGTACTGCGCGCTCCAGACCACCGTGCCCGAAGCCGTGGTAAGCAGTTGCGGCGTGCCGAGGTGGTCGTTCTGGTAGTAGTAATACGCCCTGCCCTGCTTCATCCACTGCGGATCGGTGGTGAAGGTGCTGCCCGGCTTGTAGCCGTAGGTCTTCTGCTGAAGGCCGTCTTTATCATACTCGGCAATGAGGCCTTCATCGGAGTAGAAATAATACGTGCTTTCGGTGGGCGCAGCCCACCCTACGGTTTTCTTCAACCGGCGGCCGAAGGGGTCGTAGGCATATTGGGCAATGAGATTGTCGCCGGCATCGCGCACCTCAATGAGGCGGTTGTCTACATCATAGGTATAATGCATCTCAACAGGCGTTGTGGCGCCGGTGGGCACAGCCCACCCTACCACAGTGTTGCCGTTGGCGTCATATTGATAAATATGATCGCTGGTTGATGACAGTTCATTGTTGATTGAATAGTCCCATTCCGCAGAGCCGTTGTATGAAAGCCTGTTGCCGACGGGGTCGTAGGTGAAGGATTCGTTATCGGTTTCAGCAGGTGTGCCGACATTTTTCAACCGGTACAGCGCGTCGTAGCTGTAGCCATAAGCGCCATCCTGCGTGGTTTTGGAAACGATATTATCCATTTTATCAAAACCGTAGCCGTACTGCATGAGCGAGCCGAGCTGCGAGTTCTGTACCTGCGCCTGATCTTTCACGGCAATCGAGTTAAGGCGCATGAGGCCGTCGTAACCGTACTGCCGCTGCGTGCCGCCGGGCAGCAGGGCCGATTTTGGGCGCGACCACTGATACTCGGGGAAGGTAATATAGCCCTCATCCGGTATGGCAATGGAGGCGAGTTTGCCTGCGGCGTCATAGGTGAACGAATAGGTATTATTGGTGCTGTTATCCGGCGCAACACCTGTGTTGGGATAGGTGATGGCCTTCTTCCGGCCGTCTTTGAAATAGGCGTAGGAATAGGTAAGGGTAGAGCCGGTGGGTTGCACCCACCCTACATTATCGCCGTAATTGACGGCTTCGGAATCCTTGCGGCCGAGGGCGTCGTAGGTGAAGGCGCCGGTCATGCCACTCTGGCTGTCAGACCAGCCGGTGAGGCGGCCTGAATTATCATAACTGTAGGTGACGGTTTTTACCGAGTTGTTGCCGTCGTCGGCTGCAAAGTAGTCAGCCGTTTGCAGGCGGCCCGCATCGTCGTAGTCATAGGCGGCAATGATGTTATCGCTGGCGTCGCGCACGGCAACAAGCCGGTTTTCAATGCCGCTTTCGTAACTCTCTATGTGCATACTGTCTGCCTGATAAATTCGGTCGATAAAATTAATACACTAAAGCAGCTACTTCAAGTATTTATTGTACCAATCAAGGGCTTTGCCGGCAGAGAGCTTGAAATACTCACCCTCATACACATCATAATGCCGGGCGCCGTCGATAATAAAAAGCTCCTTTGGTTCGAGGGCTTTTTCATACAGTATTTTTGATTCCTGCACCGGGCACACGATATCGCCAGTGGCGCCGATGATCATGACCGGGATGCCAAGGTCTGCAATATGGTCTTCCGGCCTGCACTCCATACTTTCCTTGATGGTCATCAGGGGCAAACGGTTTTTGAGCTTGGGATGAATTTCAACGGTCTTCTTATAAAACTCTTTTGAGTCGGGGTCGGTAAGGATCTGGTCCATGTTGAGGTACATGGGCTTGTTTTTGGTCACGGCCCGCTGCCAGGCTTTCTGAAGGGTACTTAAAAGCTTTTCCCGTGCTTCATCGTTCATGCCGCCTGCAACCATGCGCTCGCCGCTGGCAAATGTTATCTGCACGGAAATACACTTCACGCGCTTGTCGATGGCAGCCGTATAAATGGCATTGGCGCCGCCAAACGATGTACCCCACAGGCCGATGCGCATGGGGTCGACCTGCGGCAGGGTCTCCATGAATGTGATGGCATTGCGTATATCAACTACCTGCTCAGCCGGCACCAGCCTGCCCCGCTCGCCTTCGCTGTCGCCGAAACCTCGATAGTCAAACACAAGGGCTGCAAAGCCGTTCTGCGCGAACAGTTCGGCATACGGCAAAAGCAGTATTTCGCGAATGCCGGAAAACCCGTGGCACAATACAACAGCGGGCAGCCGGTCGCCGTCGCTACAGGAATCGGGCAGATACAGATCGCCGACGATTTTGCAGTTTTCAGAATAAAAGACGACTTCCTGTTTCATCAAGCAGCTCCTTGATTAAAATTAGAGAATCAAAATAGAGGCAGATACATAACAAAATTGCCGAACCGGCACAAACAAAAATAGCATGTGCAAATATTCTACCCTTAATCTCATTACATGTTTAGTAAGCATAAAATTGAGCGGCTCCGCCTTCCAACGCGTCATTCCCTTGACCGGAACCTTAACGCTATCCTGCGAAGGATTCCGGTCAAGCCGGAATGACTGGAATGGTGTTGATTAGGGGAAATTTTATTTCACCCTATACAAATCAAAAGTGAAGGCCTGCTAATTTATGCCGAACGTCAAAAGTATCCGCTGTAATGCTCTAATACTCTACAGTAAAAAGAAACAGCCCGTTCGGCGGGACGGTAATGCCGGCATTGCTGCGCACTCTGCTTGAAAAAATCTCGGGTATAGCCGATGGCTCCAGCTTGCCCCTGCCAACCTCCACAAGCGTACCAACAATAATGCGCACCATATTGTACAGAAAGCCGTCGGCCTTGAAGTATATGTCGATGCGGCTGCCTTCAGTTTTAAAGTCGATGCTGTACAGTTCGCGCTCCATGGATTTTTTTTTGCTTTTCAAGGTCGTGAAGCGCGAAC
>Ga0209777_10008599_pt1 | contig 11144 bp, 8 predicted proteins | sample FrelakmetHBP12HB_FD_187147 | JGI IMG/M metagenome (GOLD analysis project Ga0209777, IMG submission 187147) | Freshwater lake sediment microbial communities from the University of Notre Dame, USA, for methane emissions studies -HBP12 HB (SPAdes)... | ecosystem: Environmental > Aquatic >...
GCATTGACCGTCCGAGTTGCGTCCCCAGGCTACAATCGAGCCATCCTGTTTAAGTCCAAGCGAGTGATAACGGCCGGCTGCGATGGCGACAAAAGCAGTGTTAGGCTCCGGTATATTGCATTGACCGTAATAGTTGCTTCCCCATGCCACAATCGAGCCATCTGACTTCAGGCCGAGCGAGTGAGAGTAACCTGTGGCTATTGCGACAAAATCGGTATTGGGCGAAGGCACATTACATTGACCAGAACTGTTGCTTCCCCATGCCACAATGGATCCACCGGATTTCAGACCAAGACTGTGGCTGGCGCCAGCGGCTATTGCAACAAAATCGGTATTGGGCGAAGGCACATTACATTGACCAGAATAATAGTTGCATCCCCAGGCTACAATTGAGCCATCCTGTTTAAGGGCAAGCGAGTGTGCACCGCCGGCCGCGATGTGGGAGATATTCGTAAGCGGCTGGTCGGGGAGTTTCCTATCACCCCAACTGACAATTTCCCCGGCGGCGTTTACATAAGCGGGGAAAAGAAACATCCAAAGGAACAATAAGACCCAAATACCTGTATTGAAAGAATGTCCTTTGCCTCTTATTATGCTTCGCATCGCATTAACCTCCGAATCTGTTTCTGGAAAGGGGAATACCCAAAACAAGCTGGATTCCTCCTTTTTCTGCTTTTCGTAAGAAAATATATCATTTTATGAGATAATAGTCAAGACAATTGCACAACATTTTTCACAAAAAAAACAAATCCCGCAAATCTATTTAAACTCCGTTGCGAACCAGCAACGCTTTTGCTGCTCGGCTTAGGCGGTTTGGCATTGAGAAAAAAACGCAGAGCGTAGAATGAATGATAATCCGCCATACAAATAGCGGACAAGCTTAGGATTGGGCTGCGGGTTGCGATTATGTTGCGGCACTCGCAGCCTTTTTATTTATTCTCTGTGGCCTGTGTGTTCTGTGGCTAAAAAAAATAACTCTGCGGCCTCAAATCTTGGAAGATGCTTTGATTTTTAAACCATATTTTCTGATAATCTTTGCTGTTTCTTTATGGAGCTTGTTAATTCGTTCACGCCCAGACAGGTTTCTTTCCTTGTCAAATATTCTTTCCTGAATCTCATGAATTTCCCGCATCGGTTTTGGTTCTCTACGCATCTTCTATTACCTCCCACGGCGTACAAATATCTATAGCCTTGTACCCAAGCAGCGTATTGACGCCGATAACTTCGATTCTTGTTTTGTGTTTTACTAAATGTTTAAAATTCCAGCTTACCAGGATATCAAGCCCTTTGACGCTGGTTAAAGCAATATGCAAAGCGTCATCTCTATAAACTGCGGGTATGATACCCTCTTCGATATACTTGTCAGCCACCCTGTCGATTTCTTCATCGACCGACAAAATTTCATTAAAGTCGGTATTATTAACAAGTTTTAGCAACTTTTCTTGTTTGACCTCATCTGGCGTATTGCCCAGTTCACGGATTACAACATCGGAAATAAATCCTTCATACCTTCCTTTGTTGATTCCCTCAATCAGTTTAAGTGTAATATTTCTGTCGTCATCGGAAATATCTTCCGACAAGGCAAAACTAATAACCGATGTATCAAGATATAACGCGAGTTTTCTCATATCTTGATTATATCAGATTTTGTCGCTGTTTAACAGATTATTTTCTGCTTGAAATTTTATCTCCCTGCTGACATCTGGGCTGGCGACACTTTTACTGCTCGGCTTTGGCGGATTGGCTTTGAGAAAAAAACGCAGAGCATAAACTAAATTTGTGTTCTTAAATAAAGGGCTGTGAGCATAAAGTTTCCAGCCCTTTTGTGTCTTCCCTCAACCTTTTTCAAAAAAACAAATCCCGCAAATCTATTTAAACTCCGTCGCCAAGCGACTCCGCAACTTTGCCCAGCGTTCATCTTTACTTTCTTTAGGTTTTGTACATTCGTATTTTGATAATTATATATTGCCCGTTCTCCGTAGTAGTTACTACGAAGGATGAATTTCGGATTTAGATATTATGATTTAGGATTTCTTTGCTCTCCTTGCTCCTTTGTCCTTACTTTTTGCTCAATTTGGGACTTGCCGTATCCATAATCCGGCTGATTTGATTGAAATTAATCCTCGAATTCCCCGAAATCATACTGGTAACACTGTTTTCTACCCCTTTTGGTGTGCATCGTTTTTGATTGACCAGAAAAATTCCCAGAAATTATTTTGCCTTTTTCTGCACGCTGTCCGCTCTACGCTGTCCGCTGTTTTGATTTTCAACCAAAAGTGCAGGGGGGTGCGCAAAAAATAACCAAAAAGCACTTTTTTTAATACTTTTCTTACTCTTTTTTATACTTTTTTGACTTTTTTTAATACCTTTTTATCGCTTTTTGACCATTTTTTACAAAGCGCATCGTTTTTGATTGACGCATACCCCCGTTTTTACCCCCAAAAACCCACTTCCACCCCCGCCAAAAACCAGAAAAACACCCCATTTTTTATGATTTACGACTTTTCCAGTCTTCATTTCACGCCGGGGACTTTAAATCACCATAGCCGAAGACCATAAAATATTCCTCGACCAGTTCCGCAACGACAGGAACCTTTATTTTGCCACGGCGATAAACCTCCGTCATATAACCCAGCGAAGGATTGTTTGCCTTGCTATGTTCAAGGGCTTTTTTGCCAAGCCAGCCTTGTTCGACAAGGCTTTGAATTTGCTCTTTCGATAAAACTTTGCCTATATCTTTTATCTGGAATTGCAGCATCTTCTGGGCTAAATCCGTTTCGAGAATTGTCCATATATTGACCTTGGCAATCCCATCGCGGCGAAGACTCGTCAGGTCATTTTTTGACAGAGATGATGTCCCGTGAAGAACGACCCTCGGGCCGACAATCGAAGTTATTTTTCTTGCAAGGTCGCTGTGATACTTCAGGTCTGCCTTTGTAGCCCTGTGTTCGGTGCCCAGATTTGCCACTATCAAATCGACGTTTGTTTCGCGAAAAAAAAGCTCAGCCTGCTCGGGCTGCGTAAGCCGCATCGGGCCGGCTGGTCCCTGCCCGCGGTCATATATCTCATCTACGCAGCCCTCAATCACATAGTCCTTCCTGTATTTTTTAACAAACTCAGCCGTCCTGTTTCGATTTTCTTCAAGAGGTAATTTTGAGCAGTCATACATCACACATGCCCAGAAGCCCTTGCCCCCGGTAAAGAGGAAATCATCACTATCCGGCTGACCATGGTCAAGGTTCGGCAGAACCAGTACTTTGGGAAATGGGCCATCATCGCGAGCCAGCCGCTCAAGATCGCTGCGAAAAGCTAAAAATCCTTCTTCGATACTGTCCAATGAAGTGTAATTCTTAAGCTGCTGTCTGCCGGAATAATTGGCAGTTACAGCAATATAAACCGGAACGCTATCCAGTCCCAGAGACTCGGCTACCTTTGTAGCACCGGTCAAAATACCTTCGGTAGTATACGTATTTTCGCTGCAAAAGCAGGGGACAGCAATTTTAGCAGACTGCATCTTTTTTAAAAGAGCTCTTACCTGCTCGGCATTTGTCAATATAGGCACAGTTGTTACTCCATAGATTTTTTAAGGAACAGATACGTTGTAGCCCAGGTAGTATTCCAAAGCTTCCTTTACCGGCTCAACAAGTCTTTCACTTGGAGTTACACTTACGTGATGGCGATGGCCGTTTTTGCCCACAAACAATAATACATCCTGCAGATTCTCTATTTCTGCGACACCGCCGCAGCCGAAGAAATCAGCAGGCATAGGGTCTTTGGTAAACTTACCCTGGCCAAGATAAAATTCGAGGTTGCCATTACGAGTGGTCATACTGCCGAATGCAAACGGATTCGGAGCTATCCTGCCGACGTTGCAGCCGAACGAGCAATTCGGTCCGATTCCCGGGTCATTTGCTAATATCGAATGGTCCACTACTTTGCCCTTGGCAGTCATAAGCGACTGAGCGGTCGAGCCGCAGTGAAACAAAATACACTTGTTATCGTCGTCGCCGTAATTATTGTTCCAGTCGAGGCATGCTGACGAATTGCCGCTGGCCCTGGTGAGAGCGTACATCATTACTGCATTTCCTATATCGACCTCGCAGGCGGTGGGAACCTTGCGGTCGTTCATTTCGCTAAGCAGTACGCAGGGCGAGAAATTAAGCTGCCTCTGCAGCTCGATCCAGCATCGTACAGCCAGGGCATCCATTTTCCAATCAGCAGCTAACCTGTCAAGAACCACACCCAGCCGTACCAGTTTGTCAAAGGCCTCCTCCGGAACACCCTGGAAGTTTGTGTAGTTTTTCAGTGCCTGTACTTTGTCTTTGTATTCATTGGAGCTTGCCCTGAGACTTTTCATACTGGCAAACACTTCTGAAAGGTCAACTACTTCCATCGTTATGCCGTTTTTCTGCAAGGCCAGCTCATCGATTCGAACTGTTTTAAATGCGGTTGTCCTGGCACCGATGGCGCCAACGACCATATCCTTAAAGCCGCTGACCACTCGGCATACCCTGTCAAAATACTCTATATTTTTCGCGAATGTATCTGTATGTGGAGAGACTACGTGCGGCTTAAGAGCAGTGAACTTAAGGCCATACTGGCAGAAGACATCCATGACAGAAAACTTGCCGCAATATGAATCGCGGCGCAACGCCGGTGACATCTTGCCGAGTTCGTCGGGATAACCATGAATAAGAATCGGAACATCGGCATGACGCAGGGCATTGACTGCTGCTGACTCGTCTCCAAAATTCGGCAGTGTCAGAATAATACCCTGAAATTTTCCTTTATTCTTTTCGATGAAATTGGCGTAAACCTGTGCCTCCTGCGGAGTCGAAACCGCTCCATGAGCGGTGGCATCGGCATCAAGCATTAATATTTCATGTCCCAGGGATTTGAGAATACGGGATAATTCCTGCCTTGCCTGGGCCATAAGCTCCGGCGGAAAGAATCCTCGATTAGCAAAGAATACAGCAAAAGTCGATTTACCTAACGGTCTCATTTTTCAACCTTCCTTTCTTTCCTCAGTTCTACAATAAGAGGTTTTTAAACTAAAGTGCATTGATTAAATTGCCCAGAGGTTTCAAGGTTTTATAAATCTGCGAGTAAACCTTAAATCGCTCCTGATACTTTTTCACGTTTTCCGCAAAAGGTTCGTAGGTACGGGATTGACGCACCCATTTGCGTGACATTTCAGCGAGAGAATCTTTACAGCCTGCCGCCTTTGCCGCCAGAAGGGCCGCACCCAGGCAGCCGGTTTCGCTGACATCGAGCGATACTATCGGAATATTCATTACGTCGGATTTAATCTGCATCCATTTTTCACTCTTGGCGCCACCGCCGATAGCTCGCAGCTCCTTTATTTCTATACCCGCCTGCCTGAACAGCTCAATATTGAGCTTCATTTCATAGGTAACGCCTTCGAGTATGGCTTTTACAATATCTGCTTTTGTCGTATTGAAACTCAGGCCGATTATCGCCCCCGTGGGATGCGGGTCAAAATAAGGTGTGCCTGTAGATACGAAATGCGGCTGAACAAAAATATTTGTCGGCCCGGAAGGGATATCCTTTAGAATCAAATCATAAGGGTCACACTTCTTGGCCTTTGCCTGCTCAACCTCGAATTTCGCCAGCTGGTCACGATACCAGCGTAATAAACTGCCGCCGGTCATATTAAAAGCAACCGTTGTATAAAGCCCATCGATAGCATAGGGATAAGTGGCAAAATTGGATTCCATCAGGGTTTTATTCAAAACCAGCTTACCAAAAGCAGGTGTCACGCATTCTACGGTACCCGTGGCATAGGCAGCAATACCGGCACCGGTAACTCCGGCGCCCAGCGCCCCGCAGACCTGGTCATGACCGCCTGCGGCAACTATCACATTGGGATTGAGACCAATCTCCGCCGCTATTCTCTTCCTGAGCTTACCTACGGGTGCACCCATTTGAACAGGCTCGGCAAGCACTCTTCTGTCAAGGCCGACAGCTTTTAAAATTGTATCCGACCACTTAAGTTTACTTACGTCAAACATCATTGTCCTGGCTGCGAGGCTGTAGCCGATAGCAGCGTTGCCGGTCAATTCATAGCTCAGAAGGTCACTGAAGCAAAGGATTTTTGCCGCCTTTTTAAAAACATCCGGCTGATTTTCCTTGAGCCACAGAATCTTGAATATACTGAAAAGCGTATGCGGTGAATGGCCGGTGATTTTATACAGCTTCTCCAGGCCGAACGATTGTGTAAACTGCTCGACCTGCTTCTGTGACCGAACATCAAAAGATACCATTGCATGACAAAGATAATCGTCCTTTTCGTCAAGAACGGTGAAAGCTTCGCCCTGACTGGAAATCGAAAGTGCAATAACAGGGTCTTTGTCCTTTACAGCGTTAGCACACTGTGAAATCACCTGCTTGCAATGGCTAATTACTTCTTGCGAATCAAGCTCAAACCAGCCCTGCTTCGGCGATATCGTCGCATATTCATGGTAAGAAGAAGTCAGAAGCTTACCTAAGTCATCAAATACCAAGGCTTTACAACCCGTTGTGCCAACATCGATACCAAGAAAAGACATCTCTATCTCCAAGAATATCGTATAGATAATGTTTTTTATAAGGGGGGTATTATAACAGTTCGGCTGTTTGGAGTAAACATTTTTTTGGCAATAATTCCAACAGCGGCCAAGCTGATGAACATATATGTACCGGCCCGGCCTACAATTGTAACTCTTACAGGCCGGCTTACTGATGGATAAATCCGTCATCCTGTATTTTCAACAGTTTTTTGGTCATCTCTCGCAGTTTAAACTTCTGGACTTTACCACTGGCGGTCATAGGATATTTATCAAGTATGAAAATGTGCTTAGGTACCTTGTAGCGGGCAATTTTGGTTCGAGCAAAATCCTGAATCTGCTGAGCTGTCAGAACAGCGTCATCCTCAAGAATTACAAATGCGCCAACAACTTCGCCGTATTCCTTATCAGGCATCCCCACGACCTGTGCGCTTTGTATTCCGGGCATAGTGTAGAGGAACTCTTCAATCTCGCGTGGGTAAATGTTCTCGCCGCCGCGGATAATCATGTCCTTAATGCGTCCGGTGATACGGTAATAACCATGCTCATCACATGTAGCCAGGTCACCGCTGTGCAGCCAGCCTTCTGCGTCAATCGCCTGCCTGGTTTCCTGCGGCATATTATAGTAGCCCTTCATTACATTATAGCCGCGACAGCATAGTTCTCCTTGTTGGTTTATGCCAACAGCTTCGCCTGCCGGAGCTGCAATTTTCACCTCAATATCGGGCAGGGCTGTGCCAACTGTACCAACTCGGCGTTCGAGTGTGTCATCAGTGCTTGTCTGTGTAATCACCGGTGAGGCTTCTGTCAGGCCGTAAGCAATCGTAATCTGGTCGCAGTGCATATCGGAGATGACCTTCTTCATCGTTTCAATAGGACACGGCGAGCCTGCCATAATGCCGGTACGAAGGGATGAAAGGTCAAACGTATTGAACATCTGATGCGAAAGCTCCTTAATAAACATGGTCGGAACGCCATAGAGAGCTGTGCATTTTTCCTTTTGAACCGCATCCAGCACCAGCAAAGGGTCAAAGTTTTCTACCATCACTAATGTTCCGCCATGTGTCAAAAGGGCCAATACGCCAAGCACACAGCCGAAGCAGTGAAACAGCGGCACAGGCAGGCATAAACGATCCTGTTCTGTAAGCTTCTGCCGCTCACCAATAAAAAAACCGTTGTTGAGAATATTCTTGTGTGTAAGCATTACACCTTTTGGAAATCCTGTCGTTCCGGAGGTGTACTGAATATTGACTACATCATCGCTCTGTACCGCAGCTTTAACTCGCAACAAATCATCATCGTTACACTGCTGTCCCAAAAGAATAAGCTCATCCATGTTGTACATGCCTTGGTATTTTTCCCGGCCTATGTGAATAGCATTTTTGAGCAGGGGAAATGCCCTGCTGTGCAGACTGCCTCGCTGGTCTGTGCGTAGTTCCGGCACAAGCTCGTAAAGTGTATCGATATAGCTGACGTCTCTGTACTGATTAATTATGGCTATGGCCTTCATGTCCGATTGCTTGATAACGTACGACAATTCATGACTTTTATATGAAGTGTTGACCGTAACGAGGACAGCTCCGATTTTAGCAGTGGCAAACATAAATGTCAGCCAGTCCGGGACATTGGTAGCCCAGATGCCTATGTTATCACCTTTGTTCAGGCCGATTGCCAACAGGCCTTTTGCTAATTGGTTGACACGCTCGTTAAATTGCCGATAGGTAAAGCGAAGGCCTCTGTCGGGGTAGACAATGAATTCCCTGTCAGGAGCTTTCTGCACCTGCTGCTCAAAAAAATCGCCAATTGTAGCCGTGGTAAAAAGCATGAGCGATTAACATATTAAAATACCCCGCTTCCCGCAACTTTTTTTTCGTGTTTTACAGAGAGAAAAGTGAATTTGCCAGCTCAATCAACCGGTACTGTTCGCCCAGCAGCTTTACCAAAGAAAGAAAGTCCCAAAACAGCCAGAAGTATCAAAGCCGATGCGTATCTAACAATCTGCGGCAGCATCCAATGTGCCTTTAAAACCACATTGATAGTCGTGCCGCTGGCAATAAAATCCATCAAAATTCCTCCTGAAAGGGCACAGGCCGCAACTGTAAAAAGATAGATGATCGCGGTCCGAGATCCCAAAGTTTTCCAAATAGTCACAAAGGACGCAGCATTCGTAGCAGGTCCGGTCATAAGAAAGACCAATGCTGCCCCGGGTGTTAATCCTTTCAATATCAGGGCTGCTGCTATCGGTACCGATGCACTTGCGCATACATAAACCGGTATGCCCAAAAACATCATCACGACCATTGCGAAAATACCCGTCCCAAGCTTATCAGCAAAGAAATTAGCTGGAATTAGGGCAGAGATAAAAGCAGCGATAATCAGTCCAATTAACATTGCCTTGCCAATATCACGCGGCAGCGTAATAAAACCAAATTTTAATCCCCTGACAAATCTGTAACCATTCCTGCCCCCACCGCAACATTCGTCGGTACATTTCGGGGGTACCGAAACATCATTTTTAGCTCGCCTGTCAAATAAATTAACCAGCATACCACCAACAAGACCTGTCACAAGCGCCGCTAAAGGTCTGAAAATGGCAAAAACCGGACCGAGAAGACTCAAAGTTACAAAGATACTGTCCACGCCGGTTTGAGGAGTAGACAGCAAAAATGCGATGGTAGACCCCCTGCTCGCACCATGCTTGTGCAGCGACATGGAAACCGGAATTACACCGCACGAACATAAAGGTAATGGAACGCCGAAAAGCGAAGCCTTTACCAGCGGCCATATTCCTCTGCCGCCGAGATGTTTTTCTACAAAATGCTGAGATATAAAAACCGAAAGAATCCCCGCTACGAAAAACCCGAACAGCAGATAAGGTGACATCTCCGCAAGAGTATTCCAGAAATCAAAAATTATCGACCTGACAAAGTCAGACATTTCGCACCAACCGTTAATTTTTTATAGTCTCAGTGCTGCGTACGTTACCGTTCAAATCAATAGTAACGTCTTCGAAACCCATATTCAAGCCGCTACTTGCAATCGCCTGGCGAGCTATATAAGTCAGACCGGAGCAACACGGAACCTCCATATGAATTACCGTCAAACTTTTAAGCTTATTGGCTTTGAGAATTTGGGTCAGTTTTTCAATATAAAACCGGCTGTCATCCAACTTTGGGCAACCCACTGCAATGCTGTGGTCCTTTAAAAACCTGCTGTGAAAGTCACCCATCGCAAACGGAACACAATCGGCAACAAGCAGTAAGTCCGCATTTTCAAAATACGGGGCATTGGGCGGAACCAGCTTTAACTGAACAGGCCAATGACTTAGCTGCGATGCAACATTTGCCATAGCTTTGGTTTGCCGGCTTGCTGGTCGTAAGCTCTTAGCCATCATGCCAGGACACACAAAACCAGTTTGCACTTCAGTATTATACTGCTCTGTCAGATGTGCTTGGGTTGCCTGTTCATTGAACTCGTCAGCTTCCTTCTTTTCAATGGTTATAGCATCCTGCGGACAGTGCCCGATACAGGCACCGAGGCCGTCACAGTAAATCTCGCTCACGAGTTTTGCCTTGCCGTCAATTATCTTCAGTGCGCCTTCAGCACAGGCATTGACACATTGGCCGCAGCCATTGCATTTTTCCTCGTCTATTTTTACAATGTTTCGTAAAACCATTGCTCTAACACTTTAAGTAAATAATACTGTTCAAGAACCTACGCCTGACACCACAATTGGTGATATTTTAATCTGCTTTTCAAATCCTTTATCCGATACAAACCGATATTGGTTCCGTTCTTTGAGCACCACATCATTGTTGTCTACGACTAATTCAATATCCTGTTCAGGACTTCTTTTATGGATTATATTTGCCAGCAGAAAGGCCTTTTCAAGACCGTCGCCCGTTCTGTAATTTGAAACTTCATCGGGCTGAGCAAGCCTTTTGCCGTCATAGATTGATTCGTTCCTCATCTGCCCGAGCCACTGGTAAACCTCTTCGACGGTCATCGATTCTGTCTTCCCAATCGAAACGGGGCTGCGTTGCATAGCGGCCATTGTAAACGGCAGCCAGTCACAGGTCTCCATGTCACGATAAGCGTAAAAAGCAAGGTCAGCGGTGGTATTTGTACCGCGGATTTTCCGGAGATAATCAATTATCTGCTCTCTGGACTGGTCGAGACCAATCTTAATTGGACTTGTACGCAAATAGTTTTTGTTCGAACTCGGCAGCTTTGCTTCGACATGAACGAAATCAGCTAATGCGTCGACAAACCGCTGAGCATCAGGAACCACAGGCTCAAGATATTTCCTTAAAGCCGCCCTGTCTTCTGAGCTTCTCAGGTTGGGCTTTTGTTTTCCTATAAATTCTTCAAGCTGGTCACATCGCATTCTTCCTAGTATCGGAAAGTTAACAAAATCCTCTTCGGAAACTTCTGCTACTAATTTATCGAAAGTTTTGTCGGCTACTCTGTAATTGCTGCCGTGCTCGTAATGAAAAATGATTTCTGCCTTTAAAAATTGCGCCTGCCCGTGACAATCACGACAAATCTGGAAGAATTTTTGATAGTCACGATTGGACC
>Ga0209777_10008600_pt1 | contig 11144 bp, 9 predicted proteins | sample FrelakmetHBP12HB_FD_187147 | JGI IMG/M metagenome (GOLD analysis project Ga0209777, IMG submission 187147) | Freshwater lake sediment microbial communities from the University of Notre Dame, USA, for methane emissions studies -HBP12 HB (SPAdes)... | ecosystem: Environmental > Aquatic >...
TATTGAATTTCACTTGGTAATTCTATCATGTCACCAATAACAATAGGTCTTCCTAACATTGATACACAGCTATTAAAATTTAATCGTATAACATATGATAGATTAGGCAATTCAACGCCAAATCTTGTAAAATCCAATACAGGACTCTGTATATCATAATGTCCTTTTAATGTTATTTCTGTTGTTAAATAATTTCTATCTCTATTTTCTAATAGTATATCATCTTGTACATTTGATCTATCAGTTGCAACAAATTCATGTAACTCGAGTGCTTGAACAACCCAAAAATCACAATCTGTTCCATTAAATTGTGTTGGTCTAATTCTCCAGTATCGACTAGGAACGGTTTGTTTAAAATTGATTTCATTTAATTGGTCGTCATCAGGTAAATTAATTATTGCAACACCATACCATTGTATATTATCATTGGACCTCTCGATTCTAGCCTTGGAAACTCTATTATTAGATAACAGTCCTTGTTTTATTTTAATGGTTGTTATACAATGAGATATACTAGCATCAACACCATACCTGTTTCTATTATTGGGCAATTTAATAACACCAAAATCATATCCTATAAATGCAGAAACAACTACATCATCTCCAAATTGTTTAGATTCCCATTGGATTTTTGTTTTACTAAATGCATTTGTTGCTGTAGACATCGGTTGATTTCCACCTGATATTGCTACTCCGTTACTAGCCAAATCAATCAACAATGTTTGTTCATATACACCCAACAATTTAAATACGTTTATATTAGCACCAGCAATATGCAACATTTCTTGTTGATATCGCTCCACCAATTCATTGGTTTTAATTTGTGTTGTTATTTCCCATGGTTTGCATACATTTGTTGGATTAGTAGTCATTATTCTTTTTCCATTTTCTTTAATTTGGAATAATAATTGGGTAATTCCATTAAATGATCTTTTGCTATTAATGTAGCAACTAATACAGAACTAGTATGTTCTTTTTCTGTTGCTATACCCAGTTTTAATTCTTTTTTATCAAATTTATTGATAGGAGCAAAATCGTGTTTACCTATATCCTTTAAAATTGTTTTTATCTCTGCATCACCTAATTTTTTTAACTCATTAATGGGTATTCCAATACGATCTGCTAGTGACTGTAGATGAGATTTAGTTGATTCAATTAAAAATTGCTTAAATGTTGTTTTCATAATATTCTGCATTAGTATAGTATTATTTATAACACATATCGAAATACTATAGGCATAGTATTTAATTTTAATTGATTTGCTATCGATAATCTATGATTTCCTTCACCTAATATCACCTCAACTTTATTACTATTAATTCGTTCTACTCTAATTCTACCACCCTGCTTAATTCCATTTAACTTGATATCTTCATATAATTCATCAAATTGGAGTGGTGTTCGTTTGCTGCAATATATTGATCTAGATCTATCATATTCACGATACTTGAATATTTCATTAATTGGTAGATCTATAACAATAGATTCAGATACAATCATGTCATGATTAATATATAAATCTATTATGTTATCTGTTGATATATTACCATATACATCTTTCAATACATTATACAATTCGTATTTTGATTCAATGCAATATGGAGGAGTTATTGAAATATCTTTTGATATTATGGTTGGTTTATGTTTTATAAATTTAGGCAAACCTGAATTTTTATAATTTGAGTTGTCATTATTAACAAGTGATTTTAACAATACAAACGACACAAAAATAGCTCCTATAATATTATAAGAGCTATTTATTGTTTTTAATTTATACTAAAGCATCAGTATCTAAATATTTCCAATGAGTTCCATCCCAATATGTACTACGAATATCATGTTTCATTACTGGAGGTACAGACGGTTTAGTACCAACTACAACTACATTAAACATATTAGAATATGGTGATCCATTAACAGCGTTTGTAGTTTGCAAAGATGTTAATAAATTAGAAGATCCACTTATGGGGGTTGATAATGATTTAAATACCGTCAATGATTTAAATAATGTACCATCTACTACACTCACAGTAGAATTGGCACCTGTTGACGCAGATGTTATAATTACAGTTCCGTTAGATATAGATGCAACTGCAGCTACTCCTAAATTGGTATTTAATGCAGCAACCAATGTTGTATAGGTTTGGGCAGCACTACCTAAAACACTTAAATTAATCAATGTACCATCAACATATGCACTAGCTGTGTATGTTTTTGTACTAATACCAACACTAGTAGATATTTTTACATATCCAGACAAAGAAGAAAATAATGCTCCTGTATCTTGTATTGATACACTAGATGTTATTCCTGTAGTTGCTGATGTTATAACTATATTACCACCTGTTAATGAAGCAACAGCAGCTGATCCCAATGCTGTATTAATTTGTGTTAATAACGATGTAAATGTAGCTCCAGTATTGCCTAATATAGAAATAGTCTTAATGTTATTACCATCTATTGTTACAACCGCAGAGTATTTTCTAGCTAAGTGACTTTTAGATAATACGGTACTAGATAACCCACTTGCATTTGCTCCAACAGCAGATCCACCTAAATTAATAGTAGCTGATCCTGATGTTGCAGTTGAAGTTGCTGATAACCCTGTTGTACTAGCACCAGTAATGTTGCTCTTAAATGTACAAACTTGAAATCCTGATGTTGGGGTTACTAATGGTGCTACTCCACCCCTATTATTAATAAATGTTGTTAGTACACTTTGATCTTCAGTGGATAATGTATCCCACAAAATCAAAGAACTTTTGTTGTTTGTTACGTCTAATACAACAGCATTATCTAACGTACCATTAAATTTAACGTTGGTTGCTGTTACCCATGATGGATTTGCCATTTTTATTGCTCCTTAAAAATAAATATATATTGTATAATATTTATGATTATATGTTTTTATTTGGGGTATTATCCTGTATAATATATTAACCATAACACAAACTAGCTTCAACTCCCCATTCAGCTGGATTATCTACCAGGAAGTTATCTATTTCTTGAATACAAATATCCAGTTCTTCCTTAGCAACAGATCTTAGTTCATTAGCATTCATGGTTATACTACCACCAGGTCCAGGTAATGATGTATATTTTCCTCTAATTTCAGCTAATATAATTCTTGCTAATGCTGTGGCATATCGTTGAATCCACGGTTTAACCAATCTATCAGTCATTATATCTTGTTCTGTTCTTTCTACTGTAGCTTCTATAGCAACTAACATATTATAAGGCAATCGTTGATGAACAAATAATTCCCTAGATTGCTCATTCCAATTAAATTGGATACGTTGTGCAAATATTAATTCATATGTCTTTTTGTACTCTGTCATTAAATGATAGGATAACATATCAAAATTTCCAGCATTATATAAAAAATTAGCAAAAATTTGTCCATATATTCCACTATCATGTCCACCATTTGCCAATGAATTAACTCGCTGAATGCTTAATACATCAACTATCTTATTATATCCACCTATTTTATTTGTTAACAAATACTTTTGAGTTTCAGGTAAAGTATTCATAAAAAACCAACCATTTTTGTATCCCAAACCAGACTTAGCCCTTAATTCCGATAATGCTTTTGTGAGAACATAATCCAATTGTTCTGGTGTTAATTCTACATCAATAACTGGGTATCCTAATTCAAAACGAATATTTTTAGCCAATTCTAATCTAACATCCGATGAACCATCTGTTCCTACTCCAATTTCAGCATATGATGGCGTTGATGATGCTTCATCCATTCCTGGTACAGAATCTGTATATGCAAACCCAAGTGTTAATGAACTAAACATAGTACCATCTGTTATAAATACAAATGATGTACTTCCAATAGAAGTATCAACAAAGAAGAAATTACCATGACAATCTATTTCTAATACACATCTTGGTTGTTTTGTAATCCAAGTTAAACCATTCCAACTTTGTAATATCCCAATGTTGGTATTATACCAAAGTGTATCTTTTGTTGGAGCAGGTAATGTAGTTGCATATGATAATGGAATCCAAGATAGACCATTCCACAACTGTAATACTTTGGGTATGGGTGAATACCAAAATGTACCTATAGTAAGATAGTTAGGATCAACATCTGATTTGGTTATATCAATTGCATTCCACACATTGTTAACATCTAAAATAAACCAATTATTTGTTTGACTATTAAACCAAACTTGTTCTGATGTTATACTAGTAGACCATACATATCCAGATACTAAATTAAAGCATTTGTTATTCCAAACACTGATATCTCCAGTATTGCTATTATACCAAATAGTTCCATATGTTAATGATACAGAAGTTAATGGATCTACGGAACTTTCATATAAATTGGTTATACTAGTCCATACATTATTTCTATCATCCCATATTGATAAGGTATAATTAGCATTATCCCACCACAATAAACCAGCTGTTTTAATAAAAGGGTCATTGGGGGAAACAAAAAGAAGTATATTAATCCAAAAACTCGTTTGTGATATGGTTGTATATTGTTGCAACAATTGTGTTTGTGGATTATACCAATATTTTCCAATAGCTGGAGTTGTTGGTGCCTTTTCTGATATTGTTACGTTGGGTGTTTCATCCCATCCTGTATTAAATATATTCCTTATGTATAACGTATTGTTTGTTTCATTGTACCATATAGTACCCGCATCTATATTATCAGGACTTATAGTTGATTGAATTTTCGTTTCATTTGCCCAAATTTCAAACAAGCTATCCCATCTATATAATAATCCATCAACTGTACTAAACCAATACGAACCAGGTAAAATGCTTTTTGTAATAGATGGATCTGTTGCTTGTACTATAGTGTTTTTTTTATTCCAAATAGTTCCATCCCACACATAACCGTCTATACCATTTATCCAATATGATGTATCAGGAATTGGATTTAATGGATCAAACCCAGATGTTAATACAGATAGTGCATTCCAAATAGTACCATCAAATACGTATAGAGCGTTATCAGTTAAACTTAACCAATAATCACCTGTTGATACTTGATTTGGTTGTGTATTTTGTGCAATAACATTTAATGGATCTGAGCTACTTCCATTCCAAGTAAACCAAGACAATCCATCAAAATATATTGTTCCTGTATTAGGAGCAGTTGCACCACTATAGGGATTATCAAGCAACTTAAATTGTGTATTAATTTCTTGTGCCAATTCTGCATATGTATTGGAATTATCTCCAGATACTGTAATAACATGGGTTGGTTTAGTAGGATAACAATCTAATAAATTTGGTGGACCTTTGGGGGCTGGTATTAATCCAACTTGAATATTAAATGTATAATCATTGCCTGCTAATAGTCCAGTAGTATCTGTGGGTGATATGCCTTGATTTGGATTTATTAGTATTCGTTGATGCCCATTAGTACTATCAACACCTCTATTGTGAAAATCCTGAGAATAAGCATGAATACCATCTACATAATACCTATATGTTGAATCAACAGGAAATGCTGATACGTAGTATGGTACATCTGGCAATAATCCTGATATATCTAACATTGTTGTTTTTATGTCAGAATAAAAAGCTCCAATTACTTTAGATGAACCAATTGTGCTACCAACAAACAAATTAGTATCAATATTTGAATCTGCTTCATATATTGTCCCTCTTATTGGTTGCTTTCTAGGATTTATAGGTGTAGTATCAATGGTAATTATAATACCATTGTATGCTTGTGTATTTGCAGTACAACCAGTAGCTGGTGTTGGAATATTCCAACTTACTCTACCTGTTGTTTGACTTGTTTTATTAAAAACTAATGTCATATTTAAAGACTCAACTCTTAATAAACCAGGTGCATCTGTTTGAATGTCGAATGTGCTCATAATAGATCCTCAAAGATACTATTATTTATAAGAACTCTTATATTAAGTGTGTGTGTCTACTTAACCACTTATTTAATTTAGTACCTGACCAAAAAGTAACATACTCATCAGAATAATCTAATCCTTCAAATTGGATATTAATAGGTTGTGGATCATTTAAATCTTCATATAACCATTCAATTATTATCTTATTCTTTGGCTTAAGACTAATAAGTTCTTTTGTTTCTTGTGAGTCTCCTACATATAATGTACAATATTTACGTATTTCATATTCTAATACATTAACTGGAGGATTATTAATTGCCTTTAACAGCTGTTCTTTGCTATCTAAAAACTGCTTAAAACTCAATTGTTCCATATATTAATTGTTCCATGTTCCTACATTCATTTGTTGATTAACAAATGAATAACCACACCACTCTTCATATTCTTCTAGTGTTCTTACACTTCCCAAACCGTATTTGGTGTCCAACTCTTGTAATACACTTGTATCACTTGAATTCTCTATTTTTAATAGATGTTTAATACGATCTATTGATAATCTATCCAATGCAGGCCAATTTGTATCATCTGACCATTGTCTTTTTGCTTCTATTCTACCATAATAATGATATATCAAACAAATGTGTGGTGAATATACATCCCACCCATTTGTATATAATCTAACAGAATATCCTATTTCTTCACCATGAAAATACATATATGGATCATATTCAACTTCCTTAAATAAATTACTAGGTGCAAAAATAAATCCACCAGCAATAAATGGATTTATTTTTGGTTGAGATATTTCTACTATTTTACTAGAAGGGTTTGGAACTTTTGAATCATGAAAATCCCCCATAATAGCAATAGCAGTATAATGTGTTAATTCATCTGGTGGTGTGTATGGTGCTGGATAAGTAGATAATAAAGATTTTGGATTATCAATTGATTCCAACATTTTGATGTATTCTTCATCCCAATCTTGTCCAAATCTCATATGACTATCAATCATCATGGTGTAATCTTCATTTTTACACATATTCAATGCTTTATTTTTTGCCCATCCAGCTCCCTTAGCATGCACTATATGAACAAATATTTCATCAACTTGATTTGGATATAAGTATGGTTCAATAAAACAATGATTATCTTCTTCTGGTATTGTTTGCCATAATACCCCTACTCTAATTCTTTCAGGACATTTAGCCTTTTCAAATAGACTCTTAATTGTCCATTGACATTCAGGATCACGATAACTAGCAATTGCTACAAATATATTTTTCACATGTTTACTCTGTTTAATATATTATTATTTATATCAAATTATTATTTTGGTGGACATAGTTCTGGATTTTGAGCAGCATATTCTACTCCATATCTAGCAAGCATAGTTTGGGTTTGTTTTTCTCTGAGTTCAGCACTTTGTAGTGCACATTTAACTCCATACTTATCAACCATAACTTGTTCTATTACCTCTTTGTGTGATTGAAATGTATTTTCAGCACCATATAACTGCACATTCGTTTGTTTTCTCTTCTCTAGTATCTGTTGTTTTTCTTCATCTGTTTTATTTTGATAGTTATTAGTTGTTAGTTCTTTTTGGGTTAGTTTTTGCTCTATCCCAAATTTAACCCGATATCGTTCAACAGATGCACGATATATTCCCAATTCCTTTGCTAACCTAGATGATGAATAACCCTCAACCTCAATTTTTTGCCTTAACCAATCCTTATTTTGAATTAGCGCTATTGATTCTTCGTTTACATCTTTTCTACCTGACATATTAGTATCCTATTAATAATATTTAAAGATCTAATTATAGCATATCGTGTTATCAATATCAACAGTTAATTGTTTTTCATTGAAAATTTTAATGTCCCACAATCCCATACTCGCCAATATCCATTATTTTGCATATTCTGATACTCAGTTAGCTCAGGATCATAATTTGGTAATGTATTCTTTAATATATCCTTTCGATAATTCCATCGGTGTTTTCGTACCCCATCAATTACATAAAAATATGCTGGAGGATTATCCCCTATTAACTCAAACCCCAACCGATGATACATATTTCCTATACTCCACCTTTTATCAGCAAAACTATATACCTCTTTCCAATCATTTTCTCTTTGAAAATGTTTTAATAATTTTGATGCTATTCCTGGTATTCTATAATTAACATCAGTACAGAATCGACTTAATTCCCATATTCCATCTTTAGATTTGGTCTTATCCTTTTGTCCCAATGCAACCCTAGGAGCAGTAAATGTCATTACCGCTACCAATTTATCGTTATAATATGCACCATACGAGAGCTGTGCACTATCATTTCCTTGAACATGGTTTTCATCTAATAACTTCTTTTTGCTTGTATGATCACATAATTGTATAGTACACTTCCTAGCATGAATAATTGACGCCAATGTGTTATTTGTGTAGTGTTTTAATTTGGCTGTCAATAATTTATTATTAGCTAATTCATCTTCAAACAATATCGTAAATTGTATGTTATTCGATATCAATGATTTATATATAGATATACCACTTTTTAAATTTGCATGCGATTGATCAATTGGTAGTACAATAATCGCTCTATTTGATTCTTCATCAAATAGCGTTGCAATAACATCAACAACTCTAGCAAATGGTTTGCCATTAGGGAAGATAGTTTGTAGTTGATCAGCATACTGTTCCAACTTAGTATTTGTTTTTATATATTGAAAAAATAATGGTGGTATAGTTCCTTTTATATGATTTCTAGATCCAACATTATCTAACCAACCAATCATTTGCAAATTACTAACATCTGCACATATTTCTGGTGGAATGTCATTGTCAAAACAAAATCGTTTAGGTACAATATGATCTAAGTGGTATGCTCCATCTATTCCCGCTTTTCCTCTTGGTAACTTAGTTGGATTTATTTTATTAATGTGTTGCTTATATGTTTGTTCTGTTAATGAAGAAACTTTAGATTTATATATTTGCCACTCAGTAGCAGTCTCTCTCCACTTAGCTGAATTAGATTTGGACCAAGCCGTAACAACATTTGTTCTATTTTTCTTTCCACAAATTATGCAATCAGTTTCAAGTTCTATTACATTTCCTGGATATGTTTCAAATGTATGACCACAGTTTTCGTTATAAAAAACTAATTTGGTGGTTGTGGACCGTAACGCTGAGTAATTACTTATTATATTTATACCTCGTTGTTTAAGTGCATCTACATGAAATTGTTGTGATACCAACTTGTTGTCATTTTTGCGTATATTGTTGCAATTAGGACATCCACCAACACCATTCTTTTTTAAAGTTTGTCTTTTAGATAGTGGTGTAGCAGACCACACATGGTCACACACCATACATTGCATCTTATGATGTTGTTTAGATCCTTTAAATTGTTCTAATAATTTAATTTTGTTTTCTGTTTCTAATAATATTGGATAAGTATTATCAATTTCACCTGGTTTTGGCATAAGAGCTCCTGTTGTTTTTTATATATTATATAGTATAAAAACAAATATATCAACTCCGTTTCAACCGGTAGAATTGCCGATACAACAAAAGAAAAACCCCGCATAATGCGGGGTTTAGAGGGGTTATATCAATTAAGCAAACTGGAAGTTGGCCACATTTATCTTGCCGTAGTAGTCCGCAGAATTCCCAAGTGATGTTTGAGTTTGAGAAAAAGCGGTCTTCCCATATCGGGTCATCATAGAGACAGTAGGTTGGAAAGTAATTGGGTTAATAATAACACCAGAAGACATTAATGGGATATAAGGACAATAGAAATATCCAGTGTCAGTTTCGCCATTACCACCTTTGTAACCAACTAAGATTGTATCATTAACGGCAGCACCTAAGCCAGATACTTGGTTCCATAAGTATGAATATACTTTGATGTTACCATTTAAAGTACCAACTAACATTGTGTTGTTTGGACCTTTAAAAGCACCTGAAATAGCAGGAGCGAATACTGATTTAGCAGCTGATTGAAGTACAGAAACAATCATTGGAGATACAACGATGAAGTTACCAGTACCACGACGAGTCTTACGACCAATTTCGTTTGCTACTGCATTAATGATGATACCTAAGTTAGCAAAACGATCACCTAAGTAAGCAGGTTGATATTGAGGACCAAGGCCAATAGTAGCATAATCATAAGTACCAACAGTACCAGCCAATGCTAACAAATCAGATAAGATTTCAGAATCAATTTCTTGAACGATTTCAGCAGAAACTACTTGTGATAATTCTGATTCAAGATCTAAACCATGTTGTGATTTTAAATCTTGCATAGCTTCAATTGTCCAGCCAGCTTGTAATTTACGAGTACCAGTTTCAACCGCTTGTGAAATTACTTCTAATTTCATTGTACGACCACCAGAACCTTCAATAAAGCTACCAGCACCACCATATAAACGACCAGCATATGATTGACCAATTGCATCTGGACCGTAAGGACCAAATAAAGAAGTATCATAAGCAGGTAAGCTTGAAGGCCATGCACCACGTGAAGCAGCAGCACCAATACCAGCTTCAGCAGCAGCAGGATTAGCTATACCAGATGCACCAGCATTTTGTGCTAATGGAGTACCACCAACAGTACCAGCTGCACCAGAATAGAATTGACGTAAAACTGGGTTGTTACCAAACAATTCTTGACCAGCAGTAATAGTACCATCAGAACCGTTAGCGGTCCATGGGTTACCAGCAGTACCTGCAGCAGGAACTGAAACTGACTCACCATAACGGTAACGCATAGTATATACTAAACCAACTGGACCTTGCATTGGTTGAACACCAACAATTTCAGTTGCAATTGTACCAGGAATGATACGACGAATCATTGGGATTAAGATTTTACGGAAACCAGCAATATCATTTGCAGCAACTGCACCAGCAGCAGCTGTTTCAGTTAAGATATGAGCTTTTTGGTTTTCTAATAAAGTAGAAACGATTTGTTTCTTTTGTGTGTTAAGACCGTCAAGAAGTGCTTCTTTTACTTCTGACCAATTTTCAAATATTTCATTCATTTTTTTCTCCTTTTAACTAGCTAGTTATTAAATTTTATTAAATGCCTGCAATTTTTTGCAGATAAGTTTTTTCGGCTTCACTTAAAGTATTATGAGTATCACGTTTTGCTTGATAGCTTTCATTTACAATACGTTCTTCATCATTACCACTTCTTGTTACACCTGCAACTTTTTTAGTTGCCATTTTTTTACCTTCAGCTAGTACTTCATTTTCCTTCTCTGAAGATTGGGTTTCTTTTAGTACGCGACCAATATA
>Ga0209777_10008601_pt1 | contig 11144 bp, 11 predicted proteins | sample FrelakmetHBP12HB_FD_187147 | JGI IMG/M metagenome (GOLD analysis project Ga0209777, IMG submission 187147) | Freshwater lake sediment microbial communities from the University of Notre Dame, USA, for methane emissions studies -HBP12 HB (SPAdes)... | ecosystem: Environmental > Aquatic >...
AGGAAGCCGGTTTAGGTTAGGTCTTGGGGGTAAGGGCCAATTTTCTTAGGACCAGCAACTTAACCCATTAACCAAACTGGCATCCTTACCCTAACCTTTACCCAGGAGTTGCTATTTTCTAACTAATCATTTTGGCTCGAGGCGCCCCTATTATAAAACTTCAGTTGCTTCCTCTTCAGAGCTCTGCTTCACCTTGCAGTTTTCGAAGAAGGTCTTTCTGAAGCTCTCCCTTGGCCACCTTTTGATGGCCTCTCAGGGGAAGTTCATCGAGAACTTCCAGCCTTTCCGGCAACTTGTAGGATGCAATCTTCTTTCCTTTTAGAAAAGAGATCATTTCCTCAAAGGTCAACTGCTCTCCAGGATTCAGGGCCACATAGGCGCAAGCCTTCTCTCCCATGATGGGGTCAGGCATGGGAACGAGAGCCACGCTCCTTATCTTGGGATGGGTGAGGAGCAAACCTTCTATTTCGGTAGGGTGGATGTTCTGTCCTCCCCGAATGATCACTTCTTTTTTGCGGCCGATCAGCATCAAATTCCCAGACTCATCGAATTGACCTAAATCTCCACTCCTAAAAAGCCCCTCCAGACCCAAACTTCCCCAGGTCTTCAAGGTGGATTCGAGGTCCTTATAATACCCACCGTTGGTTGCCGGTCCAGAATAGACGACCTCACCTTCAGACGCCTCTTTGCCTTGCTCGTTCATCAGCTTGACGACCATTCCTTTGGCCGGTTTCCCCACGGTTCGGTGCCGGACTTCAGGGGCGTCATCGATGCTCGTATGAGTCACGACACCGCCATCCAGTTGACCATAACAGTTGGAAATGGGAATCTTCAGCGTTTCTTCAACCTCTGTTGCCAAGCGTGAAGGTAAAGGGGCGGTTCCGGTAGTAATACATCGAAGGGAACTCAGGTCATAATGCTTAAGATTGCGGTCCTTTACGATTTGGGCAAGCTGGGCGGGAACTGCAACAAGGACGGTTGCTTTCTCCTTCTCAATCAGTCGAAAAGTATCCTCGGGATTCCAAACATCGAGCAGGACAGTCTTGGTGCCCACCAGCGCCGCCGAACCGTTGTAACAGAAAGCAGCTCCAAGTCCGGCGATCCCGCTGACGATATTCAGCACGACGTCTTCGCGGCTTAATCTGACTGCAGCCCCATAATTGCGGGCCGCCGCCATCCGGGTACATTGGGCATGCTCGACTCCCTTAGGAAGGCCTGTCGTTCCGCTGGTGCAGGCGATCACAGAGACCTCCGTTGCCTTAATCTCGGTGTTGCCAAACCCTCCTGATTGATATCGCTCTTCCAGGGGGCGTTGCATCATTTCTTCTATGGATATTGTTCCTGATGGCACCTCATCGCCGATCGTAAAAATATACTTGAGGCTGGGGAGTCGCGGTTGCATCTCATGAATCGCGCCGTAATAATCAAAATTCCTGAATTTCCATGGGATGGCTGCCGCCACGGCCTCGAAGCTCCTCAAAATGTATTCTATTTCGTTTTCTCTCAGAGTCATCATCGCTGTCGAGCAGACAATACCTGCCTTTTCGCAAGCGACACGAATAATGTAAGATTCAGAACAATTCGGCAGCAGGAGCAGGAGGAGTCCGCTCCTCTTTAAGCCCATTTCAAGAAAACCCCAAGCAAGCCTATCCGACATTTGTTTCACTTGCGACCAGGTGAGCCTCTTCTTGGAGGAGACGAAGGCCTCCCGGTCGGGGTACTGTTTCGCATTATAGTCCCACAGGCGGGAAGTCGTATCCTCCGTCCAATATCCCTTTGCGAAGTACTCCGCAATCATTTCCTCGGTGAATCGAATGGGTCTGACCATTTCTCTAACCTCGCGTATAACCATTTCGATCTCAGGAATGCCAGGAAAATATCCCACCCCTCGGAACACCTCGCTAAATCATTCCGCGATAAGAACGCGGCGTTTCATTCTGCAAGTGCTTGTTCGCCATCTGAAAGACTTCAAACATTTATCCGGTCTGCAAGCCCCGTTACAAGGCTAACCAAACGTATTTGAAATTTCCTTCTGCTCGTTTGTTCTTTTTGGATTGCGTCCCGGATTATGAACCATGGAATTTCCGGGACGCCTTGGAAGGCGGGAGCATGGCTCCCGCACTCCAACGTTGAACTCGAAACAGCGTTCCACAGTGTTAGATTCTTACAAAGTGAAGTCTGAGATTTTGTTTCTAACAATTTCAGATCTGTGCCCAAGAATCTCTCCTCCCCTGGTGGAAGGAGATTAAGAGGAGGGGGGACCAAATTCCTTTTGTCCACCCTCACGCGCAGCGCAGGCGCTTGCGCCGCGTGCCCTAACCCTCCCCCATCGAAGGGGGAGGGGACTAAATCTGGAGAAATGTCAAATATGTTTGGCTTGAGATAAATTCTTAGATTTCTTGTGTCAGAATGCATAGACCTTCTAACTGGGCCGGCAGAGCAACTATTTCTTGGGTATCCGGTATGTTGTGGTCGGCATCCAATCGCTTATTGGCTCCACAAACCCCTTACGAGCAACCCAATATCTCACCTGTTTTTGCCCTATATGGTCGCCGGGAACATAAGAAATGGGCTTGGTGAGCCCCATCGCGTCGAAATTCCTTATCCGATCAAGGCCGTATGTTTTTAAGGCTTCGCCGGTGAGTTTCTCCGGAGGTACCTCGTCCAAAGCAATCCGGATACCCTCTGCAATGACCATCCCCGACAGGATGCCGACGATATACATATCACTTGGGCTCTGACCCGGGTGATTCTTCGCCCAAAGCTCTCTCGTAAGCTTTAGTCCAGGCGAAGCTTCAAGTTTCGGATTTTTCGACATGGGTTCAAAGAAATATTCCCCCTGGTATCCCTCTGCCAACTCAGGACCGCCTAAGGCGATCACGTCGCCCACATAAGCACCGGCGGATTGTGTTAAGGGGATATTCAAGCCCATCGCCTTCGCTGAATTAAGCACTACGACTGCCCCAGGGGCAGATGCCAAAACAAAAATTCCCTTCGCCCCGCCTTCTTTGAGACGTAGCAACTGCGGACTCGCATCAGTCGTCCCTTTTGGGATCGTCTCCATGACCAACTTGATCCCCTGTTCCTTTACGAAGGAATCAATTTCCCACAAGCCAAGAGGCGCCCATGGCTCATCGGTGGCGATGCTACCAAGTGTAAGCACCCCTCCGGGTTTTCCTGCTTTCTCCCAGTCCTTCTTTAACCACACAATCCAACTGCGAATCAAATTGACAACACCCGCATGACAATTCCCATAGGACCAATCAGACCATGCGCTCGCAATACCAAGGGAACCTGTTACCAATGGAATCTTGGCTGCTTCATAATCCACCATTAAAGCGTCCGAATGGCCGGAGGCACAATGGGTTGTAACGATCATACCCTGCCCCTCAAGCCTCGAAAAGCCGTCCTTAGCCTTTGTGGCGACGTATTGAGAATCGTATCCAACATATTTGACACTTACTTTCCCCTTTTTACCCGTGATGCCTCCCATCTTTTCGTTCAGATAATACAGATAATCCTTCGACCCCGACAGGCACATCATATGTGTCCCGCTGGTCGGACCTGTCATGGCGCTGATATTACCGACCACCACTTCCGTAACAGGTTTCTGAGCCCAACTCACTGAAGTATAGGACGCCATTGCTACCATCAAACAAACGAATAAGACCCCTTTTCTTCCCATAATCGACCTCCTCACAGTTTTTTTCCATTCGAATGATTTTAATCTTCCTCTCCTTCTACGCCACCACCTCCTCCCAAACTCAATAACCAAAGGGCCATAACCTATAATAGGCCTTGAAAAGCGTCCAACGGTGAGCCAGCCCCCTCGGTTCAAACATTAAAAAGGTTATAGCCACACCCCCGATGATCACCAGCAGTAAACCACTCCCAGCCCCCATTGGCAAAAACACCAATTTCCCTTCTACAATAGGCCCTACCACAAAAATCAACTCTTTTAAAGCTGTTATGAATAGGACACCAAAGATCGTACCTTCAATACTCCCCAATCCACCTACGATGATCATCACCACGTACCATATTGAATCCTGGATCGTAAACGATTCCAGATGAGCCCACATCATATAGTGTACAAGGAGAGACCCAGCCACTCCGGCATAAAACGTACAGATAACAAAAGCAAGAAGCTTATACCGGAAAATGTCTATGCCCATGGCCTCGGCAGCCTTTTCATTATCCCGGATGGCTACAAATGCCCGCCCCACTCCGCCACGCATCATGTTTTTAGCGAAGAGGGTCATCACCACAGTAAACAACATGGCGATATAATAGAATTTGTGAGGAGTATTAAAAACAATACCGCCCACCCTCACTGGCTCCACACTGAACCCGGCCGTCGTCAGGGGTATATAAAAGAGGGCGATCCATGTAAGAATGATCTGGGCACCGAGTGTGGTCAAAGTCAAGTATAACCCTCTTAATCGGACCGAGGGGATACCGAAGATCGCTCCGACAAGCGCAGAAGCGAGTCCCGCAGGGATGACACAAACCCAGAATGACCAACCGAGTCGGTAATTCAATAGAGCCGATGTAAATGCTCCTACCATGACAAAAGCAGATTGGCCGATATTGAGCTGCCCACAATATCCCGTTAAGATATTAAGCCCAAGACAAATCGTAACAGCAATTCCAACCCCGATCAAAAGTCTCAAAAAATAGGGATTATTGAGGGATGGAATTTGAGGTATTGCAAAGAGAAGAACCAAGGAGAGAATCGACATCACCCACTGTGCTTTTGTTTTAATAATCCGCATATCCTTTTTGTAGCTATCAGAATAAATCCCGCTCGGCGGATAATAGGATGTCTGAGCCATCTTACTAAATCCTCTCGATCCCCCTCAGGCCAAATAACCCGTAGGGTCTGAACAGCATGACCACGATAAGGATAACATAACTCGTCGGTACCCCTGAAGCCTTTCCGAAATATCCTGAGGCAATGCTTTCAATTAACCCGATGAGTAACCCACCCACAATGGCTCCCTCCGGGGAATCCAGACCGCCAATGAATGCTGCTGGTATCGCTAATAATCCTATGTAACTTAGACCCAGCTGGAAGCCAAGGGTACTTCCCAGCAGGATTCCACCCAGGGTTGCAGCGACACCCGCAATGCCCCAGCATATCGTAAGGATTCTTTTTACGCTTATCCCCATGCTCTGCATAATCTGGTGCCCTTCAGCAACCCCTCTCATGGCGAGTCCAAGTCGGGTATAGCGGAAGAGGAAGATCAGGGCGAACATGGCTCCTAAAGCAAGGCCAAAGGCAAACAGGGTCCCAGATGTTAAATTGATTTTCCCTACCCTTAAAGAGCCTCTGAAAAAGGGCGACATTTGCTGTAAAGGATAAGTACCCCATATGATGGATACGAGTCCCTCGATGACAAGGGAGAGAAATATTGTAACCGTAATGATAGAGACCAACGGTTGCCCAATGAGCGGGCGTAACGTGAGACGTTCTATAAGGATACCCATGAGAAATCCTAAAGGGATCGTTATCAGTAGAGAGAAAAGAAGATCAAGCTTCAATGAAGCTTTGAAGACCCAGAAAATATAAGCTCCTAAAAGGAGCATATACCCCTGGGAGAAATTGAGCACGGAAGAGGCTTTATAGATAAGAACAAATCCAATGGCTACGAGACCATAAATAGCTCCATTCACCAGGCCTGATATCACGATCTTACCAAAAAACTCCATCGATTGTCCTCCTCAACCATCCCATCCAGAAGACTTTCAAATCTCCTACAGCCACCTTTTCCTTCTTTTGTAGTGCTTCACTTCACGGTAGCTCCTCTTCTCTCCGAGCTTACTGAGTCCCAGATAAAACTCCTTAATATCTTCATTGTTAGCAAGCTTTGAAGAGGGCCCGTCCAAAACGACTCGCCCGTTTTCCATGACATAAGAATATTCGGAAATTGCCAGCGCAGCCCTCGCATTCTGCTCCACAACAATGACGCTGGTCTTCTCCTCCGCATTGAGCCGGGCAACGATCTCATATATTTCATCCACCAATAAGGGAGCAAGTCCCAGGGAGGGTTCGTCGAGGAGCATGATCTTGGGGTGCGCCATCATGGCCCGTCCCATGACCAGCATCTGCTGCTCGCCTCCGGAGAGATAGCCGCTCGTTGCATTGCGAAGAGTTTTTAGCTTGGGAAAGTAGTCATAAACCATGTCCAGATCTTTCTTGACGTTCGTCTTTTTGAGGATATACCCCCCGAGGATAAGGTTTTCTTCCACGGTCAGGTGTCCCAGGACCTTTCTGCCCTCCATGACCTGAATAATACCTCGCTTCGCAACCTCCTCCGAGTCCTGCTGATCGATTCTTCTCTCGTCATATTCGATCGTCCCGGCCGTCACTTCCCCGAGTTCCGTGCGAAGCAGTCCCGAAATAGCCTTCAGGGTCGTCGTCTTCCCGGCCCCATTGCTTCCCAAAAGAGCAATAATACTCCCATCGGGGACCTCAAAGGACACCCCTCGCAATATCAGAATGACGCCGGCATATTTTACCTCAACGTTATTTACCTTCAGCACTTTCCCTTCTCCGAATGATTCCCTTCCATCTCTTCGTAGACCGATCGTATTTTTAGATTCGTTTCGATGGTGCCTCTTCTACCATCTCTATACCTTACTTCGGTGACGACGGGCATCTCCTTTTTGTCACCGTAGATGGCTTCGATCAAATCCTTGTAGCGGTCCTGTAAGAAGGCCCTCCTCAGCTTTCTCGTCCGGGTAAGCTCTCCCTCGTCCGCGTCAAACTCTTTATGAAGTAGGACAAACTTCCCTATTCTTGAACCCTCCGGAAGGGTGCTGTTCACCCTTTGTAACTCTTTGCGTATCAGTTCAGTTACCTCTTCTTTCTGTGAGAGATCCGCAAAGGTCGTATAAGGAACCTGATTCGTCTCAGCCCATTTGCCAATGCTGTCAAAATCGATATTGATGATCGCAGACAGATAATCTCTCTTCTTTCCGCCAATGACCATCCCATCCTTTATGAATCTGCTGAATTGCAACTTCCCTTCGATGTAGCCCAGCCGGCATCTGTGACCATTACTCAGCTCCTCCAGGTTCTCTATCCTATCCGTATAAAAAAGGTGCCCCCGATCATTGATGTAACCCGAATCTCCAGTACGAAACCATCCGTCTCCTATGACCTGGTGGTTCTTCTCCGGGTTCTTATAATAGCCCGAGAACAGGGTCTCACCTCCGACGAGAATTTCCTGTTCCCCCGAAATCTGTATTTTCACCCCGTTGCAGATCCGCCCGACACTCTCAATGTTCATATCATCCCGGGGGTGCATGCTCACAACGCCTGCCTCTATGCTACCGTAGATTTGTATGAGATCGATGCCTATGGCATGAAAGAATCGAAAGAATTCAGGACTCAGGAAAGCGCTTCCCGTCGCCGCATATTTCGTCTTAATCAGTCCCAGCTTATCCCTGAGAGGACCAAAGACCAGCACGTCGCCCAGCCGATAAAGCAATTTCCAAAGCAACCCAGCCCTTCTTCCGGAGGCGCGGAGATCGACGATTTTATAACCCACAGGGAGAAAAAGGCGGCAAAAGAGCCCTTTCAGGAACCCGGCGTCACTGATTCGTATCTGGGTCATGGAAGACAGGCTTTGCCACTGACGCGGAGTGATCAGTATAAACCGCGGCGATATTTCCCTATAATCCTGCATCAAGGTTTCAGGTTCTTCGGGAAAATTGATGACCGCCCCGCACAGGTAATTGTATCCGGCGAACCATTGGTGAAATACAGAAGCCGATGGCAACGTGGTAATAACGTCCTCACCCTGACGAAGCGGCCCAAACTCCTGCATCCTTCTTGAGGAAGCGATGATCGCGTGGTGTGTGATGACCGCTCCCTTGGGTAAACTCGCGGTCCCGGAGGTATAGGATATTTGGGCAATATCCGTTCCTTTGCCCCCGGTGACGAATTGTTCGAAGATTCCTGGATGACCATCTCCATACGTCTTTCCCAGGCCTTTCAACTCGTCGTAGCTCATGAGGATGGGGTCATCATACTTCCTCATCCCCTTTTGATCCCAGTAGATTACCTTTTGTACTTTGGGAATATCTCTCTGAATCTCTAATATCTTATCGACTTGTTCCTGGTCTTCGGCGATCACAAACCTCGAATCAGAATGGTTAATAATATAGGCTGCCTCAGACGCAATCGAGTCGCTCCACATCGCCACCACAATTCCCCCTGCAGATTGGATTGCGGCTTCTGCCCAAAAACCTTCAGGCTCATCATCACCGATGAGAGAAACCTTATCTCCCGGCTTCAGACCCAGTTGTGCGAGCCCCAGGCACACTTGCTCCACCTGGGCATAGCAGTCTTCCCAGGTATAGTTCTGCCATATCCCGCGATCCTTTCTCCGCAAGGCTACCTTTTCCCGCCATATCTGTCTATTCCGAACCAAAAACTTAGGGTAAGTATCCATGTCCGACGGCTGCAAGGCAACCACCTCTCCGTGAACTACTTATTTTTCTCCCAGGTAGGCTTTGATGACTCGTTCGTCCTTCGTTATCTCTTTAGGCAAGCCTTCCGCAATCTTGTTTCCGAAATCAAAAACGATCACCCTTTCGGAGATATCCATGACAATATCCATATCATGTTCGATAAGAACAATGGTTGTCCCCCTCTCCTCGTTGATATCTAAGATGAATCGAACCATCTCTTCTTTCTCTTCCACGTTCATCCCTGCGGTTGGCTCATCCAGAAGCATGACTTCCGGCTCCAGAGCGAGGGCCCTCCCCAACTCCACTCTCTTTCTCTGCCCGTAAGGGAGGGTCTTAACTTCCTGTTTTCGGATCGCCTCCATCTCTAAGAAATCGATGATGTCTTCAACGATCCTTCTTTCCTTGATTTCCTCTCTTTGAGCCAACCCGAAGTATATCGCATTCGATAATAAGTTGGGCTTCAAGCGAAGGTGTCTTGCTGCGAGGAGATTATCCAAGACAGACAACCCCGTGAATAGCTCGATGTTCTGGAAAGTTCTGGCAATGCCAAGCTTGCAGATTTTATGGGGAGGAAGGCCGGTGATTTCCCTTTCCTTAAAGTAGATCTTCCCTTGCCAGGGATGGTAAAAACCGGTGATGGTATTGATGATGCATGTCTTCCCGGCCCCATTGGGACCGATAATGCTCAGTATTTCTCCCTTATTCACCTCGAACGTAATATCTAAAAGGGCGTTCACCCCGCCGAACCTCAGGCTAATGTCTTCACACCTGAGAATCGGGGCGTCATCTCCCTTCTCCATTGTCACCATGGCTTACCCTCACATTTTTAGGTGTGGATACATATATAAACTTTTTTTAGACCTTCAGAATGGTGACAGCACAGTTGCCGCCAGCACCCAGGACATGTGCCAGACCAACCTTCGCGCCTTCTACCTGGCGCTTCCCCGCTTCTTTCCTGAGGTGCCAGACAATTTCTACGATTTGGCCCAGATGAGACGCACCTATCGGCTCTCCCTTACTTACCAGGCCTCCGCTCACGTTTACCGGGTACTTCCCTCCCATCCCGGTCACACCTTCGTCAACAAGCTTACCCGCGTCACCGAGGGGACAAAGACCCAGCTCCTCATAAATCTCAATCTCACAGAAGCTATCCGTGTCCTGGACCTCAAACAGGTTGATGTCCCCAGGCCCCATAGCCGCTACCTCATAAGCTTTTTCACTGGTTTTCTCTGTAGGACCCGGATTTGACGCATTGGCGCTCAGGCTATCCAGAGGTACCCGGAAGTCGGCCGAATAGAGGGTGATGGTGTGGACACAGGCCGCCACGCTGACCGGTTTCTGGGTAAACTGCCTTGCCTTTTCCCTGGAACACAGAATGACCGCGGCGGCCCCTTCATTGGGAGCGCATATCTCCAGCAGGCGAATGGGGTCACACACGAATGGGGAGTTCAGTATCTCATCCAGCGTAAACTCCTTCTGGTACATAGCGTAAGGATTATTGACGCTGTTCTTGTGGCTCTTGTGGGCCACTTTGGCTATGTGGAGCTCTGTCGTTCCATGGTCATACATGTGGCGCTTGGCCCGCATCGCCCAGTAGCTGGGGTTGGTAGACATCCCCATTTCAACCTGCCAGCGCTCGTAAAGCATCAGGGGATCCATGAAGCCCCGGGGCATCTTTTCGACGCCGAGGACCAGAGCGATATCATGCTCTCCGGATTCCAGACCGTTCATGGCCTGCCTTATGGCGACGCCGCCGCTCGCGCAGGCAGCCTCAACATCACAGATGGGGATCCCGGTAGCTCCCAGGGGGCGCATAATCCTCGCGCCTGAGGTGGCCGGAAGATACATGGTGGAACAATAGGCAGCCTCTATGGCCTTCCAGCCCATTCCGGCATCCTGCAACGCCATCCGGATCGCCTGTCTACCCATATCCGCATACGATTCGTCCGGAAAACGCCCGAATTTGTGCATACCACATCCAATGATTACGATCTCTTTTTCTTTCAAGTTCGAAATCCCTCCCATCTTTGATGTAGAAAATAGCCTTTAAAATACCTCCTCTCCCCTTCGCGGGAGAGGATTGAGGTGAGGGGGCAAGGACTTTGACTCACCCTCTCCCTCACCCTCTCCCGTCAAGGGAGAGGGGATAGAGTTAATTGTCATGGCTCGAAGGTGCCCTCCGACCATGGAGCATTAGTTTGAAAATAACCTCTAAAATACCTCCTCTCCCCCGACAGGGGGAGAGGATTGAGGTGAGGGGGGAAACCCGCAATGTCCCACCCTCACCCACACCCTCTCCCGTCAAGGGAGAGGGAATAGAGTTAATTGTCGTGGTTCGAAGGTACCCTCCGACCATGGAGCATTAGTTTGAAAATAATCTCTAAAATATCTCCTCTCCCTCGACAGGGGGAGAGGATTGAGGTGAGGGGGAAACCCGCAATGTCCCACCCTCACCCACACCCTCTCCCGTCAAGGGAGAGGGAATAGAGTTAATTGTCGTGGTTCGAAGGTACCCTCCGGGCATGGGGCATTAGTTTGAAAATAACCTCTAAAATACCTCCTCTCCCCTTCGTGGGAGAGGATTAAGGTGAGGGGGCAAGGACTTTGACTCACCCTCTCCCTCACCCTCTCCCGTCAAGGGAGAGGGAATAGAGTTAATTGTC
>Ga0209777_10008602_pt1 | contig 11144 bp, 10 predicted proteins | sample FrelakmetHBP12HB_FD_187147 | JGI IMG/M metagenome (GOLD analysis project Ga0209777, IMG submission 187147) | Freshwater lake sediment microbial communities from the University of Notre Dame, USA, for methane emissions studies -HBP12 HB (SPAdes)... | ecosystem: Environmental > Aquatic >...
AAACTGAGCATCTTCTTTTGTCACGCCTTACAGCCCAACTCTTTGAGTTTTGACATCTTGGGCATTTCTGTATATGTGCCATGCCACCATTCTCTCATATTTTGGTGGCTGTTTTAAGACTTTACCCTTGTTTATTAACGGGGAGTGCAGAGGGGTGAGTCCCCTCTGCCAGGGGTTTGGGGGTGTCCCCCAATTCTCAAAAGTCCCCCAAGACTGGGGGACATAGGGGGCTGGAAAAACGACATTTTCCCCTTGACAGCATGAGAACTTATGTTCTATAATTCCCTCATTACATCGGGACTGCATGTACACAGCTCCCGACCAAATTCAGGAGCAGCAAGCAGCATCTACTGAGCCGCACATTTGTGGGCTGATAGCTTTGAGCTGATTGCTGGTTGCGCCAAGCTCTTGGCAAGCCTCGGAAAATTGAATATGTGGGGTTTCGTTCGTGGGATTCAGTTTTGGGGAAATTACTCCTCAAGGTAGGGACGTTTTTTACCCAGGCGGTCCCCGCTGCGTTCGGCTGAAGCTGATCACGGCCTGCGAAATCCCGGCGTCCGGCGACCCCAAAATTGAATAATTCATGCGTCATAAAAACCGGGCCGCGCTGTGCCCGAAACAGCGGTCCGCAAGTCCTTTAGGGTGGTGTAGGCCCCGGCTGGTAATGATAGGCCAAATAGGATAATATCATGTTTGTTTTCAACCAAATGTTGCTATGGGGGCGAGACAGATGCTTAGCAAACGAGAGTTAGCGAGGTATGGCAGGCAGATACTCATCCCGGAGTGGGCCAAAGCGGGGCAGCAAAAGCTGAAGAAGGCAAAGGTCGTGGTTGCCGGCGCGGGAGGCCTGGGCTCGCCTGTCCTGACCTATCTGGCGGTGGCAGGTGTGGGCAAGCTGAGGGTCATAGATGACGATAAGGTGGAGCTCGGCAACCTGAACCGTCAGATACTGCACTGGGATAAGGACATAGGCAGGGCCAAGGTTGATTCGGCAAAAGAGAAGCTCGAATCGCTGAATCCGGATATAGAGGTGGAAGCCATACACGAGAGGATAACCGAGGATAATGTCTTTGACCTGGTGGGGGATTATGCCATCGTCGATGCCGTCGACGACCTGCCCACAAGGTTCCTGCTGAACAGGGCGGCACTCAGGAAGAATCTTCCCTTCTTCCATGGTGCAATATACGGCTTTGAAGGCAGAGCTACCACCATAATCCCGGGCAAGACATCGTGTCTGAGGTGTCTGTATCAAGACGTAATGCCGGGCAAAATCCCCGTGGTCGGGGTCACTCCGGCGGTTATCGGATGCATCCAGGCTACAGAGGTGCTAAAGTATATCCTGGGCATAGGCGAGCTGCTGACAGACAGGTTCTTGATTTACGACGGGCTCAGTATGAGATTCACCGAAGTCAAACTGAAGAAAGACCCGAATTGCTGCGAGTGTAAGTAAACGGCGGTTTGCCAAGGGGTGAAGCATGGTTACGGTAAAAGTATCCCCGCTGCTGCGCAGGTACACCAATGACAAAGAGTCCGTGAAGGTGAAGGGGAACAGCCCTATCGAATGCCTTCATGCCCTGGAGGCGAAATACCCTGATTTGAAGCGACTGCTATACGATAAGAATGGCGCATTATTGGCCCGGGTCATGTTCTTCGTCAATAATCAGAGAATTCACGCCGATGAACTGAATAGTACCCTGAAAGATGGCGATGAACTCCTGATATCCGTTGCCATCGGCGGGGCCTAAAGTTAGGGCAGACACGTGGGGCTGCCCCCACGAGTCTTTCTCAATCAAGCTCAAAAGCCAGGAAGCGCCATCGCCCGGACCCCGTGTTGCACCTTGTGATTCTCTTCGATTTGAAACCGGCTTGGGAAAACTTATCCGACAATTCCCCTTCATACTTTTTACTGGTTGTCTCTACGAACCATGCAGGAACCCTGAGCAATTCGGCATCCGATAGATTCAATATAGCCTGTTCACAACCCGGGCTCACGAACTTACAAATATCGACCCGGCCGTGTTTCTGCAAAACCTCGCTGAGAGACAGGGTCTCTATTTTAATGGTCCGGTTCCCCTTAGAGCCGACCAGACAGTTGAGCTCAGAGTACATGATTTCCTTCCCTCCATGTTTATCGGAGACGCCCAGGTTGTACAGTTCAGCATTTATGCCGTTCAATTCCACGTTTTGTCCCAGCCAGTGAAAGAACTCCTTAATGGGCTCATAACATATTACCTTCGAGGCACCCTTGTTCCAGAAATATGTGGCAGTATCGCCAACGTAGGCTCCGACATCCAGAACCGTCTTTCCGGAGTAATCTACGCTGCCGTCAAATACTTCGTTCAAAAAAACGTACTCTAAAGTATCCACATTTGTTGCAGGAGCCCTGAATTTATGATTGCCAATGCCTACTTCAAGTATGCCGTCGGACACCGGTTTGAGGCTTACGTTACGTCCCATGTAATAAACAATCTTGTATATCGTGTTTGAGCCCATATATCCCTGTATCCCATTTCTGAACTTGATATTCACGGGCTTTTTCAACAGATAGGCCGTTAGAGCGACATGCCAGTTTGCGATGAGTTTTATACTGAGGAGAAAAATCCCAGCTCTTGCTATCAATGCTTTAGGCCTATCGAAGAGCGCAGCCATGAACGTTTGCACCGCCAACTAGAGCAACCTTTCCCCAGCGATAATTCGTGGGGCGACCCAATGGGTCGCCCCTACAAGCACCTAATAGCGCCTAGACAAGGCTAGAAAACGATGCTGGTCCGGGTGGCTAGTCCCTGGTCCTGCTCTTTAAAAGCCCGCTCGATCTGTTCCAGGGGATACGTACAGCAAAGTATCTTTTCGAAGGGGTACCTGTCCTTGGCCCGGCTCAGGAAATCAAGTGACTTTTTCAGAGCCGCAGCGGTATACAAGGCAACGCCCACGATGCTTTTGCCGGCAATCACCAGCATGGCTGGGTCTATCTCAACGGTCTTCAGCGGGCTGACGTTGCCGATCTCCAGATAGCGCCCACCGTTGCCCAACATATCCAGGCCCTCGGGGATGACCCGGGGAAATCCCACAAGCTCGGCGACAACATCTGCCCCCCAGCCATCGGTAAGCTCCTTTACCCTGCCCGACCTTTCGTAGGGCTCTTTATACTCCTTCATGTCTATCACTTCATCGGCGCCAAAGGCTTTAGCCAGCTCCAGCCGCTCATCAATGCCATCGATGACGATAACTTTCTTCGCTCCCATGTCCCTGGCTACCGCGGTAGCATAGATGCCCAGCCCTCCCGCACCCTGGATGGCGATAGTCTCGCCGAAACTGAATTTTACCTTCTCCAGGCCATAGATAACCTCAGAGAGGGCGCAGTTGGCGGGGGCCACAATTTCGTCGCTGACGTCGTCAGGCACCTTGAAAACGGTCTGATGGGGGATAAGGTAATAGTACTCGGCATAGGCCCCACGGAAGTGGGGAGGAGCGTCACAGGGGTTCACCACGGTGATGTAGGCCGCGGGGCAGGCCGCGTCATCTCCCCTCAGGCATGCCTTACAGCGCCCGCAGGGGACGAAATAGCGGTAGACCACCCTGTCACCTACTGCCAGGGGCTGGCCTGCCGAGTCGGTGGCAACGCCATCGCCCAGCTTGGACACAGCGCCCACCATCTCATGCCCCAGTATCACAGGCATAGGCTGTCCCAGTCCAGCAAGGTCGACATCGCCCCGCCACATGTGGAGGTCAGACCCGCAGATATTAGCCCTTCTCATCTTGACCACTATGGCGCCCGGCTCCGGTTCCGGCACAGGATATTCCCTGATCTCCATAGGGTGACCCAACCCATGATAGACTGCTGCCCTGCCCTTTTTAGCTTTAGCCATCTATACCCCCTTCTTGCTCACAAATTGGTCATGATTCATGTAAACAGCATGACCCCTGTGCGCTGATTTCTAACACGGCAGAAGGTATTTGTCAAGGTAGAAGGGTTAGAGGTACTGCTCGGTTGTGGTTGACACCTATATTTCATCACGATATACTCCTGTGAGAAAGGAGTGTACAAATGCAATACAGAGTTGAATCCCTGAAAATAAGTTTGGAAAGCATTAGAGAGCAGTTAAAGGAAATCGGAAAAGATGGATGGGAATTAATAACCATCGTTCACCAGCCTAATGCCTATAAAAGTGAGAGTTCTTCAGGTTATCTAGCTTATTTTAAAAGGTAAAGTCCTGAAACTTCTGCCTTAACAGACTGAGACACCTCGTTTTAAATAGAACGCCTTGATAGCGATTGACATTTCGAACTTAAACCAGTCTTCGGTTAAAGAGACGGTTTTATTTAAAACATCTCCCAGTTCCATTTGAGGGTGAATACTCTTAGCCATAGGCTCGAAGTAATTCAAGGCCTCGGTCAACTCACTTTGGATGATTGGCAATTTCTTCATTGTTTTGCTCCTTTCACAATATCCGCCCAGTTTCCAAAAGGAAACTTGATACCTGCTTTCTCTGCTGGGGTTTTGTTGCCTAACGCTTCGTGTGGCCTGAAGAAGTTGTAATGAATCAGCCAGCCGTCCATAATGAGCTTGGCTGTTTCCCGCTTTTTGAGTCCTCTCATAACCTCGGTGCGAGCCTTTAAAGTCCCGTGGAATCTCTCAATTAGGTTCGTAGAGTTCACGACAGTAAAAGGCTTGCTTTGGATGTGTTTAGTATCTGCGCCAAAGGCTAACTCAATACCATCGAGGTAAACCGCCAACTTATCAGTGATGACAACTTTGGGGATTCTATTAGCTCGCTCTGCGGCTTGTTCCATCAAAAGCCTGGCGCTTCGGGTTGTACGAGTAAGAGCCATATTTGAGGCAAGCAAAAATCTAGTCTCAGAGTCTATACAGTCAAAAAACCAGATATTTGCTCCACCTACCTTCAATACTGTCTCATCCGCAACCCAAGTATTGCCAACATGCGCCTTGTAGTCTCTCGTATGGGATACGGCTACCTTTGTGAATTTAACTATCCACTCGTACACTGTGGAATCCGACGGATAGTTTCCATATGATTGGGCTAATTGCCTACGAATAGCATTAAGAGACATCCCCTCGTAAAACATGCTGAGAGCTGAGGCTATCTGAATAACAGGGGTTTTCATTTTGGGGAGAGCATCATTGTGTACAAATTTCCTTTGACAATCTTTACACCACCATCTTTGTACACGCCGATAATTACCATATTTGACTATTCGCTTCGAGCCGCAAAATTTGCATACTTCGGGAATATCATTCACCATAGGTGCTGCCTGTCTAATCACGTTAACCATCCCTTCCTCCAACGCTCGCATGAATTTCTTTGGAAACATCGCCTATCCTCCTTAGCTTCGCTCTGTTATGAGGATAAGCGTTCACAAAATCGGTATCAACCACCACCGAGCAGAACCGGGTTAGAACCCTTCTCGTCAACCCCCTAAATCCCCCTCCTTCCGCGGAAGGATTGGGGGACTTTAAAAAACTACAGGCGACACAGGATTTTGTGCGCCTACCGATATGTCATTCCCGCGCAAGCGGGAATCCAGGAAAGTGGGATGGTGCATCAACCCCTGGTTAGGGTTGGAGCAGGTGCTCCAACCCACCCATCACACAGTCTGAAATTAAGAAAGGGGCTCGTCCTTCCTGCGGAAGGACGAGCCCCGCTAGCATCTACTAAGCTAAACTTCCTTATTTCAGCGAGTAAGCGCCGTGCTTCTCAGCAGGGAAGTAATCTCCGGGCAGATAGGTCTTGCTCTGTGCGAACTTGGTCGGGCTGTACTCCTCGAGCTTGAGTGCCTTCCTCTTGCCATCGATATGAGCTATGGCATCTTTCACAGCCTTCTTGTGGTCGGGCTCGAAGTACCAGGCAGCTCCAAACTTCTTCTGGTATCCCTCGGTGATTAGCTTCACGACCTCCGGACTGCCGGCGACCGGTGAGCCAACACCCATCCAGGTGGTCACGCCGGAGGCTACAACGTAAGTGCCGATTGTCAAAGCTTTCTCCGACATCCACTCCGGAGCGAACCCTGCCACAGGCAGGTCGCTCATGTCCTCGCCCAGGCCACCTTCACAGGCCGACTGGGCAAGTACGGTCAGGATACGGGTGTTATCCACGCAGGAGCCCATATGCAGCACCGGCGGGATACCTATGGTCTGGCAGATTTCCTTCAGCCCCGGGCCGCACTGCTCCATGACTTCAGGAGTGAGCAGGCCCGCCTTGGCGCAGGCTATAGCGTTGCATCCAGTGGTAACCACCAGTATATCGTTCTTAATCAACTCCTGAACAGTGTAAAGGTGGGGGTCATCCATGGTCACCCTGGGGTTGTTGCAGCCAACTACGCCAGCGGCGCCACGGATGCGCCCAGCCATAATGGCATCGTTCAGCGGGCGGAAAGACTCTCTCAGGGTTCCACCCAGCATATAGGCAATATACTCATGGGAAAAGCCGGCGACCAGGTGGTCCTGAATATCAGGAATTTGCACCTTGCCGCGCTTGGGGTAGTTGTCTATGGCCATGCGGAGAATCGTCTTGGCGATCTCCATCGCCTTGTGTTCGTTGAACTCAATGTGGGTAGCGCCCTCGATCTTGGCCTTGGGTGAGGTTGTAATTATCTTGGTATGATAGTTCTTGGCAACCTCAACTATGCCCTGCATCACGCACTGCACATCCACCACCATGGCATCAACAGCGCCAGTGAGGATGGCAAGCTCCTGCGACAGGAAGTTGCCCAGTAGAGGCACGCCCTGTCTCATCAGCACTTCGTTGGCAGTGCAGCAGATGCCCGCCAGGTTCACGCCCTTAGCGCCCTTGGATTTGGCGTAATTGATAATCTCGGGGTCAGAGGCCGCAGCCACAATCAACTCGGAGAGGGTGGGCTCGTGGCCGTGTATCACCACGTTTACCTCGTCCTCACGGAGCACGCCGAAGTTGGATCCCGCAGCTATCGGGCCGGGGGTGCCGAAGAGTATGTCGCTGATGTCGGTGCTGAGCATGGAGCCACCCCAGCCATCGGCCAGAGCAGTGCGTACGGAATGGTCCAGGATATGCTCGGCATCCTGGTCAACACCGATGCTGGTGCGGTGCAGTGTCTCCACGATTTCACGGTCAACTCCGCGGGGCACAACGCCCAACTTGCGCCATATGGCCTGACGTTTGGCAGGAGCCCTGCTGATATAGATCAGTTCACCTGATTGCTTGCCGAACTCGCCCAGGGCCGTCTTGGCCACGTCTATCGCGACATCATTTATCTCCCGTCCCTGAACCGGCACGCCCAGATAACCGGCTACCCTGTACAGTTTCCTTATATCCTTTACGCAGTAGTCCGGCGCCTCACCTGTAGCGGCAGCCAGCAGCGTCATAGCCATATCACGGCCATGGTCGGAGTGGGCTGCGCAGCCGGAGGCTATAGAACGGGCCAGGTTCCTGGCGGAGACGGTCGACTTGGTGGCGCCGCAAATGCCCACGGTTGTCTTGCCCGTCAGGCGGCACGGGCCCATAAAGCAATGTTTACAGCAATTCCCTTCATGTCCTATGGGACATGGTTTAGTTTCATCAGCTCGCTTGAAAGCAGTAGAAACGCCTTCAGCTTCAGCTTTCTTGAGCATTTCGACGACTACAGGGTCTATACTCTTTTTGTCGGCCATCTTTACTCCTTTACCGTAAGGTATTAGTATCGCAATTCACCAACTTACATTTTATCACATGCCGAGAGGCATGTAAATCACTATCTGCAGGGAAATTAGAGAGGAATCTGGGAAGCTGTCAGCAATCAGGGGAGCGCAGAGGGACTTTGCCCCTACGTTTCGTTGTCAAACGAGGGCTATTGAGCTATAATCAGTCCCATCGGGGCGTAGCGCAGCTTGGTTAGCGCGCAGCGTTCGGGACGCTGAGGTCGGTGGTTCAAATCCACTCGCCCCGACTTTGTTTTGCCCACGCCTCTTCTTTTACTTAGATTAACTCCATTGCCACACTGCTCCAAACGGGGATAATATGTGGAATCTCCAGTTACCTTCTTGATGTCAAATTGCGGGAGTAAGCTCTAAAGTGTCCCCTCTCCCCTGACGATTTAGACAGTTAGAACCTGAGTCTCTTTTTGGCTGCCTTTAGAAGGTCCTCTCTAAACTTGGGATGCGCAATCTCGATAAGAGCCAAGGCACGCTCTCTCTCATTCAACGGTGCAAGATTCGCAATCCCCCACTCCGTCACTACGTACTGCGCATAGTGCCTCGGCACGGTCACCCTTGCTCCCTGCGTCAGATAAGGCACGATGCGTGACTTCTTGCCACCATCGTAGGTGCTGGGCAGGATGTTAATAGCTCTGCCCCCTTCAGACCAGTAAGCCCCAATCACAAAGTCAAGCTGGCCACCCGTGCCAGACCTCATCGAATCGCCAAAAGACTCCGAGGCGATAGTACCCACAAGGTCAACCTCGGCAGAGCCGTTTATGGCCACCAGGTTTTTCTCCCTGACCAGCAGGGGAATCGAGTTGCTATACGAAGCACAGTAGAACTCGACCATGGGATTGTTGCCCAGAAAGTCGTAAAGCTCCTGGTCGCCAATGGTAAAGGCCGTGATAATCTTATTCGGATGAGTTGTCTTATATTTACACGTGACAAGGCCCTTCTCCACAAGCAGGTGGGTGCCCTGGGGAGCCATTTCTGTGTGAACCCCCAGGTCTTTAAGATCACTGTCTGCAAGAAGCTTGGATATCTGGCCCGGAACTGCGCCTATTCCTACTTGAAGGCAATCTCTGTCTCTGAGCAGGCTTACCACATTCGCTGCAATCTTTTTGTGCACCTCCGACGGCTCTGGCAGCGGAGGCGAAAACAAAGGCTCGTCTATCTCGACGAACTTCTCGAACCGGCTGACGTGGTAGTGCGAATTGCCATAGGTATGCGGCATATGCGGGTTGACCTCGCCGATAACCACGGCGCCCTGATCGATGACATCCGGCGTGAAGAACAAGTCAAGGCCCAGCGACAAATAGCCGTGGTCGTCCGGCGGGCTTACCTGGGTGATGATGACCATCCTGCGGGGGTCGATTGCCTGTAGCTTCTTCGACACAACGCCCACAGTGGAACTTTGAATCGGGAAGAATGTAGTAATGCCCTCTTCATGCTGCCACATGGTAAGCTGGTTATAGAAGCCGCACATCATATCAAAGGTCTTCATGTACTCACGTGCAAAAATTTTGTACGGATGAAATACAAGTGCACATATGTACTGAACGTTCCTTAGCTCATCTTTCCGATCCGCGATTGCGTCCATCATAGCGGTGGAAGGCTCACCTAGGCCCAGGGGATTTAGCAATCGGTCGCCCGATTTAACGACCTTCGCTGCCTTTTTATGACTGCACAGCTTCGACCTGTATTCCTCTCTCCAACTCATCTTGAAGCTCCTTTCCTCAGAAGCTAATTCACATAGGAGGTGCTGACCATCACTATTCAAGGATCGCACCTTCTACATGACTTCCTCCTTTGTCCGACTAGCCAGTAATTACTAGCTTTCCCACTCCGCGTTGAAGAAGCAGCCTACAATTCGGCTTATGCCCGTATCATAAACCCACAGCATATAAAAAAACAAGTTTTTCTTCCCGAAGTCGAGGGTTGTGATATGGATTTACCACAGACCATCGCTATTGCCTAGCAGGCAATTGAGCGGTTCCACATGAAGGGTCGCATTTCTTCCAAGGATTGGGTCTGGAATAGCGACGAGTTCGACCTTGATTAACGTCAATGCCTCGGTTAACATAGGGATAACCGCGATGTTTTTGAAGCTAGTATCAGATGCAGGAGTAGTCTACCCTTCACCGCACAGCGATAACTGACTCTTAAATCTCAAAACAAGGATTAAGCAGGAAAATGGTAAGTGACAAGCATAGTGTGTTCATCAGTGGTGGCTATCCGCCGCTACGTCACATGCTGCGAGACCTTCTGATCTCAGTAGAGTTTCAAGAGAAGACCCGATGTGTCGTACGAGCACCAGTAGTGCCCGAGATCTGCACTGATCGAGGCGGTGTGCACGTTGGTGTTGTAGCTACACTTGTGGATGTTCTTGGCGCAACTCTGGCAATTCGAGCGCTCTATCCCGATTGGATCGCTACAGCCGGACTCGCGATATACCTAACCAGACCAGCTATATCAGGCACTATCGTTGCATCTGGCAGAGTCATCAGAGCAGGACAGAGCATAAATGTCATTGACGTGGATATCAGCGAAGAATCAAGCAGCTCCACCCATCCCGGTACATCAATCGGATCCGCAATCATGACTTTCTCAAGGCTCCCCCGAAGAAAGGATACCATCGAGGTCGAGGCAGACTCGGTCAACGGTGTCACGTTCGCCGTTGAGGGGTCAGGGCTCTCCAGGCGCTATCTGGATGAAGTTGGGCTCCAGATTTTGGATGACACGGCAGGCATCGTCGAAATCAAAATGACTGATTACGTACGCAACAGTTTCGGTGCGATCCAAGGCGGGATTGTGGCCCTCCTTGCTGACGTGGCGGGACAGTGCGCGGCTCGCGCAGCTACGGGTCAACCCTTGATAACGAAGGATTTGACTATACACTACCTGTCTCAGGGAAAAGTTGGCCCATTCCGGACCAGGGCCAGGATGCTTCGCAAGACTAGTGATACAGCCTTGACCCGCGTCGAAGTTGTGGATAGCGGGGCCAATGATCGGCTTCTAATGGTGGGGACGAACACCGCAACGCTGGACTACAACTCATTTTAGAAATAGTCGCAAATGACAAGTTGGATGCAGAGTAGCTTCGATGATGTATTTGTAGACAGTAGACAGTTGACAGTCAGATGACATGGGGATATTATAATATCCTCTAAGACAAATCCAGAGAGCCATTCTCAGTCAAAACGGGAAATCCTAGAAGCAATAACTAACCCAAACGATCAAAACCTTAGAAAAAATCAGAGCGTTGATTTCTTGGATTATGAGGAGGCAAAAATGAGGAGAAGAGTGGCAATAGTCGGCTATGCTCAATCTCATCATCAGCATAATATGCAAAAAACCAGAGAGGACATGGTCTTTGAAGTCTGCAAAGAGGCTTTGCACAATGCCGGCATCCTCAGAGAGGATCTGGATACCGTGATCACCGCCTCCTCGGATTTTCTGGATGGAAGGACGATTTCAA
>Ga0209777_10008603_pt1 | contig 11143 bp, 9 predicted proteins | sample FrelakmetHBP12HB_FD_187147 | JGI IMG/M metagenome (GOLD analysis project Ga0209777, IMG submission 187147) | Freshwater lake sediment microbial communities from the University of Notre Dame, USA, for methane emissions studies -HBP12 HB (SPAdes)... | ecosystem: Environmental > Aquatic >...
TCGAGAAGATAGCACACTTTGGGTATGGTTATGCAACTGGATGAGGGCATACAGGAGAAACGGAATGCTGTAACCGATAAAAACGAGCGTACACTGTAAAAAATACACCAGATAACGGAGTAAATTTATTGTATAGGAAATTCCTTTTTTGGAGACAGATGGTTTGGGAAGGCAAAAACATGAAAAAACAAATAGATGTAGGGAGAAACAAGCGAAGCGGTTCCGTCCTGCGCCTTAAAACTTCGCATGCGCTGTCGCTTCATGCGACCTATATTAATTGTCCGCCCGAAGGGCGTTAAGTTCTTAAAAATGAACTCACCGTGAATAGAAAATCTCTTTGCCGAGAGGTTTTTCGACAGTCTCGAAAGAAGTCTGCAATGAATTTTGGCAATGAATTTATGGTTGACTCACTACTCTCGCTGCTGATACATTAGCTACACTTTTAGAACATAAAGATCTGCCTCAATATTTTGTATTTCATCATTTCAAGGCTAAAACCTGTTTTTGAATAAAGGAGACCTGTTATGTTTTACGTATTGCTTGCCGTCTCTGCCGTCATTACCGCGGCAGGATTTTACAGGTTTGTTTATTTCATTTCCATCGGATACGCGTTTTCCGTTGTCGGATTGGCTATTGCCATGCTGATCGGCTTCGGGGCGTCTCTTACACTTCCGGTGGCTATTCTCCTTGCCATCGTTGCCGTGTACGCGGCACGGCTTGGCATTTTTGTTGTTATCCGTGAATATAAAAACGTCGCGTACCGCAAGGTCCTGGATGAAGCCTCAACCGGATTTAAGAAAATCCCGTTTTTTGTTAAAATTCCTATCTGGATATTTTGTTCCGTTCTGTATGTGATGCAGGTGTCGCCGGTGTTCTTCAGAGTGCAGAACGGACTGCAGAACGGATTGCAGTTAGCTTATTACCGATGGCTGTATGCCGGCATTTGTCTGGTTGCCGCAGGCTTTCTTTTGCAGACTGTTGCCGATGCGCAGAAAAACAAGGCAAAAAAAGCGAACCCCAAAACTTTTTGCCGGCAGGGACTTTTCAAGGTTGTGCGCTGTCCCAACTATTTCGGCGAAATACTTGTCTGGACCGGGGTCTTTCTGTCATCCATGCCCTGTTTGACCGGATGGTTTCAGATCGCCTTTTCGGTTGTAGGATACATCGGCCTGGTATACGTCATGTTCGGTTCAACCCGCAGGCTGGAACTGCGTCAGAACAAGAATTACGGATCAGACCCCGCATACCAGGAGTATGGCAGAACTACGCCGATCCTTATTCCGATGCTCCCCCTGTATAGCGTCGCTGATTGGACGTGGTTGGGAAAATAGCTGGAAGCCGGGCCGCAGCGTAAAGCATGAAAGTGCTGCCGCTGCGGATATTTTTTTTGTTTATAAGCAGCTAAAATTTTATCAATCGTTCCTTAAACTGGAAGACCACCTCATCGGCGACACAAAGAACTAATACAGGAATGCCGGCAGCGGGGACAAGGGGTTACCTCTGCACACAGCGTCCGGGAAACGTTCCCTGACAGGAACTAACGGGGTGCACACCTTCAAATGTCATTTTTAGTTTGCTGTGCACGCCCTCAACCCTCTGTCTAAGAGCCGGATATAACAGTTTTATGATACTCATCCAGCCTGTTTAAAGCGTCCTTGCTGTTGAGCCCCGCATCCATAAACTCCGACACCTTTCTGGCAAAGATCGCTTTCAGCATATCAATATTTTCCAGGTTGGAATCACGGATAAGTTCAAGATATTTCAGGTCCGCCTTGATGCCTTTTTGTTTGCAGTGTTTAAGCAGCTCTTCCAGGTCGCGCTGGGTAGCTACGCAGTAACAGACATCATAAGCAAGCCGGTAGATGGAATCGAGCGCTTTCTTCTCATATTCAGGGAAGTTTTCCTGTACCTCCAGATAAAAATCTCCTCTGAATTCCTCAAGGCTGTAGTCAACCTCGGCCTTTACAACCTGTTCACCGGTAAAATCCCATTTCATATATTCTTCCTCCGATTTTTAAACCTAACCACAGTTCACAGAGAAAATAGTATGAAAAACAAAAAACTTTCAGCGATTCTTTGTGCCTCATAACAATTTAATTGCAGCCCCATAAAAACTTCAAAGACGCTATATAAAGAATTCATACACTCCATACCATAATTTCCTGGTTGCTGCAGGCATGTTTAATGTTTTGCAGTTCAAGTATACCATATAAATTCAAAGAGACCAGAGGACAGAACCATTTTTTATCCAGCATATTAAATGGCAGTTAAAGCGTCTTTAATAGCTGTTGGTAGTGCCGACTTTCTTCTATTTGCATTCTTACGGTAATACATTTACAATACCCGGCAGCAGGGCAAAAACCATCTCACAGCAAACCTCATGACATTACATGACAGAGTCGCCATCGTCACCGGCGCCAGCCGGGGCATAGGAAAGGCCATCGCCATTGCCCTGGCCGGGGAAGGAGCGCGCGTGGTGGTTGCGGCCAGAACCTTTCGCGAGCTTCCGGTCATAGCCGGCAGCATTGAAACCACTGCTGAAGAAATCCGCAGCCGCGGCGGCAGCGCCCTTGCATTTAAAACCGATGTCACCAGAGAAAAATCAGTGGCAGAGATGGTTGAAAAAACGCTCGCTGAATGGGGCCGCATCGATATCCTGGTCAATAACGCGGCCACCAATTTCCCTGCCCGCTTTCATGAAATGCCGCAAAAACACTGGGACCGGATATTGGAAGTCAATTTGCGCGGCACGGTCCTCTGCACCCGCGCGGTCCTGCCCGCCATGATAGATCAGCGCCGGGGCCATATTATTAATATCTCCTCTGTGGTGACGCAGAAGCTGCTTCACCAGCCCTTTACCGGCATTGCCTATGACGTGACCAAGGCGGCAATAAACCGCTTCACCCTGGGCCTGGCTGAAGAGCTGAAGCAGTATGCTATCGCCGTAAACGCCCTCATGCCTGACAACACGGAAAGCGAGGGCTGGGCCTTTCTCAATCCGGGCATTGACCGCTCCGGCTGGGACCCTCCCGCCATCTGGGGCCGCTACGCAGCACTGGTGGCAGCCCGTGACCCGGCCACGTTCACCGGGCACCTGCTCTTAAAACAGGATTTGGAGGCATTACGATAATTCTTTCCTGCCGGCGTTACTGAAAAGCTGACTGTTTATAATAAAGATAATAAAGGAGTGCGCAGAAAAAAAGGGACGGTGTGATTAACATGGCACCGCCCCCTTTGTATTTTGAGAGGCTTAGTCAAGATTTTGCAGCGGACTACATGCTGCGGTGGTGACGCTGAGAATCTCGGTCATGGGCCGTGACATAGCCGCCAGTTTCGGCATAAGATCGGGCCGCTCTTTCTGTATGGTTGGGACCAGGCTCTGTATCAGAGCGCCCATGTGGGCTATTGCGGCATAGGGATTCCAGCACGGCGGCAGCGGATTTTTAACCAGGCTGAAAATATAATCAAGGTCCTCTTCCCGGTCCATCACGTACGGCAGCGCGAAATTCATGAGGTACGCTTCATGCGGGCACTTCTCAATATAGGTTGACTTCCACCACGCTACGTACTGCGGAATAGCTTGGGAGGCCAGACCCACCCGGTTCTCCTTCAGCGCGGCGGCAACCGCGCTCCCCGCCTTCCAGCCGCTGATCATGGCCCCGGAATTTTCCAGTTCCTGGCAGGCACCGGTATCGCCGGCAAGCAGCACCCGGTCGCAATAGGGCTCAAGCACCGGTGAATAAATATACTGGGCAGAGGCAGATTCTTTCAGCCGCTCGGCATCCTTAAACCATTTCGAGAAGAAAGGATTTTCTTTCGTAAAATAAGCGGCAACCTCATCCAGGCTGACCCGCGGGTCAAGGGTAAGAAATATCACATTAAGATCATCCGCGTAGGGCCGGGGAAAGATAAACATCAGTCCCGGGGCAATGGTCTTCTGCGTGATGCTCGATATTAGAAGATCAGAGGCCGGAGCTTTTACATTGCGCATATACCAGCCCTTGGACAGAAGGTAGCTGTAAAACGTCCGGCCCTGGTTAAACCCGAGCATCCGCGCGATGCGCGAGTTGCAGCCGTCAGCGGCAATCAGATATTCAGCCTCAAAGCTTTTGCCGCTGCCGCTCACCGTCACGCCCGCGGCAGCCGGGGTAACGCCGGCCACGTCGATCCCGGTAATGACCTCCACCCCTGCCTGCCGCACTTCATCAAGCAGACAGCGGAACAGTATTTCCTTGTCATAGGCAATGCCCACCGCGCCGAAGTCCCCCTTCTTTCGGGTTTCCTCCGGCAGGCCGAACGGCAGGCGGTTTCCGCCAGGAGAAAAAATATGCCAGGCAGCGCAGTTTTTCACCGGCCCGTCATAGGCAAAGGAAAACCCGCTCTTGATGAATGCGATCCGCTTCCCCTTCCGGTTATAGTGGACCACATCGTCAAAATAGTAGTCATTTACTGAAACCAGGGTCTGGCCGCACGCCCGCTCCAGGCGGGTGATATCAGCCTTTCGCTCCAGCAGCGCAACAGAAAATCCGGCCTGCCCCGCGGCCTTTGCCGCAAGCAGTCCCGACGGCCCTGCCCCCACAACCACGACATCATATGTTTTAGTCATTGTATTATCCTGTCTGGTATATGCGTTATTAATAATTCGGGAACCCAGTTAAGGTAAACGGTTTCATCTGTTTTTCAACCGGTATGGTGGCCACTGTCTGCATCATGGCGATAATATCAGGCCGCTCTTGCTGAATCGTGGCAATTTTTCCCATGATGGAACCATTGATATTTTTTATCAGGTTGTAGGGGTTCAGCGAACAGGGAAGGGTTTCTGTCACGAGCTTGTAGAGATAATTGGCGATATCTTCTCCGGCAAGCCCTGAGGTCATAAGGGTCAGGAACTCTCGGTAATCCATGAAGCCGGGGAAGTTCTTCTGCCACCAGTCAATATAGTTCTTCACACCGTCCCGGTTCGGCCGGCCATCGCGCAGGGCCTCGGTGATGGCGTTCGCGGCCCGGCGGCCCGTCATCATTGACCCGGTGCATTCCGCCTCAACGGTCCAGCCGGCGTCGCCGGTAATGAGAACATTATCCTTGAACGGGGTCGGCGTGGGCGACCAGATGTTTGCCACGTGCGCGTGCCGCCGCACGATTACCGCATTCTTGAACCAGTATGAAAACGGGCTGTCCTGTATGGCGCGGTCAAGCACCTCTTTATAATTTATTTCCGGGTGCGAGCAGCCGCCCGCGTATACCCATGATTCGTCTTCGCCGTACGGGCTCAGCCCCACCCACATCATGATCGGATAGGGCAGTCCCTTATGGTACATGATCGGGTAGTTGATGGAATCAGGATACGGCGGCCGCACGCCCTTCATGTAATAGCCTGCCCCCACTATGGTGCCGAAAAAAGAGCGCTCCCGGTTCAGGCCCAGGAGCTTCACCAGCCGCGAATTTATGCCGTCAGCAGCAATGGTGAATGTTCCGCGATAGGTCTTTCCCTCCGCGGTCAGGACCGTGTTGGTCTCTCCAACGCGCTTATGGCCGATGACATTGGTCCCCGGGAAAACCTGGACGCCGCTCGCCAGTGCGTCATCAAGCAGGCCCTGCAGCAGGTGCTGCTTGCTGTAGAAAGCGGAAAGGCGGGTCTTGCTGCCGCCGCTTTTTTTTGCTTCATAATCACCCATTTTCACGCAGTGCTTCCCGTCCGGGGTATAGACGTGCCAGGCGTAGAAATTTTTATGCGGGCCGTCATAGCGCACGGAAAAATTATTGACCGGGAAAACAATGCGGTGCTGCTTTTCATCTAAATACATCCGCTCGCCGAAGTAGTATTCGTCTTCAATAGCAACCATTGTCTGGCAGCTGCGCTGAATTGCGGCAATGCTTTCTTTCCGTTCCAGCAAAGCAACGCTCAGGCCGTTCTCCCCCGCCACCTTTGCCGCCATGAGTCCCGCAGGCCCACCGCCAACTATCACAACATCATATACTTGTGCCATGGTTTTTCCCTTCCAGCTTTAAAAGTTAAAACGTTTCATCATTGCCGGCATAGAAACTGAAGACTGCAAAGCAGACCATCTTCCTGGCGGCCTCGTAAGAACACGGTTGTACAAACAATATAGTATAAAAACGGGGACGGTGCGTGTCAATAAAAATAACTGCATGCTCTCGGAAAAAAATCGGCACCCGCACCTGGTTTTTTTATTCCTTTATACCAGTTCCCGGCTTTTCTGCATACCTGAAAATCAGCAATAAACCGGGATGGTCTATTTAATAATGCGAACCGTAGCCTTGACACGCGGTTTTTTCAGCAGCGGCTGCTTTTTCCAAAGCAGCTTCCGGCTGCAATTTTCATGGAATTAACCGGGGACCTGTGATACATAGGTGCCCTGAAAAATTAAGAAATAAATTGCCTGCCGTGCTGCGGTACCCGCACGCAGCAGGGGGTGCTTTTTTAAAAGGAGTGCGCATGAGCCATCTGCACATTGAAAAAATCGCCGGCGAACTGGCCCTTGCAGAAAAGCAGGTTGCAGCCACCGCCCGGCTGCTGGAGGAAGACGCAACCGTTCCCTTCATCGCCCGCTACCGCAAGGAAGTGACCGGCAGCCTTGACGAGGTCGCCATTACCGCCATCCGCGACCGCCTGGCCCAGCTTGCTGCTCTTGATGAGCGGCGCGGGGCAATTCTCAAATCTCTGGAAGAGCGGGAGCTGCTCACCGGCGAGCTCAAGGAAAAAATTACGGCTGCACAAACTATGGCCGTGCTTGAAGACATCTATCTCCCGTTCAGGCCCAGGCGCCGCACACGGGCAACCATCGCCAGAGAAAAAGGCCTTGAGCCGCTTGCCGTCATCATCCTTGAGCAGGGAGCGATTGACCCGGCAGCTGAGGCGATAAAATTTATCGATCCGGGGAAAGGCGTGGAGACCGCAGCCGAGGCGCTGCAGGGCGCCCGCGACATACTTGCGGAACGGGTCAGTGAAGATCAGAGCGCACGGGCAGCAATGCGGGCCCTGTTTGCGGAAAAGGCCAGCATCAGGTCGATGGTTATTCCCGGCAGGGAAACGGAAGGGGGAAAATACCGGGACTATTTTGTCTGGACAGAACCGGCCCGGTCAGCACCTTCGCACCGCGTGCTTGCCATCCGCCGCGGCGAAAACGAGAAGTTTCTCTCCATGCGGATCATCCCTGATGAGGCCGAGGCAATCGCCCTGCTGGAGCGTCTCTTTGTCAAGGGGACTAACGCCGCAGCAGAGCAGGTGCGGATTTCCGTGCAGGATTCCTACAAGCGCCTGCTGTCAGCTTCCATGGAGACTGAAATCCGTCTGAGCCTCAGGGAGCAGGCGGACACTGAGGCGATCAACGTGTTTGCGGAAAACCTGCGGCAGCTGCTGCTGGCAGCGCCGCTCGGGCAGAAGCGCGTGCTCGCACTTGACCCGGGCTTCCGCACCGGCTGCAAACTGGTCTGCCTCGACAGCCAGGGTAAGCTTCTGCACCATGACACCATCTTTCCCCACGAGCCGGTTAATAAAAAGGAAGCCGCCGCCCGTATGGTTAGATCCTTGTGCGAGCAGTTCGAGGTCGAGGTGATTGCCGTCGGCAACGGCACTGCCGGCAGGGAGACGGAGACCTTTGTGCGCGGCCTTGACCTGCCCGGCACCATTTCCGTGGTCATGGTCAGTGAAAATGGCGCTTCGGTTTATTCCGCATCAGAGGCTGCCCGCGAAGAGTTCCCGGAACAGGACGTGACCGTGCGCGGCGCGGTTTCCATCGGCAGACGGCTCATGGACCCCCTGGCAGAGCTGGTGAAAATTGATGCCAAAGCAATCGGCGTGGGCCAGTACCAGCACGATGTTGACCAGCGGCAGCTTAAAGAAAAGCTTGATGACTGCGTGATGAGCTGCGTGAACCTGGTGGGCGTTGAGCTGAACACGGCCAGCACCCGGCTTCTGTCCTATGTGTCGGGCATCGGCGCAAAGCTGGCGCAGCGCATCGTCCGGCACCGCAACGAACACGGCCCGTTCAGCGCGCGCGATGATGTGAAGAAAGTGCCGGGCCTCGGGCCCCGGGCATTTGAACAGGCAGCAGGGTTCCTGCGCATCCGCAATGCCCGTAACCCCCTTGACGCAAGCGCCGTGCATCCCGAAAGCTACCACATCGTGGCACAGATGGCGGCTGATAACGGCTGCCTGGTCAGTGACCTGGTGCGCGATGAGCGCCTGCGGTCGCACATAGACCTGAAAAAATATATTACCGGCACTGCCGGCCTGCCGACACTTACCGATATCATGGCAGAGCTTGCCAAGCCGGGGCGCGACCCGCGGGAGCAGTTCGAGGTGTTCAGCTTTGCCGAAGGTGTCAGAACGATAGAGGATGTGCGGCCCGGCATGCAGCTTCCCGGCATCATTACCAACATCACCAACTTCGGGGCCTTTGTGGACATCGGCGTGCACCAGGACGGCCTGGTGCACATAAGCGAGCTTGCCGACCGCTTTGTCAAACGTCCCGCTGACGTTGTGAAACTCTACCAGAAGGTCACGGTCACCGTGCTTGAGGTGGACGCAACGCGCCGGCGCATTACGCTCTCCATGAAAAAGAAACCTCAGCAGCGGCAGAATGTTTAGGGACCGATATATTGTTTTGCACTTTATACATGCGGATTAAACCGTTTCATTTCTGTGCCTGAAGATAATTCCCATCCACCCGTAATCTCTGTCACGCTTCTCTGCGCGCGGCCTTTGCAGCCCGGTTGCTATCCCGCTTTATCTTCACGCCTCAATTGTATTGACTCACACGCGATCTTCTCATATATGTTTATCTTGCTGAAACCGGATACCGGCAAATCATGGAGAGGCATCTTGCACACTGCTTTATCAACCGCTGACACCGGAAGCGCGCTGTGTGACGGAGCTCATAACTGAAAGGAGAAGCAGATGGGAAAAATTATCGTTATGTATCACAGTCAGCAATACGGCAACACCGGGGAACTTGCAGACGCGCTTGCCGAAGGTGCCCGTGAGGCCGGGGCTCATGTAGAGAAGATCAATACCAATGAGCGGCGGGTGACGCTTGACGAGTTTATGAGCGCCGACGCGGTTGCCATCGGCACCCCCGACTATTACAGCTACGTGGCCGGAACGCTGAAAACATTCTTTGATGATCTGTATCTGTGGGACAAGGCGGGAAAAGCGGTCACCGGCAAACCCGCGGCATTTTTTTATTCCCACGGCGGCGGCGGGCTTGTGCGGCAGAGCCTGGAGAAATTCGGCAACCGCTTCTTTAAACAGGTGGGCGAAACCATTGAGCGGAACCCATCCAATGCAGAGGAAGCGCGGCAGAAGTGCCGCGCACTTGGCAGGGAGCTGGCGCAAAAGGCCGGGTAAGAAAAGGGTCAAGGGTAACGGAGAGATGACGCATTGACCGGCAAGAGGATGACGTGATCAACAACGATATTCTTAAAAAACTGAGAATCGCACTTGAACTGCACGATACTGATATTATTGAAATTCTGCAACTTGCAGATTTCGAGATCAGCAGCTCGGAGCTGAGTGCGCTCTTCAGAAATCCGGAACACAAAAACTACCGGGCGTGCGGGGACCAGCTGCTGCGGCGTTTTCTGGACGGGCTCATCATAAAGCAGCGCGGCCCCCGGAGGCGCCGGCTGGTGCGTCCTGCGCAAAAGCCGGGGACATAATGGCGGGGTGAAACGCGCGGGAACGCTACTTTAGCAGGTTGTTGAAAAAGTTGTTTTTCCGGTGATCCTGGTTGCGCCGCTCTCATAGGCTTTGTCCGGCGGCAGGTTTTTGCCTGCAGCTGCCGCAACCGCCAGCCGGTCGCAGCATTCGTTTTCCGTGTTTCCCGCATGGCCCTTCACCCACACAAACTCAACGCTATGTTTGTCGCACAGGTCAAGGAGCTGCTCCCATAAATCATAATTCTCTGCTGCATCGGCTTTGGTCCTCATCCATCCGTTTCTTTGCCACTTGCGTGCCCAGCCCTTTGCCACCGCGTCGACAAGGTACTTTGAATCCGAGCAGACCGTAATTGATGACGGGGTTTTAAGTGCTTTGAGCCCTTCAATGCAAGCTGCGAGCTCCATGCGGTTATTGGTTGTCAGGCGAAAGCCTCCTGAAAACTCCAGCCGCTGCCTGCCCTTGAAAATAACCACACCATACCCTCCCGGTCCGGGATTATAACTGCAGCCGCCGTCAGTGTACATCAGAACCGTTCCGGCCTTCAGCAGCTGCTTCTGGTCGGGGAGGGAAACATCAGCCACGCTCTTTTTTTTGACGGCCCCTTTTCCGGATGAGGACCCGCCCGACCGCTCCATGGAGGTAAGCCACTCGCGGGCCTCCTCGATGGTGGGGAAGCCCTTGTACCGGGCACCGGCAAATCCTTTAATCTGCGCCTCGGCACCGCCTGCGCCAAACCACGCGCTGAATATTCCTGTTTTTCGTCCCCGCGCGACGCTGTAAAAATTTTTCTTCTTTTCCACTTTTCCTCAAACCGGCTCAGCCGGAAATATTGAATAAAGACCCGAAGACCCCGGATTCATCTTGAGTTGCAGCTTGACTAACTCTATCATTTCTTTTTTACTAATGCACCATGCAAAATCAGGCTCTTTACAGAAAAGGGGCCGGCTTTCGTGGCGGGGCAAATCTCTCCTGTTTACTTAATTGGAAATATGTTTAATAATGGGGTTATTAAAACAGTCTATCACCGGCAGTTCCATCTTAAGAAACAGTACCAATAGATGAAGACAGGCGCCGAAGAGATCAGGGCCCTGGGAGAAAATGAAATTCACCCGGGCGTTATTACCGGGGACGCAATAGATTTTATAGAAGGAGATAGCTCGCTCATGCAGGAAAGAATCAGAAACATCGCCATCATCGCCCATGTTGACCACGGCAAGACCACCCTGGTGGACGCCATGCTCCGCCATGCAGGTGTCTTCCGTGACAACGAGGTTATCACCGAGCGGGTCATGGACTCTAACGACCTGGAGCGGGAGCGCGGGATCACCATCCTCGCCAAGAACCTCTCCATCCACCACGGCCGCTACAAGATAAATATCGTGGACACGCCGGGCCACGCTGATTTCGGCGGCGAGGTGGAGCGGGTGCTGAAGATGGTCGACTCGGTGCTGCTGCTCGTGG
>Ga0209777_10008604_pt1 | contig 11143 bp, 18 predicted proteins | sample FrelakmetHBP12HB_FD_187147 | JGI IMG/M metagenome (GOLD analysis project Ga0209777, IMG submission 187147) | Freshwater lake sediment microbial communities from the University of Notre Dame, USA, for methane emissions studies -HBP12 HB (SPAdes)... | ecosystem: Environmental > Aquatic >...
TATAAAATATGGACACTATCCATATAAAATATGGACACTATCCATATAAAATATGGACACTATCCATATAAAATATGGACACTATCCATATAAAATATGGACACTATCCATATAACATATAAATATTATCTATTATATATACATACTTAATTAGTAGGTTTAGTATTTTCTAGTATCTTATTAAGTGTCTGTTCCTTCTCTTTTTGAATTTTAACTTTAGTTTTCTTTAATTCCTTAGTACTCTTTCCTTTTGATTCTTTAGCTTGTATAGCTAAGTCTGTATTATTCTCTTGATCTGTTAATATTTGTAATCTCATAGTATCAAATTGAAGCATCATATTCTTATTTTGAAGTTCCATATTTTTATTAACTTGTTCCATAGACTTAACTTGACTTGTTTTAACATCTACTATATCTTTTTTAACTGACTTAATATCTTCACCAGCTGAGTATACTGTATTAGACATACTCCATACAAATCCTAATATTGTTAATACTCCTATTATACTTACTAATAACCTATATGACTTTTGTATCCATTCTTTCATAGTAATGTCTCCTATCTTGTATCTTTAGATTGTTTCTCAAATCAATTAAAAAGTATTATAGGAATTAATTCTACCTCTTTACCCTATACATATAATGAATTAATTATTTATTTATCCCAAACTTCTTTAGTTTTTTTAATTTTATCTTTTAATTGTTTTTTATCATATAATTTCTTACCTGCATAAGCTAATCCACCAGCAGCTAAAATTCCACCACCTATTAATCCAGCTTTTAATCTTTTTAAACTAGTTAATCTTTTTTCTAAAGAATCAATTTTATAGGGATCAGGCATTACATCATTTAATGATCCTCTCCTAGTTTTAAATCCAAATCGTTTTTCATGAATTTTATCTTCTAAATCTTTTATTTCATCATTTATATTTTCTATTAATAATTGTTCATTTATTTTCTTTTTATGTTTTAACATCCATTGTGCACTAGTTTTTCTTACTAATGGTTTTACTACATGTTTAGTTTTCTTTTTTAAAGTTCTTAATCTATCATATAATCTTTTTAGTCTTTTATCTTTTTTGTTTTCCTCAAGTATCTCTTCAAATTCCACTAAGTTAATATCATCTTTTAAATAATGTAGTATAGCCTTTTCTTGGACACTTTCTTTTAGTCTATCTTCTACATCTTTAGCTTTCCTACCCTTTATTAATCTATTAATACCAACTGCTCCTGCTACAACTCCACCAGTAATTAATGCAGCTTTTAATCTTTTAAGACTAGTAATTTTATCTCTTAAAACTTGATGTTTATGAATATCCCTTAAAGCACTACTATGTCCAGATCTAAGTAAATGGTCTTGTAATTCTTTTTCAGCTTTTTGAATTAGTTTATTTAAATTTAAACCACCACTAGCTATTTTTGCTTTTAGTAATTCCGCTTTACTAGCTAATGTTTCCATTAGTATTTGAGCATTGTCTCCAGGAGATTCTTTAATGGTTTTCTTTTTTAGTTTCTTATCTGCTGTTACTTTTAATAAATTTAAATAATCTTGTGCTCCCATATATATTGTCTCCTTAATTGTAATTTATTATTTGTTCTATATAATTCTTCCCTTGGATATAATGAATTAATATTTTAGTAATCTAATTCAATCCGGGTAGTGTTCCCTGTAGTGTTGTTTATTGTCTATTTTATACTGTTGTCTACTAATTCAATTAATTCTATACGATTTATCCCTATACATATCATGAATTGTATTTGGAATTGATTCCTAGAGTGTTAGCGCTGTTAGAATATGTAATGAACTGTTAGAAGATAGTGTCTCTTAATGTTAGCAGGAAGATGTTTGTGGAGAATGTTTTCTGGACTGTTTCTGTTAATGATCCAGTGGTTCGCATCATTATCTAAACCCTCTTTTGGACAAATTAGATATCTATTTTGACAAATAACCCATCTATTTTAACCAAATTCTACTATTCCATCCCAAAAATCACCCATCAATACCTTAACTATATCAGGATATTACAGTGGACAATTTCTAGGTTGCTACCCACATTCATACAGGTTACTATACAGAACAAATTCTAATCTACTTCTAATCTTCAACCTCTACATTATTTAAAAATCAAGGAACGCAGTCATTCCTTTTGAAAGATCAATTAACGCATCTTCTAGATGTTTAATACATTTCTCATCATTTTTACATCTAGGAAATTGTTGCTTAACATAAAAATACCCAAGACCATAGGCTTTAGAAAATATTTCATTCTGACACTTACGTTTTAATAAATTATTTTTATATTTATCACATATATAAGCTTTATCCAAGTCTTTTTTTATTCTATCATTAACTTCATCAATTATTTTATTTGAAATTTGATTATCTTCTTTCTTTTTACCTAATCCAAATAACTCTTCTATTAATTCTTCATTTAACTCATCATTTGGATTTGGATCTACTTTGGTTTTTAAACTAGCTGGACTTATGGGAAATATTTCTTCATCTAATAAATGATATAGATAACTTTCCCATAGTTTTAAATTAGACATTATTAATTATCCTCCCACACCCGAATAATTATAGGACACATTCTTATTTACTATCTAAATCAATTATCCTATACCATTATCCACCAGATTGTTTAAATTGTTTTTGACAAGCTAATTGAGCTTTAAATCTTGCAGTTCCCATAGGTAAACTTCTTGATTTAGCCATACATACTTGGAATGGAACATTTTTTCCTCTTGATCTTATCATATCATTAGTTTTTTGAAAAGGATTTATTGAAAGCTCATTTAATAATTGTTCATCTTCTATACCCCAACATATATCTTCAACTAATGTTTTCATCTCATTTGTTTTTACTTTTTTCTTTCTATTTTTTAATACTTTATATGTTGCATAAGCTATTCCTGCTGCTAATACTGTTCCACCAATAACTTTTCCTGCTAGTTTAGCTTTTTTAATAAAATTTTGAAGTATATCTAAACCTTGTTGTATTTCTTCTTCATTTGGTGGTCTCCCAACTTTTTTTTCAAAACTGTTTATAAACTCACGATGAAAACTTTCCCTAAATGAAGTACTAAAATCTTCTTTTAAATATGTATTATTTTTCATTTTTTACTTCCTCCTGGTTTAACTTATAATAATATTTTTAACCATATTTTAATTGACTTCTCAGTAAATTCTTGTAGTGCATTCTTATTTACATTTACTATAAAGAATCTAAATAAACTAAACAATTTTAAAACATATACCATATCTTCAACTGAATTAGGATTAGCATAATTATATTCTGGTAAGTAATCTATTTCATCAGATACAACAATAGGAATATTATTATTAATAAAGTCAGCTATTACTATATTAAATGACTCAGAATAAGATACTTGCATCCCATAGTCCATTTTCCTTACGACTTCAATAAAATCTTTATAATCATACCATTCATGTTTTATTAATCTATGTATAGAACCTTCAAATAGACTTTCTAAGTTTTTTAGTATTCTTTCACCCATTTGTTCTGTTTTATTATTAATATGAAAATGTAGAATCATATTTTTATCATTAGCAAAATCAATAGCTGCTATAGCTTGAATTAAAGTATTTTTTAATGGTCTAATGGAACCAAAACATCCTATATTTATAACATTTCTTCTTGATTTTTCATATTTTTTTATTTTAGTAACAGGATAAACATTAGGTAAGTATAATAATTTTACATCTAATAATTTTGATAATTCTTTAGTTGTAGATTTATTATTTGAACCTATCTTGATATTCCATTTATCTTTTTCAAGTTCTGCATATTCTTTTAACCATTTAATAGCTATACCTTCATAAGATAAGAAAGGTATTTTAGAATGAATCCTTACAATAAACAATTTTTTTGGATGGAGTTTCATAATTTGTTTTAACTTATCTGGGGCAACCCACATAGCTTCTATAATAACTATATCAGGTTTATAGTTATTATAGAAGTTATCTATAGAATTAGCATCTATTACTACTACAACTTTACATTCTATATTATGTTTAGATAGTCCTTTACATACTAAATCAGCTGAATTAACTAAACCAAAACTTTCAACAACCTCGCGAGAACCATAAACATATCTTTTTTTACATATAAATAAAACTTTCATTTTAATTAATCCTTTTCTAAAAATTTTTAATTTTACATTAATTATCATGTATATTACTCATTAATTTGTTCTAGTTTTTAACATGTTATATAGTTACCAACGTAAAAAAAAGAACCATATCTATTATTAGTAAATATGGTTCTTTTGTTTTTTAAAATATAAAATAAATTAGTTATTTCTTTTTAGCTTTTCTATAAGCAGCATATCCACCAGCAGCTAATCCTGCAGCTCCTGCAACACCTAATCCAATTTTAGTTTTTGGATGCATAGTTCCATAAGCCAATTTTATATTACCAGCAATACCTCTCTTTTCTTTATTTACTAGTTCTCTAAGTTTATCACCCCAAGCTATAACTTTAGCTCTTTCTGCAGCTTTATATTCAGCTGCTTTAGCAGGTCCTTCTTTTCCAGCTACCATTTTCTGGAATTTATTTTCAATTTTCTTAAATCTTTCAGCCATTCTATCATTAATTTTATCCATCTTATGTTTAGCTTCAGAAATTACCAGAGCTAATAAACTCTGTGCTTCCTCTAAAGTTATACCACCAGATACTATCAAATATTCATTTAAATAATCTAACTGGGATTCTACTCCTACTTCAAGCATTAAAGCTTCATTAATAATACTCATTATTATTTCCTCCTAATTTTATGTTTTTTATTCAATGGTAATTCTTTTTTTATTTGTTCTATATTTTAACCAAGTTTAGTTTAACAATGTTTCTGAACTAACTAACTTTATAATTTGTTCTATAGTTAATAAAGTATCTTCAGGTATTACAAATGGATCACACCAACAATCAAGTCCATCTAAATGATTTCCAGGTAAATCTTTATGTATAATTAATAGTCCAATTTTATTATCCTTAATTTTCATTTATTTTAAATTGAACCTTCATAAAATCCCATAATATCTGTAGGATTTAAAACATTTTCATCTGAGGTTTTTTGATTTACATATCTAAACTTACCGCACATAACAGTATTACCTGAATTTTCTGGACCCCAACCACAATCAAATTGAAAATAACTATAAGAATTAAATCTAATATTAAGACTAACAAATGGAATAGGAATGACATAATACTTAAAAGATAAAGCTAATTGAAAGAAAAATAAACAATTACAAAACTTAGTACACCAGGGATTAAATAATCTTAAATCAGATATAACCCAATCACCTGCTTCTATTAAATATTTTCTATTTCCCATAGGAATTGACCAACAATTTGGTACTGGATCTTTTGGATCATAAGGAAGATAACCTATCCTCCAGTTTATAATTGAATAAGCTTTAATATTTTTTATGACAAAAGGAAAACAATTATCCCTAAGAACTTCCGCTGGGTTTCTAACAAAGTCTTCTAGGTTAAAACTTTTTCCATAAATATAAGTATCGAACCACTTCCACTTTCTACAAAAATCTATAAATTTTTGGAACCAAGTCCAAGTCCAAGGTTTCATACAACCTCCCATTAGTCATCTTTAGAAGATACTTTTTGGTGCATTGAAGCTGCTTTTCCTATTTTTCCAATTACAAAAGCTATAGCACCAATCTTACCTTTCATTTTAATTTTAGTTAAGTATCTTAATCTACTAGTAAGATCAACTAATTTGTCAGTGTATTTTTTATACTCTGAGCCATCTGGTTTAAGTTTTGAAATTTTCTTTTTAACAACATCAATTTTTTCTTTAGCATTTTTGATCTTCTTTTCAGCTTTTTTCTTTCTCTCTTCTTCGTGTTTCTTTTTATCTTTATGTTTTTTATCTTCTTGAAGATACTCAAGATAGTTATTTAATTTCATAAATTATTTCCTTATTTTAAAACAAATCAAATATATCATTGTCATTTTGTTCTGGAACATATATGTGGTCAGTTTTATTACTAGTTATAACTTCTACATTGATTATATTGTGATGAAAACCACAAATTGGACAAAATAAGAATTTTTGATCTTTAATTTCAACAAGATCACTAATTGTAAAAATATCATCATCTGGAAGAATAAAAGAACCATTATCTTTTTTCTCTTTCTTAACTTTCATAGTCATTTTTGATTCTGATTTACAATTTAAACATATTAGTAGTAAAAATTGACTACCATTACTATCTTCTTCATTGATAAGCATAAAAGATTTACTTTTAATTTTTGTTTTATAATTTTCTAGATCAATTCTCATCTTTATCATCCTTTTTTAATTTTTTTACAAAAGATACTAATAAAAAAACATAAAAAATAAGTGTAACAGTAGAGCAAATGTCAGAAACAGAAAACATTTTAGTATTCCTTATTTATAATTATAGAAAGATTTAAACCAATCAACAAATAGTTTAACACCTTCTTCTATAGTTGTTTTCATCTCAAATAAGTCATTATCAATATCAGCGAATGCTTCTTGAATGTCAGCAACTTGAACAGGTAAGTAATTTTTAGTAGCTTTAGTATTTAAATTTTGTTCTATCAAAGATATAAAGTAATCTAAAGTAACTGGTTTATTACTTCCAATATTAAATAGTTGGTAAGGATATATACTTGCAGAAGGATTATGAGTCCAATATTTTTCTTTATAAGGTTGTATTCTCATTGTCATAATAAGAGAATTAATAGTATCATCTATATAAGTATAAGCTCTAGTAGAGGTTCCGTCACCAAATACATTAATTGGTTTTCCTTCTAAAATATTCTTAGTGAAAATATAAAGAGCTAGATCTGGTCTACCATAAGGACCATAAGCAGAAAAGAATCTAACACCAGTGCAAGGAAAATCATACATAGATGAATAAGAATGAGCTATCATCTCGTTAGATTTCTTGGTTGCTGCATATAAACTCATAGGATGTTCTGTATGATCTTTCACAGAAAAAGGCATTTTTACATTACAACCATAAACTGAGCTTGAAGAAGCAAAAATAAAGTGTTTAACCTTATTTTTAACAGAAGCTTCTAATACATTATGAAAACCAACTATGTTAGTTTCTATGTAAACAGATGGGTTAATCATTGAGTATCTAACACCAGCTTGTGCAGCTAAGTTAAATACAATGTTTGGTTTAAAGTCGTTAAAGATAGAAAATATTTTATCTCTGTTACATATATCTTCTTGTATAAAAAGAAAGGTTTTATATTGCCCAAGAACTTTTAACCTTGAATTTTTTATACTTATATCATAGTAATCTGAAAGATTATCTATACCTAAAACTTCAAAACCAATATTTAACAACCTTTGTGCTAGATGAAATCCAATAAATCCAGCTACACCTGTTATTAATATTTTATTCACTTAGTTACCTGATTATTTTTCTCATAACAATTTACAACCTCTTCAAGTTTTAAACTATAGCTAGTAGAAGAATTAAGATTCTTTGTCATAATTTTTTCATTAGTTGGATCACAAAATGATTTACTTTCATCTAATCTTATTAAAACTGGTCTTGGAGGTCTTTGACAATAAACAATTACAGGTTTAATAATCTCCTTATCCCAACTACAGCTGGTAATTATTAAAGTTGTCAATAATAATGTTAGCGGTATGAACAAGATCATCTTTAGGTTGTGTGTTTTTTTCTCTACTATTGTTTTCATCATTCTTTTCTCCTTTCTCTGGACATGGCGTACAAACATTTGGTTTATAGTTGTCTATAACTTGATCTATACTTTCTTTAGTCTTTTGTATTACATTTGTTTTTATACCTAGTTTTTTAACTTCATCAAGATTTTTTTGACAAGCTGTAACATTTTCTGTTAGTGCTTTATTTTGATTTATTAAAGATGTGTTTTTATCTTGTAATAATACTATTTGAGTTTTCATTGCTGCATTTTTTAACATTTCATATCCAGCAAAAAATGATAGAGCTATTATTGCTGCTACAAGTATATAAATTATATATTTCTCTATAAAAGCCATAAATTTACCTCCTTTTACCAATATTCAAAATTATTCGGTAGTGGATTATATTGATTCCCATATTTAAATATTCTTTGTGAATAATCATAGTTGACATCACACATTTTTAATAATTTTCCACTTTTTAATGTAATAACTTTTCTTTGACATTGAGCTTTCATTTTATCCCAATCACCTATTTTCCCAGCTCTAATATATTCTTTTTTTAGGGTACCTCCTCCTCCATTATAAATTTGATAATCAATCCATAGTGGTTTATTATTAACAAAATTTTCTTTTGAATGAATTCTATACATATAAAAATTTTGCATTTTTATAGCTTGTTCTGGATTATAAGGATTTAAATTTTCACCCATTAATGATTGAATATACTTAGATGTTGCTGGCATAAATTGAGCAATTCCTTGACCAGCATCAAAAGCAGTAATATCAGCTCTACAGCAAGATTCTTGTTTTAATTGTCCTATTCCATATTGATATGGAAAGTTTAATCCAAAATATTTAGTTGATTGTACTCTTTCGTCAATTTTATAATTTAAACATCTATCTAAACTATGAGGTATAGATGGAACTAATAAAACAATTAAGATTACTAAAATCTTTAGTTTCATTTCTACCCCCCATGAGCCCAGCTCCATATAATTACTGCGTATAAAATTATAACTAAAAGTGCATTTGAAGTTAATCCTTCTTCCTTAAAATTTATATATGGAAATAAAACTTCTCTAGTAATGTGAGCATGTAAAATCCCAGCTGATACAAACAAAAATTTACTAAAAAATAAAGCTATAAGACCTATCTTAGGACTAATTTTAGCTCCTTCTACAACAGAAATATATGAATCAGGTGTAAAGTAAATTATACAAAGAATAAAAATTAAAGCTGAAATATCAAACCATATTCTTTTTAGTTGCCAAGTTAATTGTTTCCACATAATTTTATTCCTTATCAGGTTGTTGTATTTTTAGTTTGTTCTAATCATGAAGACAATAGGACTCATTCTATACAGATAATAATAAACAATGGATTAGGATATTAATGATAATAATAAACCTTCCCTAAACAACTTATGAAAGAAATATAGTTACTTCTATTATACTACTAACTATTTTTAAAAAAATGTTATATATCCGTAAAACTCTGGAACCTGTTCCCAAATCCATCCTCTATTATCACCACCGTCTATATTTCCATTAGTAAGAAGAGATAAAAAAGTAGCGCCACCAATAGCATGACAACCAGTTAAAGTAGTATGAGAAATAGAAATGGTTCCACTATAACAAGTAAAAGTAAAAAATTCTTCCATTGTTAATTATCTCCTTAAGATCTTCCCCAACTAAATTTAAATCTTAGTGTTAAAATATATGTGTTTGGTTTATCTATATAATTTCCTGAATCAAAAGCTACAACCCATAAACTATCTGAAGCTGCTCCACCTCCATATTTATTCGAGTATAAAGATATAGCTTTATTAACCCAAACCGCATCTGTAACTGCGTAAGTTATATTCTTGTATACTGTATAAGAACCAGGAACATATGCTTCAGTAGTATAAGTATTAGATTTATAATTTCCTGTATTAAAAGTAACAGCTGTTCCTATATCTAAAAAGGTATATGCTGTTTCTCTAATACTAAATTGTGGATTAACATATAATGAAGAAGTACCGCTTATACCTGATAATACCAATTCAAAAGATGAGCACTTTTGCCAACAAGCGGTATATGTGAAATCTCCAGCAATTCCGGTTATAGTTGTTGTATAAACAGTAGGTGTTGCTGGTAATAATTCTATAGTAATAGTATATTTTAATCGTAATTGTTGAATACTACTTATTGCAATAGAGGTTGGATCTCCATCTTCGTCAACTAATCTAAATTTAGAAAATAAAGTTGCATTTGCTGTAACAGTTGGAGAAAATCCAATTTCAGTATAAGTTCCATTTAAAAGACCAAATGTAGTTTGAACTCCTCTCTGTCTTGTTACATAATAAGGATCACTTCCAGTTACAGAATATGAGTCAACATCCCAAGGTGCATAATCTGCTATTTCTCTATGAGATTCTGTTCCTAATGTTGTATCGGTTTCAACTGGTAATGCTACTCCTGTACCAATAGCAAAATATTTAAGAGCTAAAAAAGCACCAATAGTATCATACTGTGAAGCTATCATATCTAATCCACTATTTAGAATCATATTACAACTAGGTTTATAACATGCTCTATCTATACTACCATCTTGATTTACCACCTCCCAACTTAATATAGTTCCTTTAATACCAATTTTTGGTATTTCTATTATATTATTCATAAAATTTTCTCCTTTTATGTTTTTATCCTTCAATTATTGCTTTCCAGTATGCACCACTATCAATTACAGGTTCTTTAATTTCAATAGAATATATACTGGTTGAATCCATATAATCACTATAATCAATAGTTGAAACTATTGCATCATAGTAATTTCCACTATCAATTACAGGTTCTACAATCTCAATAGAGTATGTATTAGTAGAATCCATATAATCACTATAATCAATAGTAGTAACTACAACTGCATAATAATTTCCAGAATCAATTAATGGGTCACCAATAATTATAGATGGATCAGATTCTTTTGCTATCGCCATTGGAGGACTAGTTGTGAATACTCCACTTTGTAATTTATACATTGTTGTTTGAACTACTGAACTGTATACACCTGTTTTTTGAGCTATAGCTTTTACATTAATTTCTGGCCAACTTGTAGAATCAGTAAATTCAGCTGCAATTAATGAAATAGGTGTAGTATATAACGTTGAAGTATTATCTGGATCATCTCCATTTATTGTATAATAAATTGAAGCTCCAGATGTTACATCACTAATAGTTAAAGATACTGGCATATATATTTCATCAACAAAATCTGGTAATGTTGAAAATGTTGGATCTGCTGGAGGTGGAACATAATATGCTCCTGAATCTATAAGTGGTTCAGAGGTATTAACATAACTATTATATTCTTTTAAAACTTCAATAACTTTTGCGCTAGATGTAACTATACCACTATCACCTGTTGCTGTTATTGTATATATAGTTCTTGATAATGGCGT
>Ga0209777_10008605_pt1 | contig 11143 bp, 5 predicted proteins | sample FrelakmetHBP12HB_FD_187147 | JGI IMG/M metagenome (GOLD analysis project Ga0209777, IMG submission 187147) | Freshwater lake sediment microbial communities from the University of Notre Dame, USA, for methane emissions studies -HBP12 HB (SPAdes)... | ecosystem: Environmental > Aquatic >...
TGTAGAGTCGAACTCTCTCTACAGCAAATTTATAAATGGCAGAAATTATAAGCAAAGTAAAGAACTTTTCAAAATCTAAACTCTCTTTTTCAACTCCCCACCTTTTGACTATGCAAAAGGAAACATGGGAGGATTTTTGGAAAGTCAGGATAAAAGAACTTTTAGAAGAAATTTCTCCAATCAGAGATTACACCGGCAAAGAATTTGAGCTTTGGTTCGGTGATTATAAACTCTCAAAGACAAATTACAAAAACGGGCTGGAAGCTAAAAAAAATAATGATTCTCTTGAGGCTTCCTTAAGGGTAAAAATTAAATTAGTAAATCTCAAAACAAAAGAGGTAAAGGAGCAGGAAGTATACTTAGCGGACTTTCCCGTCATGACAGAGAGGGGAACTTTTGTTGTGAACGGAGTGGAAAGAGTTGTTGTTTCCCAGCTTATTCGCTCACCTGGAGCCTTTTTTACAGCGAGGATTTCTAGAGGGAAAAATTATTTCGGTTCAAAAATTATTCCAAATAGGGGCGCATGGCTTGAATTTGAAACAGAGGAATCCGGGTTTATTGGAGTAAAAATAAACAGGAAGAGAAAAGTGCCGGCCACCACATTACTTATGGCTTTGGGATTAGATGGTGTTGATAAGGTTGAAAAAGCTTTCAAGGATGTAGATACAGGAGAAATAAGATATATAAAAGAAACTTTAAAAAGAGATACCTGCAAAAATCAGAAGGAGGCACTAGTTGAGGTTTACAGAAGGTTAAGGCCCGGAGATTTGGTTACGCCCGACACTGCCCAGGATTTAATCTTTAATATGTTTTTTAATTTTGACAGATATGATTTGTCAAAAGTCGGCAGATGGAAAACATGGTTAAGACTGCCAGAACTGGCCCCCAAAGACTTAAATAAAGAAATAACAAAAGAAGAAAGAATATTAAGCATTGAAGATATAGTAGAAGTTGTTAGAGAGGTTATCAGATTGAATAATAATCCTGAAGCAAAAGCAGACCAGGTTGACCATTTGGGAAATAGAAGAGTTAGGACATTATCGGAACTTTTGCAGAATAGGTTAAGAGTTGGCTTGATGAGAATGGAAAGGATCATCAAAGACAAAATGTCTACCCTGGAAGCTGGAACAATAACTCCTATACAATTGATAAACCCAAGGCCTCTAATTGCTGTTGTAAAAGAATTTTTTACTTCTTCAACTTTTTCTCAGTTCATGGATAACGAAAATCCATTAGCAGAATTAGAGCATAAGAGACGTTTAACAACAACGGGTCCCGGAGGATTAACCAGAGAAAGAGCCGGATTTGAAGTTAGAGATGTACAGCCATCTCATTACGGCAGAATTTGTCCTATAGAAACGCCAGAAGGCCCGAATGTGGGGTTGGTGGGACATTTAGCTTCTTTTGCCAGGATAAATCCTTATGGTTTTATTGAAGCCCCATATTTTAAAGTAAAAAACGGTAAGGTAACTGACGATGTGCAATATCTATCAGCCCAGGAAGAAGAAAGACATAGCATAGCTCCGGCATCTGTCCCCCTGACAGATGAATTAAAAATTCTCCCTGAAATTCCGCCGAATAAAGTTGAAGCCAGAGTAAAAGGCGAGCCTGAAGAAGTCGAAATATCCGAAATTGATTATTGCGACGTTTCTTCAAAACAGTTTATTTCAGTAGCCACTTCTTTAATCCCATTTTTAAATCATGATGATGCTTCAAGGGCGCTTATGGGTTCTAACATGCAACGTCAGGCGGTTCCTTTGATAAGGCCAGAAGCTCCATTGGTTGGCACTGGAACAGAAAGAAATGTAGCCCGCGATTCAGGCCAGGTGATACTTGCTGAGGCAAATGGAGTTGTAAAAGAAGTAGATGCTGATCACATAAAAATCCAGTATGAAGAAAAAGGTAAAAAATGGGAAGAAGATTATGAATTACAGACATTCGTAAGGACAAACCAATATTCATGCTTTCATCAAAAGCCCATAGTTACAAAAGGCGAAGAAGTTAAAAAAGGAGACGTGCTGGCTGATGGCGCCGCTATTTCTCAAGGCAGGCTGGCTTTGGGCAGAAACATTTTGGTTTGTTTTTTGCCATTGAGAGGAGGCGGGTTTGAAGACTCAATAACAATCAATGAAAAGCTTGTGAGGGAAGACGAATTTACATCAATCCATATCGAAGATTTTACTTGCGATGTAAGGGAAACAAAGCTTGGGCCGGAAGTGACAACATCTGACATTCCGAATGTCGGAGAAGAAAAATTAAAAGATTTAGATGAAGAAGGAATTGTAAGAGTTGGGGCAGAAGTCGGTCCAAATGATATTTTAGTTGGAAAGATTTCTCCGAAAGGAGAAGCAGAATTAACTCCTGAAGAAAGATTATTAAGGGCAATTTTCGGCGAGAAGGCGAAAGATGTGAAAGATTCTTCTTTGAGGATGGAACACGGAAAAAAAGGAAAAGTTATCAATGTAAAAATATTTTCAAGGGAACTAGGCCATAAATTGGAGCCTGGAGTCATAAAGAGAATCAGAGTTGAAATTGCTGAAACCAGAAAAGCAAAAGTCGGAGATAAACTTGTTGGAAGGCACGGGAATAAAGGAGTTGTCTCAAAAATTCTGCCTGAAGCTGAAATGCCATTTTTAGCAGACGGAACTCCGATTGATTTGGTAATTTCACCGTTATCAGTTCCTTCCCGTATGAATTTGGGGCAGATTTTGGAAACTCATCTTGGTTGGGCGGCCCATAAATTAAATTATATCGCAATTTCTCCCGCATTATTGGGAGCAAATCAAACAGATATAAAGAGGGAATTAAAATTGGCAGGTTTGCCAGAGTCAGGACAGGTTACGCTTTATGACGGTAAAACTGGTTTGCCGTTTCCAAAACCGATTACAGTAGGTTATATGTATGTGATGAAATTAATCCACATGGTTGACGATAAAGTTCACGCAAGATCAATCGGACCATATTCTTTAATCACCCAGCAGCCTTTGGGAGGAAAAGCACAATTCGGAGGCCAGAGATTCGGAGAAATGGAAGTCTGGGCTTTGGAAGGTTTTGGAGTTGCCCATACTTTGCAGGAAATGCTGACTATAAAATCTGACGATGTTCAAGGCAGAGCCGCGGCCTACGAATCAATATTAAAAGGCGAGCCGATAAGGAATCCAAATATTCCAGCATCCTTTAATTTGCTTGTCGCCGAATTAAAATCACTCGGCATGGCCGTCGAAGTAAGAGAGAGACCGCGAGAATTGAGAGACGACAGGGAGGAAAGAAGAGATAATCGTGAGGATAAAAGGTAATTTAAATATTTTTAATTTTTAAAATCACATGCGAGTATTAGACTTAGAATCAATAAGAATAAAGCTTGCCTCTCCCGAGGATGTAATGTCCTGGTCTCACGGCGAGGTTTTAAAGCCTGAAACAATTAATTATAGAACACAGAAGCCTGAAAAGGACGGTCTTTTTGATGAAAGAATTTTCGGGCCTGAAAAAGATTACGAATGCGCCTGCGGAAAATACAAAAGGATAAGATATAAGGGAGTTGTCTGCGACAGATGCGGGGTTGAAGTTACAAAATCGTCTGTAAGAAGGGAAAGAATGGGACATATTAAATTATACGCTCCGGTTTCGCATATTTGGTTTTTGAGGGGAGTCCCTTCAAGAATGGGTTTGGTTTTGGATAAATCATCTCAGCAGCTTGAAAAAGTTATTTATTTTTCTTCGTATATAATTACCAAGGTTGACGAGCAGGCAAGAGACAATATTATGGAAGCGATTGAATCAGAATATAAATCAAAAGTTAAGAAAGAAAAAACTGAAGCTGCAAAAAATGATTTGAAACAGGCAAGGGAAAAAGCCAAAGAAGAACTTTTGGATATAAAGCCGTTAAGAATTTTATCTGAAGTTGTTTATCACACATTGTCCATGAAATACGGAGAAGTTTTTGAGGCAGGCACTGGAGCCGAAGTTGTAAAAGAAATATTTTCAAAAATTGATCTTAAAAAAGAAACTGAAGCAATAGCCCAGGAAGCCAGAGAAGCTCCGCCGGCCATGAAAAAGAAAGTTTTGAGAAGGTTAAAATTATTCCAGGGTATGCTGAAATCTGGTGTAAAGCCGGAATGGATGTTTATAGATGTCTTGCCGGTTTTACCTCCTGATTTAAGGCCAATGGTCCAGTTGGATGGAGGCAGATATGCTTCATCTGATTTAAATGATTTATATAGGAGAGTCATAAACAGAAACAACAGATTAAAATATTTGCAGGAAATAAAAGCTCCGCCGGTAATTGTCAGAAATGAAAAAAGAATGCTGCAGGAAGCAGTTGACGCTTTAATTGACAATGAAATGAGAAAAGGGGTTACTACAACAGCCACAACCGGCGGAAAACGCCTGCTAAAGTCTTTGGCTGCAATGCTAGCTGGAAAACAGGGAAGATTCAGGCAGAATCTTTTAGGAAAACGTGTTGATTATTCCGGAAGATCGGTTATTGCAGTTGGCCCTGAACTTCATTTTTCACAATGCGGTTTGCCAAAGACATTGGCTTTGGAAATTTTCAAGCCATTTGTGATAAAAAGAATTTTAGATAAAGAATTAGCTTTTAATATCAGGGGAGCGGCCCGCTTGGTTGAAGAAAAGACCCCGGAAGTCTGGGCTATTTTGGAAGAAATTATCAAAGATAAACTGGTTTTATTAAATAGAGCACCAACCTTGCATAGATTAGGCATACAGGCATTCAGGCCGCTTTTGACCGAAGGAGAAACGATAAAATTGCATCCTTTGGTTTGTGAAGCATTTAATGCTGACTTTGATGGCGACCAGATGGCTGTTTACCTGCCTTTGTCAGACGAGGCACAAAGGGAAGCCAGAGAAATAATGCTTTCAACTTTGAATCTTTTGAGGCCAGCAACAGGAATGCCGATTATGGGTCCATTCAGAGACATTGCTTTGGGTTGCTACTTTTTGACTAAACAGAAAGAGGACCCAAAGGGTACCCCAGATCCAAAAGATGTAAAAGTTTATTCCTCTGATTCAGAGGCAATCACCGCTTTTGAATACGGATTTTTAGGATTGAATGAAAAAATAAAAGTTCCAACTCCAAAAAATTTGGAAAAGATAGAAATGATTGAGACATCTGTAGGCAGATTAATTTTAAATTCTGTTCTTCCTCATGATTATCCTTATGTGAATAAATTAATTGATAACAAAGCGTTGAAGGGGCTGGTAAGGGAAGTTATTGAAAAATATACCAACGAAGAAGCAGTTGTCATCATAGATAAAATAAAAATACTTGGTTTTGAGTACTGCACATTGTCTGGCGTAAGCTGGGGGATGGATGACTTAATTGTTCCTGTAGAAAAGAAAAAATTAGTTGATGACGCAGAAGATGAAGTAAGAAGAATTGACAGTCATTTTGAAAAAGGACTTTTATCATCAGAAGAAAAAACTTCGCAGAAAATTTTAATTTGGCAGACAGTCAAAACAAAGTTAGAAGCGCTGTTAAAAACCACTTTGCCGCCAGACGGACCAGTTATGAACATTATTTCAGCTGGAGCTAGGGCCACTTGGGCTCAGCCAGTTCAGATGGCCGGTATGAAAGGCTTGGTGAATAATCCATCTGGAGATATTATTGAGCTTCCTGTAAAATCATCTTTTACAGAAGGTTTCAATGTTTTGGAATATTTTATTTCAACGCACGGAGCTAGAAAGGGGACAGCTGACACTGCCTTGAGAACTTCTTCTGCCGGATACTTAACAAGAAGACTGGTTGACGTGGCCCACGACGTGATTGTCGCAGAGGAAGACTGCGGTGACAAAACAGGTTTGGTTGTATATAAAAAAGATGCTGATTTGATTGAGCAGGATTTCGTTTTCAAAATTGTCGGCAGAACTGCTTTAGAAACAGTCGAGCACGGCAAATTGGTTTTTGTTAAGAAGAACGAAATAATTGATTGGAAAACAGCAAAAGCAATTGCAGAAGAAACAGGAATTGAAAGAGTTGTTGTAGGTTCGCCTTTGACTTGCAAATCTCCAACGGGTGTCTGTCAAAAATGTTATGGCTGGGATTTGGGCAGAAACGCTTTAATAAAAATGGGAGAAGCAGTTGGTATTGTTGCAGCTCAGGCAATTGGAGAACCAGGCACTCAGCTTACATTAAGGACCCACCATTTAGGAGGTATTGTGGGAGCTGGCGATATTACTCAAGGTTTGCCTAGAATCGAAGAAATTTTTGAATGCAGGGCTCCAAAGGGAGAAGCAATAATGTCTTTGACCGAAGGAAAAGTTATTAGCATTGACGAAGTGCAGAGAATCGTTAAAATCCAGCCATCTAAAAAGTCGGGAAGCAAAAAAGATACAATGGAATATAAGATTCCCGGCAGAATTGCAATTATGGTTGAAAAAGGACAGGATATTAAAGAAAACCAGCCATTATGCGAGGGAAGTTTGGATTTGAAAAAACTTTACAAATCAGCCGGAGTTGAAGCTACTCAGAGATATGTTTTGCAGGAAGTCCAGAAAATTTATTCTTCCCAGGGAGTTGATATTAATGACAAGCATGTTGAGGTAATCATCCAGAAAATGTTTTCGAGGGTAAGGGTTAAAGAAGAAGGAGATTCAGATTGGATAAGAGGTGAAGTTGTAGAAAGGGTAATTTTCAATGAAGAAGCTGAAAAATTGAAAAAAGAAAAGAAAACTCCGCCAATCGGCACCCAGATATTGCTTGGTATTTCAGAGGTTGCCTTGAATTCAGAATCATTTTTGTCAGCAGCTTCTTTTCAGCAAACTTCCAGAGTTTTAATCAAAGCATCTCTTGAAGGAAAAGAGGATAAGCTCCGTGGGTTAAAAGAGAACGTAATCATCGGAAAACTTATCCCAGTCGGCACAGGATTTATTCCAAAAATCAAGGACGAAGATTAAGGTAAAATATCGATACCCCGCCTCTAAAAGGGTGGGGTATTTTGTTGCGCTTGTTCCTTGACAATAAAACTTAATGGTGGTATAATTAAATATGATGAGATACGTCCGACTCATCACCGCACTGTGCGGGACAGGACAAATGGCGGAAACCTCGAAGGGAGGATATGGCCATGAGTAAAAAAATAGAGTACCTTAAATTCCGTGGGTTAGTCAGTGCAGCCGAAGTGTTAGCCGTCTGTTTTAAGGATGGCGAAATGGTAGGGTTTTTAACCCGAAATTTCGTCGATGCCGAAAAAGATGGCCGATGGCTGACGCTTGAGGTCCCACGCAAAGTACGAGCCATTCGTCGCAAGGGTCGATTGGCCATAGTCCGTGAGGACTATTGGTTGATCCGTCCAAGGGCGGAAATGACCGCCGTTCGCAGTGTTGTTGATGCAATTGACACTGTGGATAAAGAAGCTTTGGCGGAGGCCATCGCTGATTACACGGCGACGGGCCGCAAGATTCAAGAGCTCGCCGGGCTCGGCGAACAAAAGTTCGCCACAATCCAGGCCTGCCTTTGATAGTCTTAAGGCAGAGTAGTATAGGCCGCTTGCGTTTCTCGCGAAACGCAAGCGGCCTCTTTTATTGTGCAAAAATCGGCTTGAATGAAAAAATGTGGGTGCTATAATAAGGAAATAAATCAAAGCGGACGATTAAGGTGTTCAGCGTAAATTAGACCCAAAATGTATATAATATATCAGGGTCTAATTTCCGAAGCAACCTTGCTCGCCTCGCTCGCAAGGCTGTGGCGAAAAAAGAAGAAAAAAACAACAAGAAGAATAACAAAAATGGTAAAAACGGGAATGGAAAAAATGGCAAAGAAAAGCCAAAGAATACCATTTTGAGCTCGTGGACTAAAAGATGGATAAAGGCAACTTTGCTGTTTTTAATTGCTATAATCGTTATTTTGTCTTTTCCTTATTTTAATAAGGCAGGTTATGCAGGCGATCTTTTTATAAAGATTTGCGACTTTTTAATTGGAAAAGCATTTTATTCCATACCTTTATTTTTGATTGCAGCAGGATTGATATTTTTAAAAACCAGGAAAAAAGGCAAAGATATGGCAATGTTTCTGGCAATTTTAATCTCTCTTATCGGAGTTTCAGGAATTTTAGCAGTTAAAGATTTGCCGGCGCACAATGGCAACTGGATAGGATATTTGTTGGGATTTTTGCTTTTTAAATTTTTCGGAATCATAGTTGCCAATATCGTATTCGCTGCTATTTTATTGATAGGATTATTTATTTTCCTTCAGTTTATACCTTGGGAGGAAAAGCAAGAAAAAGAGGAAAAGCCGACTTTTGCAGTGAACAGGCAGGAAGAAAATGTAAAAATTAAAGGCATAGAACAGGAAAAGCAGGAAAAAGCGAAGCCTGCGACTTCAAAGATATCTTTATTTAAAAAAGGCGATGAAGGCGCAGAAAAAGCGGAAATTAAAAAACCCGCTACGGCGAATAAGAATGCTTATGTTTTGCCTCCTCTGGATTTATTAAATAAAAATGAGGTAGCACCAACTTCCGGAAATATAAAAGAAAACTCAATGATAATTAAAAGCACGCTTGAGAATTTTGGCATTCCTGTTGAAATGACAGAAGTCAATGTTGGTCCTACTGTTACTCAATATGCTTTTAAACCGGCGGAAGGGGTAAAACTTTCAAAGATTACAACGCTGTCAAATAATTTGGCTTTGGCTTTGGCGGCTCATCCAATTAGAATTGAAGCTCCTATCCCCGGCAAATCATTAGTTGGGATTGAAGTGCCAAATAAAGTGAGATCAATTGTCACATTGAGAAATTTAATGGCGCAGTCATCTTTCCAAAATGCAACAAGTCCTTTATTGATTGCTTTAGGAAGAAATGTTTCTGGAGCCCCGGTTTATGCAGATATCACGGATGGCCCGCATGTTTTGGTGGCTGGAGCAACTGGGACCGGAAAAACAATCTTTTTAAATACTTTAATTTTGAGCTTGCTTTATAAATGCACTCCTGATAATTTAAGAATGATTATGGTTGACCCGAAAAGAGTTGAATTCCAACATTACAACGATATTCCTCATCTTTTGTGCCCTGTAATTTATGACGCCACAAAAACAATAAATGCTCTGCAATGGCTAACACATGAAATGGAAAGGCGTTTTGAAGTATTTTCAGAAGTGCCTGCGAGAAACCTTGCTACTTATAATCAAAATAAATCTATTATTGCTTCGGGCCTTCAATTGCCATATATTGTTTTTGTGGTTGATGAATTGGCAGATCTGATGGCAGCCAAGGGTAGAGAAATAGAGGCGGGTGTTGTAAGGTTAGCCCAAATGGCAAGAGCAACTGGCATTCATCTTGTGTTAGCCACTCAGAGGCCGTCAGTAGAAGTTATAACTGGTTTAATTAAAGCTAATGTGCCTACCAGAATTACTTTCCAGGTTTCTTCGCAGATTGATTCAAGAACAGTTATTGATACATCCGGAGCTGAAAAATTAATCGGAGCTGGAGATATGCTTTTCCTTTCATCAAAGTCGTCTAAAATCACCAGGGTGCAAGGCCCGTATATTTCAGAAAAAGAAGTTCAGAAAGTAGCTGATTTTATTATAGAGCAAGGCAAAAAGTTTGAAGATCCTCAATCAACACTTAGCCAAAGTTTAGCGGAAAGTCTTGAGAGGTCTGAAAATGCCGGCGGCAAAGATGGCGGTGGGGAATTTTTCGGAAGCGGGGATGAAGATCCTTTATTTGAGGATGTTAAAAAAATTGTTTTAGAAACCAAAAAAGCATCCGCTTCATTTTTGCAGAGGCGATTGCGAATTGGATATTCAAGAGCTGCCAGATTAATCGACATACTTGAAGAAAGGGGAATAGTGGGTCCTGCCGACGGAGCTAAACCCCGTGAGGTTTATGGCGACAATGGAAGCGTAGCTGACGTTAAATTAGTTCCCGGAGGAGGTTTGGACGAATCGGAAGAAGATGGGGAATGGAAAAAAGTTTAATTCTATAAATAAAATTTTATGCAAAAACAAAAAATAATTTCAATATTAATTATTTTAATTGTTGTTGCTTTTGTTATTTCTCAAATAACTTTGGCCGTATGGTGGAATCCTTTTAGCTGGAATATATGGAATTATTTTTTTCATAAACCAAATCAACAAGTCGGCGCAAAAGATCCGGTTGAAGTCAATTGTTTACAGAAAGGCGGAAATTTTGGTGTAAGAATAAATTATCAAGGGGAGCCGGCCTGTTATTGCGATTTTCCTAATGGTGAGCAGACAAACATGGAAAACTGGTATTTTTATAAGGGAAAATGCATATCTAATCAAACAAATATAAATGATCTTAAAGATTTTTTACAAGTGCCTCAAACCGAAGAAGCTTGCCAACAAAAGGGGGGAACATGGAGACCACCATTACCTCAAAATTATCCTTTATGTATTATGAAATTTTATGACGGCGGAAAATCTTGCTCGAGTCATAGTGAATGTCAAGGCGGCTGTATTATTACAAAAATTAGTGAAATTGGTGAAGGAATCGGCAAATGTAGAGAAGATAATAATAATTGGGGTTGTTATGCCGAATTTAATTCAAGCAATATTGAATGCATTGCCGGTGATATTCATTCAGTTTGTGATAAAAATTCAAAGAATGACGTAGGTTGCAGGGATGCAAATAATGATTCAAAAAAATAATTTACCGTGAATATTTTATAAAAAATTCATAAAAAGCAAATATAAAAATATGGCAAAAGAAAAAAAAGATCCTCCTTCGCATAAAGCTTCGGAAGGGCAAAGTAAAAAAGAGAATAAAGCATTAACCAATGTTGTCAATGAAATTAAGGAACGTTTTGGCGAGGGGGCGATTATGACGATGAGAGAAATCCATGCAGTTAATGTTGATGTTATACCAACCGGCTCCATCGCAATGGATCTGGCTTTGGGAGTGGGTGGAATGCCTCGTGGTAGGATAATAGAAATATACGGGGCTGAGTCATCCGGCAAGACCACACTATCATTACACGTGATAGCTGAGGCGCAAAAAAAGGGGGGGATATGCGCTTTTGTTGATGCAGAGCATGCAATGGACCCGGATTATGCCAGACGCATTGGTGTTAACGTTGACGACCTTTTAATTTCACAGCCGGATTCTGGCGAGCAAGGTTTGCAGATTGTTGAGACGCTTGTAAAATCAGAAAGCATTGCTGTTATTGTGGT
>Ga0209777_10008606_pt1 | contig 11139 bp, 9 predicted proteins | sample FrelakmetHBP12HB_FD_187147 | JGI IMG/M metagenome (GOLD analysis project Ga0209777, IMG submission 187147) | Freshwater lake sediment microbial communities from the University of Notre Dame, USA, for methane emissions studies -HBP12 HB (SPAdes)... | ecosystem: Environmental > Aquatic >...
CGAAAAAGCCCGGATTACCGCAATCATGAACCAGCATGCACCAGCACTTAGTTAACGGCGTTGGGTGCCACGGCTGCGTAGCTTGCAGCCGTGCGTCCCCGCCCACGACCACGGCTGCACAAGGCGCAGCCGTGGCACCCACAGTTGCGGCCTATGGCAGGCCGAGGAGTTTGTGCAACTGAAGGTTCAGGCGTACGGGCAGGCCGTCGTCGAGAATCCAGCGAGAGAGCGTCGCCGGGTCCAGGAGGGGCGCGGCAGCGCCGAAAAGGACAGTCGTGCGCCCGATGAGACGGTGGCGGGCGAGCACTTTCTTAGACCAGTCGTAGTCGGCGCGGCCAGTCAGGACGAACTTGACTTCGTCGCGGGCCGTGACGAGGTCCAGGTTCCGCCAGCACATGCGGTCGGCCATGCCCGAGCCGGGGGTTTTCACGTCGACGATGCGGACGGCGCGCGGGTCGAGGACATCGATCGGGTGTGCGCCGTTGGTTTCGATCAGGATTTCGCTCCCGTTTGCCGCGAGCGACGCCACGAGGGCGTTGACTTCCTGGACCTGGTGCATCGGCTCGCCGCCGGTGATCGCCACGTGGGGCAGGGCGGGGGATGAGACGGCGGCAACGACCTCGGCTACGGTCATCGCGCGGCCGGCCTCGGGATCGCGGGCGGCGGCGGTGTCGCAGTATGAGCACCGCAGGTCGCACCCGGCGAGGCGCACGAACCACATCGGCAGGCCCGCGCGGGTCGTTTCGCCCTGGATGCTTCGGAATATGTCGAAGATTTGCATAACGAACGCAACCCGGCACTGTGGCACGGCTGGCTTGCCCAGCCGTGGATGCCTCCTGTCACTCGCCACGGCTGGGCAAGCCAGCCGTGCCACAACGGCATGCCGTTCCGGGTGCCGGATCCCAGGTGCATGGTCCCGGTTTCCTTACATCCGCTCGATGGTCTCGATGCCCAGGAGGCCTAGGCCACGGGCGATGACGCGGGCCGTCAGGTCGCACAGCTTCAGGCGGGCCGCGCGCAGCGACCCCTCGCTCTGGATGACCGGGCAGGCATCGTAAAAGGCCGTAAACGCGCCGGCAAGGTCGTACAGGTATGCCGCAAGGACGTTCGGCCGGTAATCCTCGATTGCCCGGTCGAGCACTTCGGCAAATCGCAGGATCGCCTTGGCGAGGGCGAGTTCCTTGGGGTCGTCGAGCTGGATCTCGGAATCGTCAGCCCGATGCTCCTCGGCCTCGTGGCCGCCCTTGCGGAAGATGCTCCGCACGCGGGCGTAGGCGTACTGCATGTACGGGGCGGTGTTGCCGTCGAGCGAGAGCATCTTCTCCCACGAGAAAACGTAATCGCTCGTGCGGTTCTGCGAGAGGTCGGCGTACTTGACGGCCCCGATACCGACCTTGTGGGCGATGTCCTTCATCTGGTCGTCGGAGAAGGGTGCGGCCTTTGCGGCGGCCACGTCGTCGGCGTTCTTGCGGGTGACAAGGTCCAAGGCCCGCTTCTCGGCCTCATCCAGGAGGTCCATGAGCTTGACCGTGCCGCCCTCGCGGGTCTTGAAGGGCCTGCCGTCGGTCCCCATCATGGTGCCGAAGGCGATGTGCTCCAGGGCCACGCTTTCGGGCGCGAACCCCGCCAGCCGCGCACACGCAAAGACCATCTGGAAGTGCTGGGCCTGCCGCGCGTCAACGACGTAGAGGACGCGGTCGGCGTGAAGTTTGCCCACGCGGTACCGGATGGCCGCAAGGTCGGTCGTGGCGTAGAGGTACCCTTCGTCGGACTTCTGGACAAGCAGCGGCAGAGGGCTGCCGTCCTTGGCGACGAAACCGGGGAGGAAGACGCACTGGGCGCCTTCGGATTCCTTCAGGAGGCCCTTGGCCTTGAGGTCCTCGACGACCTGCGGCAGGTCGTTGTTGTAGGCCGACTCGCCGCGGATATCGGCGTCGGTGAGGAGGACGCCGATTTTTTCATAGACCTTCTTGCAGTGATCCAGCGATTGCCGCAATATCTCAAGCCACCAAACCCGAACGTCGTGATCGCCGCCCTGCAATTTGACTACAAACTCACGAGCCCTGTCTGCGAATGACGGACTAGAATCGAACCGCTGCTTGGCTTGGCGGTAGAAGTCCTCAAAGTCGGGCACGGTCAAGATGGGTTCCCACGGCTGCCCCCTGCGTATTCGGTAGCCGACATCGATGCCGCTTTCGTGTTGGAGGTGGGCGACCAGCATCCCAAACTGCGTCCCCCAGTCGCCGACATGGTTCTGCCGCACGACGTTGTGGCCGGCGAAATCGAGCATGCGGGCGAGGGCGTCGCCGATGATCGTGCTCCGCAAATGGCCGACGTGCATTTCCTTGGCAAGGTTCGGGGCGGAGTAATCGACGACGACCGTCTCGGGCTTCTCGGCGCGCTCCACGCCCAGGCGGTCTTCCAGGCTCTGGGGGTCCACCTTGTTGGTGCGGCCGATCTCGGCGGAAACCCAGTCGGGGCGCAGGGTGATGTTGATGAACCCCGGCCCGGCGATCTCAACCTTGTCGGCGAGGTCTGAGACTTCCAGGCGCGCGATGACGGCCGCAGCCACGTCGCGCGGCTTGGCCTTGAGTTGCTTGGCCAGGGCCATCGCGCCGTTGGCCTGGTAATCGCCGAACTTCGAGTCCTGCGACGACTGAACGATGGCGGGGGCCTGCACGTCCGGAAACGCCGCCCGCATGGCGGCCGTGACGCGAGAATCGAGGAGGTGCTGGACGTTCGGCATTTGTTTCCGCCCCGGAGGGGCTACTACGCTCTAGTGGTCCTTCAACTTTGATTATGTGGGTGCCACGGCTGCGCCTTGTGCAGCCGTGGTCGTCGGCAGGGATACACGGCTGCAAACTGCGCAGCCGTGGCACCCACAGATTCAATTGTGACAACTACCTTCTTGCGCCCCGGGCGGGGCTGCAACGGCGTTATTCCTGCGCCGGCGGCGTCTCGGCCCGGGGCCTCCAGCCTTTCTGCCAGTCAACGCGCTTGGCGTCGCCCCAGAGGAGTTCCAGGTCATAGTACCCGCGCGATTCGGGCGTGAAGACGTGAACGATGACATCGACATAATCGACGAGGAACCAGCGGGCCGCCTCGATGCCCTCCATGGTCTCCTTGCCCTCGACGCTGAAGGGTTTCTGGCCGAGTTCTTCGCCGGCCTGCATCGCCCGCTCGATCACGCCCCGCATCTGGCGGGCGCTCGTGCCGGAGGCGAGGACGAAGAAATCCGTGACGGGGGAGAGTTTTCGGAGGTCCAGCACGGCGACGTCGCGGCAGCGGTTTTCGGCGCAAGAGCGCGCCATGGTGACCGCGAGGGCTCGGGATGTCAGTTCACGCTTGGCCATATTACCTCATTTTGTTACGTCTTGCGCGGCGGGTCCGGAGACGCATCCGTGTTCAGCGCCTGCCGCGCGCTGTGGCACGGCTGGCTTGCCCAGCCGTGGCGGAAGGCCCGCAACGTTTCCCACGGCTGGGCAAGCCAGCCGTGCCACAGCCGCTATTGCGGGCCACACGTTAAACACGCGTGGGTGCACAGCACCCACCCTACTTTTTCATTACGATTCCCTGCTCGGCGGGGATGCGCATCCCGTAGAACGAGCGGTAAACGAAGATGAGTGCGACGACGAACAGCCCGGCCCCGATGCCCCACTTCACGTGGAGCTGGTCGGCCGGGAAGGTCAGGGCGATCTGCGTCGCGAGGACGCCGAAGAGCGTCGTGAACTTGATGACCGGGTTCATCGCCACGCTGGAGGTGTCCTTGAAGGGATCGCCCACGGTGTCGCCGATGACGGTTGCGGCGTGCAGTTCGGTGCCCTTCTGCCGCAGGTCAACTTCGACGATCTTCTTGGCGTTGTCCCACGCGCCGCCGGCGTTGGCCATGAAAATGGCCTGGAAGAGGCCGAAGAACGCGATGGCGATCAGGTAGCCGATGAAGAAGTAGGAGTTGAAGAACGCCAGGGCCAGCGCCAGGCAGAAGACCACGATGAAGATGTTGACGAGGCCCTTCTGGGCATATTGTGTGCATATCTTGACGACTTCCTTGGAGTCGCTCACGTCGGCGGTCTTCTTCGTCAGGTCCATGTGCTCCTTGATGTAGACGACCGCCCGGAACGAGCCCGTGACGACCGCCTGCGTCGAGGCGCCGGTGAACCAGTAGATCGTGGCGCCGCCCATGAGCAGGCCGAAGGCGATCTCGGGCTGCACGAGGCTCAAGTTCTTCATGACCTCCGCCAGGCCGCCGGGCAGGTTGTTGCCCAGGAGCAGGATGATGCTGAAGATCATCGTCGTGGCGCCGACGACGGCCGTGCCGATGAGAACGGGCTTGGCGGTCGCCTTGAAGGTGTTGCCCGCGCCGTCGTTGGATTCCAGGAAGTGCTTGGCGTTCTCGAAGTCGGGCTCGAAGCCGAAGTTCTTCTTGATGTCGGCCCTGATGTCCTTCTTGCCCTCGATCTGCGAGAGCTCGTAGACCGACTGTGCGTTGTCCGTCACGGGGCCGAATGAATCGACGGCGATCGTCACGGGGCCCATGCCGAGGAATCCGAACGCCACGAGGCCGAAGGCGAAGACCGCGCCGGCGAAGCCGTAGCTCGCAAGGGCTTCGGGCATCAGCTTGTTGACCTCGCCCGACAGAAGCGACGCCACGAACATCAGGCCCATGATGAGCGACCCCGTCCAGAAGGCCGAGAAGTTGCCGCAGACGAAGCCCGAAAGGATGCCGAGCGACGCGCCGCCCTGGTTGGCGCTGGTCACGACTTCCTTGACGTGCTTCGACTTGGTGCTCGTGAATATCTTCGTGAACTCAGGGATGAGCGCCCCCGCCGCCGTGCCGCACGAGATGATGACCGACAGCACCCACCAGATCTTCGGGTGCGCCAGGTCGTTGCCCAGCAGGAGGTACGAGGCGCCGAACGTCACGCCGATCGAGATGATCGAGGTCAGCCACACCAGGGCCGTCAGCGGGTGCTCCGGGTCGAACGTCTTCGACTGGCTGTACTTGGCGACCGTGTACACCTCGTTGATATAGTAGGAAACGAGGGACGTAATGATCATCAGGATGCGCATCACGAAGATCCAGATGATAAGCGTGGCGCCCATGGCCGCCGTCGGGCCGGTGGCGCCGAGGGCGACCGCCAGGAAAGTGATGAGGGCGACGCCCGTGACGCCGTACGTCTCGAAGCCGTCGGCCGTAGGGCCGACGCTGTCGCCGGCGTTGTCGCCGGTGCAGTCGGCGATGACGCCGGGGTTCTTCGGATCGTCTTCCGGAAGCTTGAAGATGATCTTCATCAGGTCCGAGCCGATGTCGGCGATCTTCGTGAAGATGCCGCCGCCGATACGCAACGCCGATGCGCCCAGCGACTCGCCGATCGCAAACCCGATGAAGCACGGGCCAACGAGGCCGTCGCCGATGCGCGGCAGAAACACCAGAATGCAGATCATAAAGAACAGTTCAACGCTCACCAGCAAGAGGCCCACGCTCATGCCCGACCGCATCGGCACCGTCATGGCGCCGATCGGGAAGCCCTTCAGGGCCGCGAACGCCGCGCGGCTGTTGGCGCGGGTGTTGATGCGGATGCCGAACCATGCGACGCCGTACGAGCCGAGGATGCCGACGATCGAACACAGCAAAATCAGCACCAGGGCGCCCGCCTTGCCCTCGGCGAAGAAGTGCTCCAAGAAGCCGAAGTAGTAGGTAACGCAGGCCGCAATCAGCATCCAGAGCACCACCAGGAACTTGCCCTGCTGGAGGAGGTACGTCTTGCAGGTCTCCCAGATGGTGTCGGATACGTCGCTCATCGACTTGTGGACCGGCAGCCCCTTGACCTGAAAGTACTGAACCAGGCCGAACAGGAGGCCGATGACGCAAACGATGAGGCCGGCGTACATCAGGCAGGTGCCCGGCACGTTCAACCCGAAAAGGTCAAACCGCGTGGCCGTCAGGTCGGGCAGGGCGATGTCGGCCTCGCCCGCCAGAAGCGGCGAGCCCCAAAGCAGCACCGCCGCCAGTGCGGCGACAACAGATAATCCCCCCCGTAAGATGGCCCGTCTCGTGCTGAGCGCCACTGCAACGACCTCCTTTATCTTGTGGGCCGCCCCAACCCCTGTGGCCCGTCCGGTTCAAAGACCAGAGATTTTAAGCGCAGGCCTCCCTGGCCGCAAGAGAAAATAGCGGCCCCGAAAAAAGGCTTGAAGACACCGCGGAAAACCCTATACTGCGGTCAAGCCACGGCAGGCTTGCCCTGCCAGGGGGATGCTTTCGTAGGCGAAGTTGGCGTCCAGCGGGGCCGACGTGAGTGCGGCCGGCGCCCGGCGCCCCGAGTGAACGGCTACTACTGGGAGGTTACCCGTGCCGGCTAAATGTGAAATCTGCGGCAAGACGGCGAAGCTTGGCAACAGCATCAAGCGTCGCGGCAAGGCGAAGTACCTTGGCGGCGTGGGCCGGAAGATCACAGGCATCACCCGCCGCGCATTCCGCGCGAATCTTCAGCGGATTCATGTGCAGTTGCCCAACGGCACGCGCAAGTGCGTGCGCATCTGCACGCAGTGCCTCCGCAGCGGCACGGTCGTCAAGCGCCAGAAGCGGATCATCCCGGCACAGCCGACGGCCTAGCGGCCTGTCACGATGGAATCTGTGGGTGCCACGGCTGCGCTTTGTGCAGCCGTGGTCGTAGGCAGGGACGCACGGCTGCAAACTGCGCAGCCGTGGCACCCGGCTGAGAGAATATGGTCACGCAACGGAGCGTGATCATGCCACCTTGCGTAGGGCATGGTTATAACCACCGCATGGCCCTCTCGAAACAGGAAGTCCTGAAGGTCGGCACCCTCAGCCGCATCCGCCTTTCCGAGGCGGAGGTGGAGAAGTTCGCCACCCAACTCTCGAGCATTCTCGGCTACGTTGACAAGCTCCGCGAACTCCAGACGGATAACGTGGAGCCGCTGGCCCACGCGCTGGCGCTCCACAACGTTTTGCGCGAGGACCAGCCGTCGCCGGGCCTTACGCCGGAGCAGGCCCTCGCGGGCGCCCCGGAGTCGGCCGGCGACTTCTTCAAAGTGCCGCGCGTGCTGGATGAAGGCGCAGGCGCGTAGTACTGCTACGCCACTTGTTGCTTTGCGCGGTGGGTCTCCCGACCCACCGCGCTGGTATCCGCGACTTCGGGGCGCTGTAGCGCAGGGTCGCGCGGCGGGTCGGGAGACCCGCCGCGCAAAGCGAGTAAAGGCGCCGGGGCGCTGCCCCGGCCTACATTATTATGGCCATCACCGATCTTAATGCGATCCAGATGCGCGACGCCCTCCGGCGGCGGGAAATCTCCGCCTCCGAGGCGACCGGCGCCTGTCTCTCGGCCATCGCCGGCCTCGACCCCAAGGTCAAAGCGTTCCTTGCGGTCGATGCCGACGGCGCACGCCGCCGCGCGGCCGAGATCGACAAGCGCCTTGCGGCCGGTGAAACGGTGGGCCTCTTGGCGGGCGTCCCCGTTGCGATCAAAGACAACATGTGCATCCGCAACGGCCTGCCCACGACGTGCGCCAGCCGCATCCTCGGCAACTGGAAGGCCCCGTACGATGCCCACGTGGTTGAGCGTCTCGCCGCCGAGGGCGCCGTCATCGTGGGCAAGACCAACCTTGACGAGTTCGCGATGGGTTCCTCGACCGAGAACTCCGCCTTCGGCGCAACGCGAAACCCGTGGGACCTTGGTTGCGTGCCGGGCGGCTCAAGCGGCGGCAGCGCCGCGGCCGTTGCCGCACGCATGGTGCCGATCGCGCTGGGGTCCGACACGGGCGGCTCCATTCGCCAGCCGGCGGCGTTGTGCGGCGTGGTCGGCTTGAAGCCGACCTACGGCCGCGTTAGCCGCTACGGCCTTGTGGCGTTCGCCTCCAGCCTCGACCAGATTGGCCCGTTTGCGCGCACGGTGGCCGATGCGGCGATGCTCTTACAGGTCACGGCCGGCGAGGACAAACGCGATTCCACGTGCGTCTCGGGGCGCGACCAGCCGGTGCCCGACTACCTGGCGTCGCTGGAAGAGCCGGTAAAGCCCCTCAGGATCGGCCTGCCGAAACAGTTCTTCGGCGCCGGCCTCGACGGCGAAGTCGAGAAAGTCGTGCGCAGCGCCCTGGCGGTCTACGAGCGGCTGGGCGCGCAACTGGTGGAGGTGGACCTGCCGCACTCCACCGAGTACGCCATCGCCACTTACTATATTGTGGCCACGAGCGAGGCGTCGTCTAACCTCGCCCGCTACGACGGCGTGCACTACGGCTACCGCTCTTCCGATCATAAGGACATGATCGACATGTACATGCGCAGCCGCGCCCAGGGCTTCGGCGACGAGGTCAAGCGGCGCATCATGCTCGGCAACTACGCCCTGAGCTCCGGCTACTACGATGCGTACTACAAGAAGGCCCTGAAGGTGCGGCGGCTCATCCGCGGCGACTTCGAGAAGGCGTTCCGCCAGGTCGACTGCATCATGGGCCCCACCAGCCCCACGGCCGCCTTCCGGCAGGGCGAGAAGACCGCCGACCCGCTGGCGATGTACCTTTCCGACGTCTACACCGTCTCGTGCAACCTGGCGGGCATCGCGGGCATCAGCCTGCCGTGCGGCTTTACGGCGGCGGGGCTGCCGGTGGGCCTCCAGGTGCTCTCCGACGTGTTCACCGAGGACCGGTTGCTGCGGATCGCGCGGATGTACGAGCGCGAGGTCGACTGGGCCGCGCGGCGGCCGCCCGTCTGCGAGGGGGCCGCATGAGCGCCGAACTCGAGCCCACCATCGGCCTTGAAGTGCACATGCACCTTAAGACCCGCACAAAGCTTTTCTGCGGGTGCAAGGTGGAGTACGATGTGCGCCCCAACTCGAACGTCTGCCCCGTCTGCCTCGGCATGCCGGGCGTGCTGCCGGTGATGAACCGGGAGGCGGTCGAGCTTTCGGTGCGCATGGCGCTGGCCTTGGGCTGCGCCATCCCCGATTTCGCCAAGTGGGACCGCAAGCACTACTACTATCCCGACCTGCCGAAAAACTACCAGATATCAGAATACGATCAGCCCCTGGGCGTGGGCGGCCACCTCGACATCGAGACCTCCAAGGGCACGCGCCGCATCGGCATCACGCGCGTGCACCTTGAAGAGGACGCAGGCAAACTCATGCACGCCGAGACGGGTAACTATAGCATCGTGGACTTAAACCGCACGGGCACGCCGCTCCTGGAGATCGTGAGCGAGCCCGATGTGCGCTCCGCCGAGGAGGCCCGCGCGTACGGCGAGGCCCTGCGGCAACTGGCGGTGTACCTGGGCGTAGGCCACTGCAACATGCAACTGGGGCAGATGCGGTTCGAGCCGAACGTCAGCCTGCGCATCGGCGCCGGCCCCGACGGCAAGCCCCGCTACACGCCGATTTCTGAGATGAAGAACCTGAATTCGTTCCGCTCGGTCGAGCGGGCGGTGACCTACGAGATTGCCCGCCACCGCGAGGAGTACCTGGCCGCGCCGGCAAAGTACACGCTCGAAAACCTCGGCAAGGAGACGCGCGGCTGGAACGACGACGCGGGCACCTCCTTCCTCATGCGCTCCAAGGAAGAGGCCCACGATTACCGCTACTTCCCGGAGCCCGACCTCGTGCCGTTCATGCCCGACCGCAAGTGGGTGGAGGAACTCAGGGCGGGCGTGCCGGAACTTCCGGAGAAACGCCGCCGCCGCTTCATCAGCGACTACGGCCTGCCGGAATACGATGCGGGCGTGCTGACTGCCGAGCGTGCCGTGGCCGATTTCTACGAGAAGGTTGCCACGAGCGTCAAGGACCCCAAGGCCGCGTCGAACTGGATGATGCAGGACGTGATGCGGGTGCTCAATGAGCGTAAGATCGGCATCGCCGAACTTCCGATGACCGCCGAGAATCTGGCGGAACTCGTCGCGCTGGTGAAGCAGGGGACCATCAACCGCAACACCGGGGCGGAGGTCTTCAATAAGATGCTCGCCACAGGCAAGTCTGCCGCCGAGATCGTAAAGGCCGAGGGGCTTGCGCAGGTGGGTGATTCCAGCGCGATCGAGGCGTTCGTCGATCAGGCCCTCGCCGCCAACGCCAAGGCCGCCCAGGACTATCGCGGCGGCAAGAAGGCATCCTTCGGCCGCCTCATGGGCGAAGCGATGAAGGCCTCCGGCGGCAAGGCCAACCCGCAGGTGGTCAAAGAGATACTGCTGAAGAAACTGGGCGGGTGATGCCGGTCACGGTTTCTTCGTCCCACCCCACAACTTGTTCTCCGTCCCCTTCAGCAGCCGCGCGTAGTTGGACCGGTGCCGGATGATCACCAGCCCGATGACGAGGAAGACGAACACGGTCACGGCGAGATAATCGCCCCAAGTCTTGTCGCGCTCCAACCACAGGTAGATGCCCATGAAGGCGAGTGCCGCCACGGTCGAGCCGACCGAAACGTATTTCGTCACGCCCGTCACGATGAGCCACACGCCGAACGCCGCAAGGGCGGCCCAGCGGAGCATCGGCAGCGCCAGGAGCACGCCCAGGCTCGTCGCCACGGCCTTGCCGCCCTTGAAGCCCAGCCACACGGGGAAGAGGTGCCCGATGATGGGCTGCGCGGCCACCAGGACAATCGCCAGCCAGCGGCGGTTCTCGTCGGAGAACTCGATCATCTGCGGCAGAAGCGCCACAGCCGCCGCCCCCGGGCCGAAACCTTTTGCCACGTCCAGCGCGAACGCCACGATGCCGTACGGCCAGCCGCACACGCGCCCGCAGTTGGTGGCCCCGATGTTCTTTGAGCCAAGCTCGCGAATATCGACGCCGCGCGCCTTGCCGATGAGCCACCCGAACGGGATTGATCCCGCCAGATAGGCGCCGACGACCCATGCGGCCACGATGAGAACGTCTGTGGTCAAATCCCCGTCTCCTTGCCACGCGCAATCACGAACGTGGCACGGCTGGCTTGCCCAGCCGTGGGGCATGGCCGCAGCCTTCGGCCACGGCTGGACAAGCCAGCCGTGCCACATCGGGACCGTTGCCGCCAAGGACCTGAGAGTTCTCCCGTGGGGCACGGTTGCAGCCTTCGGCCACGGCTGGGCAAGCCAGCCGTGCCACAACGGGACCGTTGCCGCCAAGGACCTGAGAGTTCTCCCGTGGGGCACGGTTGCAGCCTTCG
>Ga0209777_10008607_pt1 | contig 11139 bp, 6 predicted proteins | sample FrelakmetHBP12HB_FD_187147 | JGI IMG/M metagenome (GOLD analysis project Ga0209777, IMG submission 187147) | Freshwater lake sediment microbial communities from the University of Notre Dame, USA, for methane emissions studies -HBP12 HB (SPAdes)... | ecosystem: Environmental > Aquatic >...
TTCACCCCTGGCTCCGTTGCAGGTGCCCCAGGGAATGTCGACGGAGCCAGGGGTGAAGCCCTTGTCTTGCAAAGTATTAGTGATCTCGACCGCGTACCACATGGTCCCGTTCGGATCGGAATAGGACTGGTTGGTCCTTTGGAACTTCTTTATCGGGAAGGGCGAATCTGACGAGATCCAGGTCTGTTCGTTGTAGTCCATCAGATAATCCGTGTGGGAGGTGACATTGATGTGCAAGGTCTTGTAGCCCTTGAAAAGAGCCGCCCGGTCCGCGCTCCAGTTGTAGTAAGTGTTGAGGGTGAAGTTGTAGAGAGAATAATATTGCTCGTCGGCAACGGTCCCGTTGTCATTGAGCTTGACCGACTTGCTGTCCCCGAAGATTTGGTCGTCCAGGGACACTGGGATGGGCCTGTTGGGGTTGACGTAGTACTCGACCTCGCCCTTGTAGGTCAGGGCTTTGTTGACCCTCGGGAGCCTGTCGATGGTAACGTCACCCTTCATGTAAGAGTCTACGGAGATCTTCTTTGTGAGGTCCCGATACTCGATGCGCTGGTCGTTGAGGCTGCCAGGGATCGTTAAGGGCTCTGAACCGGTGCCAGCGATATAGACCGTGAAGCTGGCCCACATGTCGTTCTCGTAAATGGCCGTGTTGTGCTTTTGCCAGAAGCCGTCGTTTCTCTCGACGACTTCCGAGTGATACCATATGTGCTGGTTCCCAGTGACGTCGAGCCTCATGTCAGACCAGTTACCGGTCTGGTTGTCCTTCCAATAGAGCTCGGCGTAGATCTTGTAATCGTAGATGGCCGTGTCCCCGAGCTTGCCCATGGGCACGGTCACGGTAAGGTCCGATAGCGGCGTCTCGCCGGGCGCCTGATTATTGCTCTGCCAGTTGCTGCCCTTGCCGCCTTGCAAATAAATGTCATAGACTAAGTAAGAATTGAAAACGAGCGAGACAACGGCTACAACCGCAAGGACCTGTTTCATCTTACGACCTCGATGAGGGAATACCGGCTATATAGATGGTACCTGTATCATACATATAATATTTGGTATCCTTGTTTAACAGGACCTTCGTGATGGGAAATGCATCCGAGGGGTTTGGTGTGCGTGGTCGCGTCCGAGGACTACTCCTCGCTCTCGTCGGGCTTGGGCGCGACGGTCTTTTTGACGCGGCTCACCTTTTCCTCGGTCTTTTCCGTATCCAGTTCCTCGGGGACCTCTTCGTCCTCGGCTTCGTCGGAGGGCCTTTTGATCGGCCTTTCCTTTCGGTCGTAGATGAAAATCAGGACGCATCCGACGAGCCCCAGGCTGCCGCCGAGGGCGGCCAGGGCCGGGCCCGCGGGGCTCCAGCTGAACCACTTACCGTAGCCGGTGAGCTCGATGAGGGCCCCGATGCCTAGGTAATAGAAGGCGACCGACAGCAACGCTAGTACGGCTGCGATGACCGCGAGCTTCCAGGCCCATTTCGACCGGGCATAGGCGGCGATTGCGGAGACCACCAGCAGGAACATCGAGATGACCGTGAGGGGCATGGCCATAAAGAGCATGGCGATGCGGGCCGTCCGGCTGTTGGAGATGGTCCACAATGTGATCATCTTGGGATTGTCGATGAAGGACTTGATCTCATGGCCGGGCCCCGAACCGGAAACGCCGTCCTTGTCGATGAGCTCGAGCTGGGCCCTGCCGACGACCGAGAAGTTACCAAGGTCGCTGTCCACGACGACCTTTGTGGAGTAGGAGATGCTGTCGCCCTTCTTGGTAAGCTTATCATTGCTCGGAGTGGTCTGCCACAGGACCTTGTAACGGTCCTGGCCGTTAACGGTCTGGTGGAGCTCGATCCACACCTTCTTGATGTTGACATGGGAGATGTTCTGTGGAACATCGGACATGCTGACGGTCACTTTCAGGTCCTCGGAGACACCGACGGGCCACCAGGGAATAGTCGCCGCATAGGTCTCGATAACGACGGTCGCGGTGTTCTCGGGCTTGGTGAAGACCTGGATGGTGTGGTTGCGGTACTTGGAGCTGCCCTTGATGAACCCGATGAGCTCCTGGAAGGACCCCAGCCCCGTGATGAAGACCTTTTTGTCGGTTATCTTCTTGTTGATGTTGCCAGTGCCTTGGATGAGGCCTTGGGTGCCCGACAGGTCCGCGGTGTAGCTGACGCCGTACTCGGACACCTGGGCATCCAAGGAGACTGGGATGGGCCCAAGCTTGGTCTTGACCTCGAGGCTGCCCCAGGGGATGGCGAGGGATGTCAGTAGAAGCATGGTGCCGACCAAAAGCACAGCAATAGCGGCGGCAGGGGGCGGACCTCGAGCCGCTGGCCCCTTGAGGGTCTTTGCCCGTTTCACCCGCTTGGACCGGCGTATGGTGTTGGGGGTCATCCTCCGGTTAACATATGGGGGCCTTGAAATACTTTTTCAAGCGACCCATAGATAATGTCTGATAATCTTATAATGAAGGGATTAAGGGAGACCACAATAACCTTTAAATCCAAAAGGCCTTTATTCGATGCGGAGTGGTACCGACGCTGTCTCCCCTTGTGACCTTCTTAGGCGCCATACTTGGCCTTTCAGCCATCGCCCTTATCCCGGGCAAGACCCAGATCAAGAAGGGGAAGACCGAGCAGTTTACATCCTGGGGAAAGATCGCCATCACCATCCTGGCCATCATCCTCTTCGTCCTTGCGGCTGCGGTGCTGTATTATTGGCCCACCACTGGGGCGGACCAGGGCTTCGCCCTAGGCAATGTCCTGCTCTTCCTGGGATTGGGCATCGGCCTCGTGGTTAACAATTTCTTCGTCTCGGGCAAGATCGCCAAGGTCCAGACGGAAAAGGAGATCGCCGAGGTCCATGAGGTCGAGACCCTGGGACCTGGAGTGGTCACGACCCCCGCAACGGGCGCAGCGCCCAAGAAGGCCGGGCCAAAGACCGGCACAAAGCCCTTCAAGCCAGAGGTGGCGCCAGCCGTTGGAAAGCCCCTGCCCAGCCCCAAGGTCCCCAAGAAGGCAAAGGTCCCAAAGCTCATTGCGCCACCGCACCCTGTCGCCTCTGAGGAGCTCATAGAGCCCGCTGCGGGCCCCAAGAAGTGCCCCTCGTGCGACACGCCTTTAGACCACAATACGGACAAGACCTGCCCTGTTTGCGGGCATGATTTGAACTCGTAAAAAGGTCCATTTATATAGGGTTTAAACAGGCATCTAGCAAATTTATTATATTAATATATTTGAATGATTATTATCTGCTGTATTTAAAGGGCCGCTTCGAGCCTTGGTGAGAGTACATGAGCGTCAAGGGCACAGTGTCGGACCTGGACAACTGGCTTGACAGGAAGCTCGACAGGTTGCCCGAGCCCAAGGCCAAGAAAAAGAAGCCTGGCGAGTACGACCGAGGCATAAAGTCCAGGCTCCAGAGGGCCCAGACCACCATCAAATCCCTCGACGACATGGGAGACCGGGTCGCCGGCCGTATGTCGATAAGGGGCAGGAAGCGCGGAGGCCTAGAGAACTTCTACGACAAGCTGCTCAACAGGCCGGCCCTCGTCATCTTCGTGGTCGTCCTCATCACCGGTATCACGACCATACCGGCAACGGCCATTATAACGAACATGCGGGGCGATTTGGAGATCTATCTTCCGGTCGGGCACCCCGCGACGATAACCTTGGCCGAGGTCAATAAAGATTGGACCACGGACGCTGTAGTCATCTATGTCGAGACGCGACTAGGTCTGAACGTCACGAACATCGAGGTCCTCAAGGAGATGTCTGCCCTCGAAGGCGACGATAACAACGTCAATCAGACCGATTGGAAGCTTCGGGGCGCCGACTGGGCCCGCGGAGACGAAGGGCTCATGGACAACATCACGAGCGTCCTGAGCATCTCGTCCGCGATAAAGACCATCAACGCGACGCCGTCGAACCTGTCCAACGCCATCCATGATGAGTTCCCGAACATGCCAAAGATCCAGACCCTCCCGGGTAACTATTCGATACCCTCACAGGACATGGTCAACAAATACGTGTCCCAGATCGACAAAAAGCTCCTCTCTATGCTGGTCGCCGATAAAAACAAGGATGGCATCTACGACAGGGCGGCAATAGTCTTCATGATCAAGAGGGGGGCCAACCCGGGCAAGATCGTTGCCGAGATGGAAAAGCTCGTCGAGTACCGGGCCAAGGCCGCAAAGCACCCCTCGCCCGTGACCGTTATGACGGTGACGGGGGCCTACACGGTCATCGAGAAGATGCAAGGCAGGACCATTTTCGAGTTCCTCAAGATCCTGCCCTTCCTGATACTGTTCCTGGTGAGCGTGCTTTTGTTCTTCCATAGGAACTGGAAGGTCATCCCTATCACGCTCACGCCGGTCCTGCTCGCCCTGGGCATGACCCTGGGCCTTACAGGGCTTGTGAACTGGTTTTGGCCCAGTACCTTCATCATCAGCCCGCAGATCGCGCTTGTGATCCCGGTCCTGCTGGCCCTTGGCATCGCCTACGGGCTCTATGTGTCCAACCGATTCGTCGAAGAGGCCAAGGGCACCAATAAAGAAAAGATGATCGTCACGGTCAAGGCGATGAACAACGCCCTGCTCCTGTCGGCCATTACGGAGTTCATAGGGTTCGCCTCATTGATGGTGGGCACCCTCCCGCCCATCTTCACGATGGGGTTCTCGCTCTCGATAGGGATCATATTGACCTATGTGATGACGATGATTGTCACACCGCCCCTTGTCATGGTCCTAGGCTACGAGAAGAAGGTGGAGTTCTCGGCCTGGAACACCTTTGCGCCCTGGCCCTCGTCCAACCGCAAGAAGATCATTGCTGTCGCCATGGTCCTTACGCTGATCTCGGCAATAACGATCCCCTTGATAAAGTTCGATGCCGACTACCTTGGCATGATGCCTAAAGACGACAAGTCCGTCGTCGCCTTTAACGAGTACTCGCGGGTCATGAGCGGCGGGATGATTGGTATGATTATCGTGAGGGCCCCGCCTCTCAATTATGATACTTTGGACGCCACGGACAAGGTGGAAACGGAGCTCAATCATGTCAAGTATACCACTTGCCTGAGCGTCGTGGACCTCATGAAGATGGTCAAGACCCCGGAAAACATCACTATACCCATAGGCCAAGGTTTCACCTTCACTTTACCGGCCGATGTCAGCTATTGGGACATATTGCAAAAACCTGGGACCGACCGTCAGATCCCCCTCAAAGGCATCACGGTCAAGGAGGCCCTCATAGCGATCTTCTATGGGTCCTTGGGCAAGGAGATGAACGAGACCTTCATCAACCCAGAAATGACCAAGATGCTCCTTTACGTCTTCATGCCTAACCTGAACGTCGAGAAGGCGACGGCCGCCGTGAGCAAGATAGACCTCACGATCGACGAGAAAGGCACGATACCGAGCTTAGGTAAAATGTCCCATCTAACAGGGATGGCGCCCCTGATAATCGCCATCAACGACCTCATCATCCAGGGCCAGTTCCAGACGCTGGCCTTGTCCATCTTTATGTGCTGGGCCCTGCTTGCGATATGGTTCCGTAGTTGGAAATTGGGCCTGATGACCATGATCCCGTGCATCCTGGTCATCTCCTACGAGCCCGCAACACTAGTGATGATGAACATTCCTCTATCCATCGTGACCGTCATGATCGGGTCCATAGCCATCGGTACTGGAGTTGACTTCTCTATCCAGATTACCCAAAGGCTCAACCTTATGGGTTATGGCATCAAACAGGTGGTCAGCACGGTAGAGCACATGGGCGTGTCCTTCGTCGAGGCAACGACCACCATGGTCCTTGGGTTCTCGGCGGTGCTCCTGGCCCCCTGGCCTAGCAATACCAGCACCTTCGGGCTGCCCTTCACCTTCGGCGTGGGCATCGATGCCATCAAACAGTTCGTGATAATGATCATGCTGCTGCTGATCTTCAACGCGATATGCGCCCTCTTCGTTCTGCCGGCGTTGTACACTATAATGATCCGGTTCCGGGAGTCCGAGTCCAAGAGGAAAAGAGAGATGGCCGTCGAGGCCAGGCGGCTTGAGGAGGACCGGGATCTACCAGCGGAGCTCGAAGAAGAGGAACCCGAGGCTCCCGAGATGACCGTAAAACAAAAGGTCAAGGTCAGGGAAGAAGAAGAGATACCCAAAATCTATTGATGACCGTTCAGGCCTTACTTCAACTTCTTTTGCAGGACCTTCTGGTAGGCCGCTTCCGTCAATTTCGTTACGCGCGACCAGGTAAATCGCTCCTCGACCTTCATTCGTCCGTTGGCCCCGAAGCGCTTCCTCAGGTCGTCGTCCTCTAAAAGGGTCCGGATCTTCTCGGCAAGGTCGTGGGAGTCCAGGGGTTCGGCCCATAGACCGTCGACGTGGTCGACCACGACCTCCCGCATGCCGGGCATGTCCGAGGTTATGACGGGCTTGCCGCTCGAGAGGGCCTCGAGCATCACAAGACCAAAGGCCTCGAGACGGGACACGGAGGGTAGGACGAGGACATCGCATGCGGCGTAGTACTCGGGGAGCTTGTCCTCGGAGGCCTTGCCGGCAAAGATTATGTTCTTGGCATTGGGCGACGCGGCGGCCTGCTGTTTGAGGCGCGCCTCCATAGGGCCCGACCCGACGATGAGATACTTCGCATCCTTGTATATTCCCGCGGCATCGATGAGATGATTGACGCCTTTGTGAAAGGTCAAGCGCCCGACGAACATGACGACCTTGGAATCGCCCAGTTCGTGCTTCTTGCGGACGGTGTCCCCCCTGACGGTCGGGTTGAACCGCTCGGTGTCGACGCCGGGAGGGATTACCTTGGCATGAGTGTTCCATATGGCCCTCGAAGTAGCAGCATAGGTCTCGGTCTCAGCGAGAACGAGGTCCATGCGGCGCAGGGTATAGTTGCCATAGGTGTACCTGTAAAAGGCTGTGACGGCGCTGCCCCCGCGAACGGGGATCTCCGGGTCGCAATGATAGGTCATAACGGTCGGGAAATGCGCCTTGTTCTTGGCCTTTGCGACATAGTAAGAGGATAAGGGCGGCGGGGCGTGGGTGTGGACGATGTCCCATTTGTCCTGCAGGAGGTCCTTGACCATCGCGGGCGTGACTGGCGTCGTGAACAGGTTCATCGTCTGTTTGGAACGGAAGATCTTGAGGCCCTCGAACTCTTCGGTCTGCGGTAGGGCCTTGTCGTACCTGGAGGTGAAGACCGTTACCTCGTGGCCCAGCTTGAGCAGGTTCTTCGAGATATTGTAGACGTTGGATTCCACCCCGCCGATGTGGGGATGGAAGTAGGGCGTTACCTGTGCGATGCGCATCATATCCGCATCTCAGTTATGGGGTCGTTCCTAATAATTTTTGTTGAGTGCCATTTTTCATCTATGCAAGGAAAAGTAGATTATCGGCCCGTCACTTTCGGCGTCTATGGATGTCAAGAAGCGGGCTATCGCGGCAACTTTGCTGTCGAGCCTTTTCTGGGGCTCGTCCTTCCCGGTCATTGCCTACGGGGTGACGCTTGCCAGCCCGGTCCTGTTCTTGTTCCTGAGGTTCATTATCGCAGCGCCCCTGGCGCTCATCATTATGACCGCTTTAGGCGTCGACCTTAAGCGACCTTTGCAAAGCGGCGCGGTGTGGTTCTTGGGCATCCTCAATGCGGTGGCCTTCATAATGCAATATGTGGCCCAGACCTGGACGACCGCGACGAATGCCGCCCTCTTCATCAACCTTTACATAATCTTCGTCGGTGCCGGTTCGGTGATATTCCTTAAAGAGAAGATCACTTGGAGGCTGGGCGCTGCTGTTGGTCTGGGTATACTAGGAACCGCCCTCGTTGAGACGCAAGGGGGCAAGACCGGTGTATCGTGGGATACTTTCAAGGGGGACCTCTTGGCGCTCTTTGCGGGCTTGATCTGGTCCGTCTATATTGTCATGTCAAAAGTAATACTGATGAGAACGGCTAAGTCCCAGGTCATCTCGCCAGAACAGCTCACGGGAGGTGTTTGCCTTACATCTTTGATCCCGCTGTTCTTGGTCGTGCCGTTTACAGATCTGGGAACTATCCACAATTTTCCCAATATGGTCTTGTCGGCGACTTATCTAGCCGTGTTCACGACGATCTTGGCCTATCTTCTGTGGTATAAAGGGCTTGAGACTCTTTCTGCTACTGTTACTTCGGTTCTGGTTCTGCTCGAGGTGGCCTTTGCAGCGATAATATCTTTCATTTTCCTAGGGGATCGGTTTAGTATAGGGACCGCCCTGGGAGGAGGTATTATCTGTATTGGAGCTTTTTTGGCTGCCTTAAATGCAAATGATTAATGATTTCTAAAGATGTGTTGTCCTCATAAATTATATACTTATTTCCTTTGACGTTCCTGTGTTTAGTATTTCACGTGAATTTGCTCTAACGAATCCCGTTCGATCCATATAAGAGGGGGGCCCCTTCATTTCCACTGTATTAAATAAATTTCTATATATAGATTTTAATTATAACATTATAAATAAATAGGCCCCATTATCTATAGCATTGTTAGGTAATAATGATTAGTAAGTACCATTAAATATCAATTCCCAGAAAGTAGATTCAACTCGTGAATTCTATTATTGATTTTCTTTAGATCCGAACATTTAGTTAAGACTTCAAATGAAATTGAACACTCATTTTTGGTACTATTTAGAACAACATAATTGGAAAATAGCCAGTTTGCAAGAACATCAATATTAGATAATTGATGTTGGTTCTTTTCTATATTGAAAATCAATGACAATTTCTTAATATAGTCTAATTTCTGGACAGAATCAATAAGTCGAAGTTTCAAATCTTCCAGATTCTCATGATTTTTTGCTGATATAACAGAATGGTCCAATAATGGTATATTATAATTCTTAAGTCCGTCGAGGACCTTTAAGACCTTCTTTTGTAAAATCTCTTGGTCCGTGACTAAATCCTTCTTATTCAGGACCAATATGATTGACGGTACGGAATCCTGGTATTGAAGGAACTTATAGCTCGTTACGACCTTTTGTACGATAACCTCTTCATATTCCGAGATATCGACGACAAGAAAGATGATGTCCGAAAGATGGATCTCTTCAAGAGTGGAATTGAAGGCCTCGATTAACCACGGTGGCAGATCCCTTATGAATCCGACGGTATCTGAGAATAGGAAAGCCCCCCCCAATTTCCCCTCCCCCCGACGAGTTATCGTGAACAACGTGGAAAAGAAACGGTCATCGATTATTACGTCCTCCTTTGTCAGAGCTTTAAGAAGCTGTGATTTACCAGCGTTCGTGTAACCTGCTATCGAAATCAAGAAGAAACCCTCGTCTCGTCGGTGTTTCCGCCGCTCTCCACGGTCCTTTTTGACGGTCCTGAGCTTTTCCTTGATTCGTTTTATGTGCTTTGTAATCATGTCATAGTAAGTATTGACAGGATATTCGCCCCCGGCCATGTATCCTGGGTGTTCGCCGGTCTTGGAACGGTGGATGAACTCTTTTACAAGAGGGATCTCGTATTCGAGCTTTGCAAGCTCGACCTGGAGCTTCGCTTCCTGGCTGCGAGCCCTGTTAGAGAAAATCTCGAGGATGAGTCTCGTCCTATCATAGACGGTAAGGCCCAAGGCGTTCTGCAGGTGGAAGATCTGCGTCGGCTTGAGTGGTGAATTGAAGGTCGCGATCTTTACATTCTTTCCGTCGGGGGTCGTTAAGAACTGTTTTATCTCGTCGACCTTACCAGAGCCGATGAAGAACCTCGGGTCTGGAGACGGTCTTTTCTGGACGAAGGTCCGCCTGACGGAATAGTTCATGGAACGGGCCAGCTCCTCCATCTCTTTCGTATCCGGCTCGAGGGAAATGATGACCACGTCGGTCCTCTCGAGGATGGGGTTCGTCTGTTGCGGCATCGCCGTTGGCTCCGTCTATTGACGATAATATCCAACGCGATATTAACTCTTGTTTATTGGTTAAAATGGTCATGATCTTGAGATTTTGATCATTGATTTTCCTAACCACCGCTTCGTCGCTCGCCGATTTCCGACGGGAAAATTTGTAATGAAAAAACCATTGCGCCATCGGAAAATATTTTCTCGACGGAGAATTCCGTTTTTGCGGTCCAGAATGAGCATTTCAGTACTTCAAAACGAAATATTTTTCAACAAAAAGTTGGAAGAATCAAAGGATGGATGTTAATAATGGCCATTTTCTATTAGAATTTGATTTTAATATGTGCCTTGTCGAAACGTAGCATGTAATGTTTAATTTTTTATAAATTATTATTACAGAACATCATTGCCAATCTTTAAACATTTGAAAAAAATTCAACATTTCCGTCTGTCAACACAATCATTATATATCTTTGCCTTGACCAAGGATAAATTATTTTAATACCCCTACCGATACACTGAATCCCCTAGTGGGGCACATAACACAAGTTTACGCCTACGGTGAAAAAATCCGAAAGGGCACGCAAAAGGGCGAAAACTTGAAAAACCCGGTAAAACGGAGCAGATCTTGGGGTAAAGGTGCGGTGGGGAAGTGGCATTGAGGGTTCCCCGATACAATGGAAATCGAGGGGGGGCCCAGGAAGCATAGGATCAGGAAGTGTGGGGGAACGGGAACCTAAAGATCCCGACCAGAACGACCTATATTAGCCACTTTGCGGTATCTGCAGCTTCGTCGCGGTCCTCACTAGGGACGTGGGCCAAAGACGAAGGGAAGTCCAATGGTGCAAGAGAATACAACAATATTCGATCCATTCCTGGAGGCTCAGTCGAAGCCTCTTTTAATCAAGGACCGGCACTTCCTTAGGCCCGAGTATATTCCCGACAGGCTCCCGCACCGCGACCAGCTCCTGAACCAGCTCGCGGCCATTTTATCGACGGCGCTCAGGGGCGACCGGCCCTCCAATATCCTTATTTTCGGCAAGACCGGCACCGGCAAGACCGCCTGTGCCAAGTTCCTGGGCAAAGAGGTCCGCCGCAAGGTCGAGACCGACGAGCGGGCCAAGAAGGTCAATTACCTTTACATCAACTGCAAGGTCGTCGACACAGAGTACGGGATTTTAGCGACCATCGCGAACTTCTTTGCAAAGACCCCCGACGAGCAGATACCCTTTACGGGCTGGCCCATGGACAAGGTTTACAAGACCCTCAA
>Ga0209777_10008608_pt1 | contig 11138 bp, 7 predicted proteins | sample FrelakmetHBP12HB_FD_187147 | JGI IMG/M metagenome (GOLD analysis project Ga0209777, IMG submission 187147) | Freshwater lake sediment microbial communities from the University of Notre Dame, USA, for methane emissions studies -HBP12 HB (SPAdes)... | ecosystem: Environmental > Aquatic >...
TTGCTTTACTTTCCTGGCTGCGATATTCTCCATTTGTGATGGCTCCTCCTTCTTTAGATTTGGTGTTTATAAGCTGCACCGTTCTATTGTAGCTGGAGCCATCACCATTTGTTATTCAATATACTAAACCGCTATTTCGTTTAGTGGAAGAGCACAACTAATGAGCTATTTTCTTTCGGCACCCGCGGCAACCCCTCCTTCTTGTTTAAGCGTCTTTTGACGGAGTCGTCCTGCGAACAAACTTTCACCGGATGCTTCTCCTTGACGGCACAACCTGAACCACCTATGATGAAGCCAAGCGCAATTTCTTCATAGGAGGTGTATGCCATGGCAGCCATCGTGCGGCGTATTGAGTATCACTATACTGTGGTTCCCAATCGGGCTGGAGCGGGTGCTAAGGTTTTCAAGGCACTCAAGGCAGGAGGTGTCAATTTGATTGCCCTCAATGGTTTCCCAACGAGCAGCCGGCGTGCTCAGCTCACCTTCGTGCCCTCCGACCGAGATGCCTTCCTTGCGGCAGCACAAAAAGCAGGGATCAAGCTGGTGGGGCCCAAGGTTGCCTTCCTGATCCAGGGCGAGGACCGTGTAGGCGCTGTCGCCGATGTACTTAGCAAGCTGGGACAGGCCCAGATTAACGTCACAGCCATGCAAGCCATCGCCACTGGCGCAGGGCGTTATGGAGCCATCCTCTGGGTTAAGCCACGCAATATCGGCAAGGCTGCCCAAGCATTAGGTGCCTCTTAAGGCGTAGAGACAATCATCTCAGGCATGTTATCCTGCGTTTCTGCTAGTGGCTATCCGCGATGAGAGGCGGTGAGGAGCTGCGGCAGAGCGATAGCACGCGCCAAGAAGGACCGAAGACCGGCCACCCGAGATTAATGCTGCGTCTGGCTGGGAGGCACTTGAGGTCATGCGAAAGAGTGTCAACAGCTTTTCGCATCTTTGGTTAGTGGCAATCATCTGAAGTTTTCAATATCTAATTCAGATGATCTCGATCCTGCAGACAACAATCTAAGTATTTGTTAAGCTTGCGCTACTGGCTGCTGTGTTACACCTTCTTTCATCTAAACAGATGGAACAAATCCCAGATAGCGGCTTGAACACTTTATTGTGTTATAATTTGACATGTGAAACTGAGTGCTAAAGCTATGCAGGTTCTGGAGGTCATAGCAGAAGAATATGAGAGCAATCCTGAGACTCGTCTTAAGGGTATATCCGAGCACGTTGTTGGTGCGAAAGCTGGAGTCTATCTCAATTTTCCGATATATGAAATTGCTGAACTAGAGAACGCAGGTCTTGTGCGAAAACTGGGAAAGGATAGAGTTATCCTTACCCGAAGTGGATACTGTTATGCTAGGCCATTATGGCGGAGGTTCTTTAATCTAGCCAAAGAGCATCCCCTAATTGCTATAAGCACGATCGTCACGATTGTGGGAATAGTAGTTACAGTTATCTCCATCTGGGCAAAATAGCTCTGCCTACAGTTAAGACGCTTATCTAATGCGACCGTACATTCACCGCAGATTGTGAAATGATACTACGGCTGGACAAGTGTCAGGATTATGCAACTGGAGTTAGACATAGTACCTTGCTTGCCTTAGGCTTTGCCCTATATTCCTTCTTTTCCTAAGAGAGAGTCGAGAATCAACTGAAGGAGATTAGCAAAAAGATAACAAGGCTAACTGATGGCTCAGACACGCAAATGAGAGAGGTCGAAAAGGAGCGGCAAGCCGAAAGGTAACTACTTCCATGCTATGAACCAAAGGTCATAAGATAGGCAAGAAGTCCAATGCCAGACAAAAAGAAGAATCACTACGTCCCGTGTTTTTACCTCAAGTTGTTCGCCTCTGACCGTGGCACGAAGGAACCTCGGACAATTTGCCTGTACAACATACCCAGACAGTTGCTAATCCAGGTGGCAGGGCTGGTTGATCAGTGCGCGGAGGACCGATTCTATGGGGCATCACACAACCTTGAAGACGCAATGTCCACGCTCGAAAGCGCATGGGCATCCCTCTTCAGGGACTTTTGTGACAATGCTACTGTGCCGCGGCAAAGACCGAAAAACCATCTTCTTCTCCTCCTGTTCATCTCAATCCAGATGCTCAGGACAAAGCGGCAGGCCCTTGAGACCAATGAATCGATACGTATGATGATAAAGACATTGGTGGCACACGATTCTACTCTTGCTGCGGGCGGGCACGATGACTTTGATTGGGAGTTGAGCAACCCGGTCTTCCTCAGTTTGCAAAGCTTCCTCGCCGTAGCTTATCATCTGGACGATCTCAAGATGTGCTTGATTCAAGCTAATCCGCCCAATGCGTTTGTGACCTCAGACAACCCGGTCTTCAAGTATAACCTTTACTGCGAAGGTTGTACTGAGGGAGGTACTGTAGGAGCAGCAAACACCGGGCTTTTGGTGTTCTTGCCTGTCTCGCCCAAGTTCTCCCTGTTGTTGTACGACGGTGGTGTATACAAAGTCGGACGATTAGGAAACCGAGAACTTATGCCCGCCACATCCGCCGACGTGAACGCCCTAAACGGATTACAATATGTCGGAGCAGATAGCAACCTCTACTTCTCAGGAGGCTTTACAGCCGATTACTTCGAGCAGCTCTCCGCCATATACGGCAGGGCGCACCAGGAAATTGGTTTTCGTGCCATTGAAGCCGAAGAGGTTGGGAGTCCTGGCAACATACTGATCCACGAATACCGTCATACTCCGAACATGCACCTAAGTCTCTCCTTCTTGTCTATTAGGCGGCAGGCACGCCGAGTACCACTGGCTCTCCGCATCCGAAGTTACCGACGGGAAATAGAAGTAGCCGGGTCGGATCCGGGGCTCGGAAGTAAAGCGCGAAAGTATGTCCCTATCAGGAGAAGTGGTGGACGGCTTGGTGCAAATCGTTAGACTCGCACCAGTCTCAGGTAGTCGAAAAAGCTTTCTCAGCCCAAAATATTTCTTGAGAAATATCCCAGAAGCTACAAGGAGGCTAAGGCCACGGGAAACGCAATTCCGATGCTAAATTGACAAAAAGATTGAGGAGGTGTTCACCATGTTCCCTTTAGATTATGACTTTGTTGACACGACGCTGAAGATAACAAAGGACTTGGTCGCGAAGCCTAAAGAAGAAAGATACGAATATGACGTGACACTCCTCACGAATTGTCTCCTTGGTTTGATAGTCTTCCCTAAGGAAAATGCCCTTGGCGCAATCGAACCTAGGCCACTAAAGGATTTGAAAGGTTGGGGAGTGGAGCCCAGCCAAATAACTTTGGAATGTCAGTCGGACAAATGTAGGCAGCACAAAAGCGGTAACACCCCAAGGCATGTAGTTTACCATCTAAGAAATGCTGTGGCGCATGCTGGAGTTCACCTGTGGGGGGAAACAGAAAAAGAAATAACGCTTGTGAAATTCGTCGACTGGCCTCCGGGGGCAAAAGACCCCGTCTTTGAGGCGGAGATCCCCGTCTCAGCTTTAGAAACCTTTGCTGTAAAGGTGGCTGAACAGTACAAGCCAAGCCTTAAAGCCAGTATCCGGTGACATAGTAATACTGGCTAAGGTTATTCTCACTTGCGGTTCGTGGGATTCTAATGAGTCCTTGGTGAAATGCTGACTCTAGGCTCTACTTGAGGCTTTGGCACATAGGGTGCTCTGAACAGGGATACACATCTGATAACCCAAGACTGAACTGGTGCTGAGGCGCTCACAAAGGACTTGTATTTTGAGCGTCTCAACTTTAGGTATTTAACATTCCGCTATGTTAGTTGGCCAGAGGTAACAAAAGCGAGTTTTGTTTAGAAGACAACTATGGCATAGTGGAAGAATAATTCGGCACATTACACAATCCGCTATTGTTGTGTCACCGCCGTCTATGCTTCAACGGGGCCATAGCATTAATACTATGTCTCTTTTGCTACCCCTTAGCGTTCGTAGAAGGGAGTCACTCGAAATCGAATTGCATCAGGATGACTGGAGAACTTCACGTAGGCTGAGAACTTGCTTGAGAGGCCGTTCTTTATATCCTGCCACCCCACTTTGCCACCAAGGTGCTCGGCCACAGTCTTGGCATACGTCGGCTCCGTCAGGCACAGCGACAAAATGCCGCCTATGTTGTTATAGACGACGTGGGTAAAGTCCACCGGGTCCTGCGTTGCAAGGATTAGTCCCACCCCTTTGCTACGTGCCTCTTTGAGAAGCTGTCCCGCCGACGCTTCACGCTCATACTTCAGCCTATGCGCCTCATCGATGACAATGAACAGTCGAGGATCGCGTGATTCGGGTAGCGTATATAAGTAGTACCTAAACTTCCTGAGCATGAACTCACAAACGACTGCCTTTAGGTTGTCGTTGGGCAGTACGCCCAGTTTAACTATGCTTCGCCCCTTTGTAAGCTGCTCGAAAGGGATTACCGTTTTCGCTGAGAATATGCCATAATCGAAAATCGGATCCAAACGTGCAAAAATTCCCTGTATGGAATCTTTCTCCGCTCTGAGTCCTTCACCAGCAAGGTTTTGAAGGTTGCGTTGAAGATCTTTGAAGGTTGGAGTTGGTTTCTGCCAGGTGCTTTTATCCTCCTCACTTATCCCCTTATCCAGGTAGCTAAGCCTGATAGCTTCCCGAATGTGGGCAACTTGGCGATCTCCGATCGAATACACTAGGTCAATTATGTCCGACACCTGATATTTCTGATCCTTCGGAGAGTTACTTCCATCTATTTCCAGAGGGTTCACTGAGATTTGGCTCAAGTCGATGATAGAGCCAAATTCGAAGGTCGATGATTCCGTAGGGACGTAATCATTCTTGAAGTCAAATACAACGTATGGAACCCCCTCATTGGCAAGATCCCTGAGGACAGCTTTCATCGTCTGGGTCTTCCCGGTTCCCGCACTTCCGACTATGGCAAAATGCCAGTTGTTTTCCAGTGCCGGAGTCCAGGCAACTTTCTCAGTACCAGAAGCACCTAGGAAGATTTCCAGCCTCGGCGGCTTGGGCAGCTTGCTGTCCGTCTTCGGTTCAACTCTGATTTCGGAACTTGGGGCTCGTGTGGTTTCTCGCCTATCCACGGGCTTCCTCGTGGGAACCTCTGGTGTTATGTGAGTGCCTTGGAGTATCTCAACAATCGGGCGCACGAGGACATGTTCTTGTCCCTGCAACTGCTTGACTGTGAGGCCTTTGAGAGCAGCTATCATGACCGTTATCGAAGGCTTTTGCCACATTTTGAAGCTGTTCGCTATTACACTCTGGGTGCTTGGGAGGCTTTGGTCAGCTAAGATGAATAGGAAGTCATCACTCATTGCCGCGCCGACTTCACGCAAGGTTTGGAGATCGGCCTCACTGACCCAGTTCCCGAGATACACAAAGAGTCGTGATTTCGCCACAGCATCCAGCCTCCAGATGCAACGGTCAGGCTGGTTCTTGAGATTAGTAAGCTCTATCTCAGGCCAGCCTTCGTCGCGCAGGGCCTTGAGGGCTTGTCCCACTTTCTGGACCGTTCCTGAGATACGCTCCGACTTTATGCGGCTTAGAGTCTCTACCAACTGGTCGCGTAATAAAGGATTAACGGCCACAGATATTTTGGCACCATAGCCGGTAGGGTAGGGCCCATACATTCCTAGTAGGCCGTGTCTCGGCGATACCACCTTCAACATCTCGGCCAGTTCTGGACTATATTCGATAACCCCTGGAATGAACGAGCCAGTAGCGGTCTCCTCAAGAATCCTGGCCTGTTCCAACATGCTCCGCTGAAAGAGCGCCTTGAGATATGGCTCCACCGCTGGGATAGCCTTGGCTGGTATGAGTTCTTCCAATGCGGGCCCAGGGATGACAGGGCCAAACCCGACGGCTTTCTCAAGGCCCCTCTTCTTGGACCAGGTAAACATAGGGTTGAGCACTCCACAAGCTACAAGCTCCTCTCGCAGCTCCTGAAAAGTAGCTACCTCGGCTCCACGAAGGCCACCGAGCAGCGCCCGTAGCATTGCTTGCGCGTTTGCTCCCGGGTCCTCGAAGAAAGAACTTGCCATATAGCCATGAGGTGAAGCTTTTACCCATCGGAATAGAGCAAGTGCACATCGCGCCGCAAGGCTGCACTGCTTCACCTTTTGGGTCACCCGCTCTAGCAAACTGGTGCCAAGTTCACCCACCAAGGCTTGGCGCACTGCGTTGCTTATATCATAGATGTTTCCTGACTGAGTCAGCTGGTCATATTCTTGTTTTAGCCTGCTCATGGCTTCCTCCACTGCCGCCTCAGTAAGGCCATAGCGACGCTGGAGGTTGTCCTTAACGCACCTATGATTCTCTTCTAGCGCCATGTTGGTGCTGGCCCACTGCCAGAAGGCGTCCAGCATTACGTCATTATCACGGTATTGTCTTAGTACATCGGTGACTTTGTCGGATATCATGACGACCCTCCAAGCTAGTTTCTACAGCCTCTTTCGCGCTGGCTTGATTACAAACCATCGTTATACTTCTTCAACGACTTCGGCACTGGGCCTTTCTTTAAGAGCCCCTCACTTGTATCTCATCCAAGGTACGAAATTGTGATGGGCAACTCTCGGCAGCTAGGGTTATTCTTGGATAGCACGGTGGGCCAAAAGGACTTGTATTAAGCGCAGCGTTTTTCACCTTACCGCTTCCACCACTGCAATTTCATCCGGCGCCAGTCCATATAACTCATATACTAGCGCGTCAATCTCACGGTCTGTAGCTTCTATTTGACGCTGACATAACTCTTGGTCAACCTGTGTATTGGCTGCGGCTTTGTGCTTGTGCAACGCCAGCATAGATTCTACCAGCTGCACCATCTTGTCATGCCGCTCTTTGTCGGTGTCGTCGGAGAAGTTGATGGTGCGAATAGGAAGTTGCTCAATGTATTGCTTGTTAGCTGCGAAATAACCACCATGAAAAGTTGTTGAGACCTGTTTTAAGTAGAAATCGAGCAAGCGCGAATTAAGAAGACCACAAAGATACAGATAACTACCACCCCTTTCATTTGTGGTTATGCCATAACCACCAGTAGTTACGTTGATGAAATAGAAATCATCTGCAAGGTCGGGGTAAGCACTCAACTCAGTAATCATATAAGGTACAAGCAATTTCGGCTGTTCCCACATACCTAGGTTTTGTGTTCGCCCAAAACGATACCACTGTGTGTCTTTGAAAGCGCCTTTCTCGCGGCTCTCCAATAACTTCTTATTGCGTTCCAAATAAGCCCATGCGAGAGGGTACGACTCTTGCATTTCGGCTTTGGACAGAAGTATAGCTGTATTATTGCTGACCAAATACGGAAATAGTACATAAGCTGTGGTGGTCGCCCAATAACGCCCAACGCTTCCGCTGCGAATAACACGTTTCAGAATGGAGGCCTCAAGTCCAACCCACTCATTTAATTCTTTGGAGAAGACTTCGGTCACACCTTTCTTTTTGCCAGCTCGATACTCCTTGAACAGATAAACTGTATCAGCGCTGGTCTGCTGCCCTACAAACATTCCTTCTGCCACATCTCCCAACTTCACTGGCATTTTTCTCAGCTTCTCAAATAGCACTGCACCTTCGCCCACTGCGAAGTTCCATTCCGCTGCCGTCACACTTGCGGCCTGCACCTTGCCATGTGTCTGTGGTTCACCTGTACGCCACGTTCCCAAATCCTTCACGCGCACCAAGTCAAAAGCATCGTTGCCTGCCTTGTCTAAGAACATCAGTGTGGTATAGGTAGTAGCGCCATCAAACACCTGTTGGTCGCCAAAATGAACAACTTGTGCCAGATGCTTACCTTTGGCAATCAATCCACGCAGGGACTCGCCATACTTGGCATTGAAAAATTTATGTGGCAGGATAAAGCCCAGCCGCCCGCGCTCATTTAGCAGGCTCAAACCTTTTTCTACAAACACCACATAAATATCATAATTGCCTGAGCTGGCGGCTTGGTAGTGTTGTTTGAGATAATTTACTTGCTCAGGGTTAATCTCCTGCAAAGTTTGGATACGGATGTACGGCGGGTTGCCAATCACCGCATCAAAGCCCCCATGCAGAAATTGCCGCTCCCAATCGAACGGGTTCACACGCTTCAATTGATCGGTGTCGGAGAACATCTGTCCTTCAAAATAGTCAGGCCCAATCAAGCTGTTGCCACATTTGATGTTTTGGCTTAAATCGGGCAGAACGGTCTGTTTGAATAAGTTCCGCTCCTCGTAGACTTCATCCTGACCAATGTCTTCCAATGCCTTAAGCGAGAGCGACAAGCGTGTAACCTCCACGGCTTGCGGGTCAATGTCCACACCGTACAGATTATTGAGCAGAATCTGGCGCTTGAGCTTTGCCGTCAAGCGCACGCGGCCATCGGAGTCGTGATAAACTACGGCGCGGTCTTGTTTGGTCAAGCGGTCTTTGTCGCTGTAATAGCGTATATACCATTCAATCAAAGCATTATATGCGCCCAGAAGAAACGAGCCAGAGCCGCATGCGGGGTCGAGGATTTTCAACTGTGCCACGTCTTCAGGCGTTGGGCATTTCTCCAGCAGCTTGCCTACTGTATTCTGGACGATGTAATTCACGATATACTGCGGGGTATAATACACGCCACCCGCTTTTCGCACTTCAGGCTTATCTTCTATCTTGACCTGTTTGTCTGTTGTGCGCACTACTCGGCCTAGGAAGCGCTCGTAAATGGTGCCGAGGATTTCCACTGGCAGAACGGCAAAGTTGTATGACGAGTTCTCTGGTTGGAGGTCATGAATAATGGCGCGCACAACTTTGTTGGAGACGGTTACGGCCTCCAGTTCTGGGCGAGACTCGAAAATACTCCCGTTATAAAACTCGTTGAGTTTAGTAAAAATGGCGCGGCAAGCAGTAAACCAACCTGTATCGCTCTCGGCCAGCCCGTCTCTTTCTACTGTATCCGCCAACTTTGACAGATAATCGTCTTCGACCTCGCGGTCAGAGAGCGCTTTGACAAAGACCAGACGGTCAATGAGCAATTGTACCGCAGCAGTGATGAGCGCGCCGTTAGCTTCAGGGTTGTGCTTCTTCATGTCCTTAGCCAGACGCACGCGCCAGCCAGTCTTGTCGTCGTCCATTTCCATAAGGAAGGCTTTATCGGGCGGAATGCGGTTTGCCTTAACCTTCTTCGGGGAAAGCGCGAGTGCCCACAATCCTGCTGGCGCATCGGTGCCGCGCGTGCGGGCGGCTTGCCGCATGTTCTCGCGCTCAAATAATTGCCACAGCATATCGAACTGCGTTAAATAGTCGTCATACCGCCAATCCAGTACGCGGAAATTGGCGACCGCCTTAGGATTACCTGCGTACAGCGTACAGTCTAGCGCCACAAATTCCTGAAAGTCTGTGAGGATGGCGAAATCTATCTTTCGAGATGAGGAGAGATTCTGAGTGGAGTAGGCGTAGGCATATACCTGATTCATCCAACGCGGGTCGTGCATATCCAGTTTTACCTGTTTGGCATCCATCACGAGCAAGTGCTGGCCGTCTAATTGCAGGATGTAATCCGGGCGCTTGCCGTAGCGATTAGTGCGCTGTACGACGAACTCGTATTCGGGGATGGTCAAGCCATCATTTTCTGTGTTCCAGTTGAGGTATTTGAAGAGGGGGCGAATAAAGTTGTTTTCAATCTGGGCTTCGGCTTCATTCTGTAGCCGAGTTTCACTGGTTTTGAAGGTGTTAACCAGTTTTGCAATTTCGGCGTAGGCTTGTTCTCTGGTGTACATCATAGGTACAGTTGTGTCCGCACTCCGAATTGGGCAAATTCGAGTAGTGCCACAGTTGCGGAAATAATACACTCTGCTTTGGACTACGTCAAGAAAATACTTATCAAACTAGAAAGAATATCAGGCACGATGCATGAGTAATAGAATAGGGGATTGTTGGGTCACCCTCCACCGCGAGGTTTAACGCTTCTCCAAAACCTTATGTTTTCGGAGACAACAGATCATCAAATGGAATGTGCGAAGTAACATTCCGTCAAAATGTGATGGGGCCTGCATAGTACCTTAACGCTATCATCACCTGATCCTCGAGCAATCCTGTCAGCTTGAGAGAGAATGGATCAAGAGACCTTTCAACGAGAGCAGAGTGCATGGTTCGGTGATGCAAGACAAACCCAGTTATGCTCAGAGAAGGCCCTTTAGGAATATGGTCAAACTACAGTGAAAGGCAAAAGGCCCGCACTTGGCTATCGCTTAACCTCGTAGGAGCCGAAGACAAAATCAAGGTTCTGTTGGAAGATTGACAACTTCTTTTCTGGAAGCAGGATTTCATCCATGTCGAGCACCATCTTTGTTTCGCCATCAGGTAAAGCTACAATGCGCCCCTGGCCATGCTGTTCCTCATGCTCACCTTTCGTTTTGCATACAAAGCTGATACGAGTTTGTGTCATACCACTGGGCAGGGCATAGGTTTGTGATTTTATCTCGCCGACTACAACTTCCTGCTCTCGCATCAAGTCCCGTATCTCATCACTAAGCAATCCGGGGCTTATCCCTCTATAGGTTTTTCTGATCTGAACTGCGATCTTGTCCTCCTACAACAGGCTGAATACGAGAAGTGACTCTCATTTTGGTACATTATACCGCAGTCAGCCTAGAATGAACAGAAAGCCATTTTGTGCAAATCCAACCACCATCACATGATCGACCTTCCTGCGCTGACCGCGCTCCAGAACCACTACATTTTCGCTCCAGGCTCTGACTTACTGTTGTCCCTGTTCGGTATACCGTGATTTTTTCGTCAAAGAGCGAAACCTATTCGGTTAAGTGTCCTTTGACCAACTGAGATTATGCTTTCATTTTGGCAGTAACTCATACACGGAGAGCTACACAACAACCGCTTATTCGGCCTGGTGTCTCTTTACATGACTCACAAATTCATTCAATTCCCAACCTATCTGAGCTATCCATTCCTGCCGATAGCTCATTATCCAATCAAATGGAAAATCCTCGAAGGTTCCGTGATCTTTAACGTACTCGATGTGAGGCTTCCCTTCCCGATTGTAGGCTGAGTCTTTTGCGTCATTGACACCATCGAACTCGACAGGTACAAACCCTCCCTTCCGACAAGTCTCCAGGTCATAGGAAGGACAGGCATGTACCCATTTGCCATTGATATGAAGCTCAACATATCCATGCG
>Ga0209777_10008609_pt1 | contig 11137 bp, 10 predicted proteins | sample FrelakmetHBP12HB_FD_187147 | JGI IMG/M metagenome (GOLD analysis project Ga0209777, IMG submission 187147) | Freshwater lake sediment microbial communities from the University of Notre Dame, USA, for methane emissions studies -HBP12 HB (SPAdes)... | ecosystem: Environmental > Aquatic >...
ATTAAAGAGATGAACAGCAGCCAAAAAATTGACCTGGGTAAATCTCTACTGGGCAGACTATCCATACATGATATCCCTCTCAGGGAATTGGAGTATGCCGGTTTATCCCTGGCAATTACCCTGGATCAGGGTGCCTTTGGCGAGCTAAAACGCCATCGAATGATGACCCTTACCGCCCAACATTTCTCATCAGATTATGGCTATGCGATACCAAAATTGATCAGCACTGCAGGTCTGGAAACCAGCTTTAGGCAATTGATGGACCAAGTCCAAGAATGCCACAAGCGAATCGCCGCACAAATTAATCTAGATGTTGCCGCTTACGTTCTTCCGCACTCTTTTAACCGCCGCATCCTGCTGAAAATGAATCTACGGACAGCGTACCACTTGCTTAAACTGCGCACTGCCCCCGGAGCGCATTTTGCCATGCGCCGGGTGACATGCAAAATAGCTGAAGAAATTCAAAAGGTCTATCCCCTGTTTGCGCCTTATTTTACCTCCGCAGCTAATGAAACATCCACTGAAATTGAGGAAAAATATTTCACCCAGACCGAAAATGGTTCGTAAAGTAGAAGTTACCGCTTACGACCCCAACTGGCCTGTTAATTATGAGAAGGAAGCGGTAAATCTTAAAAAGATATTTGGGGGAGAACTGCTTGAAATTCATCATATCGGTAGCACCTCCATCCCAGAGATGGACGCCAAACCCATCATTGATGTGCTGATGGTCGTCCAGGACATCACGAAGATTGTTAGCTTTAATAGAGATATGCAACGCGCCGGTTATATTCCCAAAGGGGAAAATGGAATACCCGGGCGGCGGTTCTTTATCAAAGGCGACGAGCTCCACCACACACACCATCTCCACGTTTTCCAAAAAGAGCATGCGGATATTACCCGTCACATAAATTTCAGAGATTATTTGATCGCCCATCCACAGGAAGCCAATGAGTATGCTCGATTAAAACATGCATTGGCGAATCAATATCCTGTGAACATTGATTCTTACCAATCAGGTAAGGAAGAATTCATTAGAGAAATTGACCAAAAAGCGATGGTTTTAAATAAGGGTTGAAATTCTTTTATTAAGAGTGAGTTGTTATTTGCGTCCACTGTGTACACACTGTACTAAAAATGGGGGTGAATTTGTACACTGTGTCCATAGTTTCCATACAATATAACTGGTATTGCACCCGAAACAGGGAAGGCGACTCAAAATAAAGAACCGCATTATTGGACGATTCTTCAGGTAGCAGAGATTGGATTCATACTCAGTACCTGAGGGTTATGAGTTCTATTCCTATATCGCTGACTTTAGACCTCCAGGCACACTATTTTAAGTGTGACTGTTGATTCTTGGTTTATGAGAACCTAGCGAAGTAAAGTTCTGGCAATAATATACGACAAATCAATAATTAGATTTCTTAATAAAATGCTGATTACCAATCAGTTGTAAAGAGGTCACCTATATCTATAATATCTGCAGAGTCAATAAAACTATAGAAATTATTCTCGGTTTTTTAATTCACGTTTAATTTTTATGCTCTTTTATTTTTTACTAACCCATTTATCTTTTTTCATTAAGTAAGAAAAGGCATTTTTAAACTCAGGTTTATCCATTGAAAGGCGATCAGGGTGACCGCCTCTCCCTAAAAGAGCAAAATAATACCCTGTTTGCCATAAGGGTACCATATAGGCAACTGGTGAAATCAGGTCCGGAATATCATCCGGCATAGAGATTAGAACATCCACATCCGGCAAATTGTCCATATTCTGTGGAGCCAGGAGAATTGTTCTAGCACCGATAATTTTTGCCGCTCTGGTCATTTTTAACATCCGATCTTGCAGCGCACCTGACGGGGCAATAGATATGACACCCATCTCTTTAGTTAGAGCCTGCATAGGTCCGTGAATAAAATTTTCTAATTCGAAACTTTGAGATGGAACACAGGCTGATTGACTAAAGGCCATAGCCCCTTCATCGGCAGTAGCTAAATTCGGCCCAAAACCAACAAACAAAAATGACTTGCAGTTATTAATTTTCTCAACATTAAGCCTGGCGATTGGCTCATAAGAGGCCATAAATTCCTTGACCTGTCCTGGTAAGCGGGAAAGCGACCTTCGATATTTTTGAGCACCCGTTTTATTTCCCAGTGCTTCACTATAAGCCACAGTAAATTGCATCATCCTGAACATGGCTGTGGCATAGGTTCTCGTTGCAGGAAGTTCCACCTTTGATCCACCGGGACCAATAATACAATCATCAACAACCCTGGCTAAATCAGAACCTGGTATATCTGTCACTCCAACAGTATAAATACCCAACTTTTTGATCATTTCGATAATAGCTGGATCACCCTCTGATTTTCCAGAATGGGAATAAATGAACGCAACTGAATGTGGCTCTTTATTAATAGGGGGATAAGATTCAAACACATTCATCACCCCACAAATTGTCGGAATACCTGTTAATTCTTCAAAAAGGTAACGGTTTGCCAGGGTAAGAAAGTAAGAAGATCCTCTACCCAGTAGGTAAATCTTATTTACTTTTTTGTCGATGCATATCTTTACCACCTTATCAATTTGATCAGTGACTTTTTTATCAAGACATTGACCAAGCAGGTCAGGTATCATTTGGATAGATTCCCAAACCCAATACGGGTGTGATTTTCTATGTTTCTCTTCCTCATTCAAAGCTTTAACTGCATCTTCGTTCATTTTATTCTCCAGTAATCATACGATTTATTTTTCAGTATTAATAACTACGCTTTGAAAAAAGCCCATTATTTTTATTCAACATAATACGCGAATATTTATAAGCCATACATTAGTTACTGTCAATATTTATTGGTCTATATTTGCACTTATTATTCCGATTTATTATTGATTATAACTTTTTATCTTGTATAGTTCTCGATATTAGGTAAAGTCGCCAAAAAAATATTTCAGATGGCTATTTCAGTTAATAATTACAGATATACAGAGTAAGAAATTCTAATGGATTTGAATTATTAGCTTTATCGATATTAGCACAAAATAAATGTTGGAATTAATATAGTGCAATCCGCCTAGAAAAAAATCCAAAAAAGTGAAAATGTCCTAAAAATGAAACAATTTTATTGAATACTTATAAAAATTTCTCAGCTTGTCATAAATACTTATCCCGGAATTATGCAGCAATTACCCTTGGACCTGCTTCACTTAATGCCTTGAAATCATCATCAGAAATATTACTATCAGTTACAATGGTCTCAACCTCATTAAGACCGGCTACATGGACCAAGCACACTTTGCCAATTTTAGTCGAATCAGCAACAACAATTAAATGCTTACTAATTGAAACCATTTTTCTTTTTAATGGTGCCATTGAAGGTTCGGTTGAAGTCAACCCCTGTTTTAAGGAAATACCATCGGTTCCCATGATTGTTTTATCCGGACTGAACCGTCCTATTATTTCCAATGATATTTCTCCGATAAGGTCTTCAAATTCCCGCTGGAACAAACCGCCAGTAAGAAAAATATTCGCATCATTTATTTGGGCTAATACCGGTAATAAGTGAGTTGATGAAGTCACAATTGTCAAACCTCTTTTTTGATGAAGCTGCTTGGCAATGAAGTAATTGGTACTTCCTCCATCTATCATGATCGAGTCACCATCACTAATAAGATCCATAACCGCATTGGCAATTCTACGTTTTTCATCGGCACATGTTTCTTTGCGTTGTTGAAGAATATTCTTGTTCAAGACAATATCATTTCTGGTTTCATCAGGAATGATCGCACCGCCATGAGTTCGAAAAATCAAGCCTCTTTTTTCAAGTTCCGTTAAATCCAGCCGAATGGAAGAATCACTTAGACTAAATTTTTCTGCAAGATCTTTTACAACTATCTTTTTTTCTTGTGAAAGAATCTCAAGAATCATCCTTAATCTCTCTTCTCGAAATATATTATTTTCCATCGGTTTTTTCCTAAGTTTAAAAAATCATATGGTTATTTTAGCATGATTAGATTTTTAATTCATTTCTTTGATGGTTAGGTATTGCATGATTGAATAAATATTGTTAATCTTAAATACATCGGTTCCGATTTCCATCGTTTTAGCGCTGCCTGCTGCTACTGCAAACTTGGCCGTTTGTTCCAAATTAAATTTATTTTTCATACCAAAGATCATTCCAGCTAACAATGCATCACCTGCGCCAACTGAAGATAGCACATTAATTTTAGGTCCATCAACAAATAACATTTTTTCAGGGTCAGCAAAAATTGCCCCCTTCTCACCCAAACTTATTGATACTAATTTAATTCCTTTTTCTATCAAAAGCCGCGCTAGATTACCAATGCGATTACTTCTTACTTTTTTATCATTTATTAAATATTCTGCTTCTTCTTTATTAATATGCAATACCTGTGGTAATGCTTCGATTCCTACCTGCAATGCCTTTTCGCTGGCATCAAGAATGCAAACACATCCTCTTTTTTTCGCTTTGATGATAAGTTGGTAATATAAGTCTTGATCCAAACCGGGAGCAAGATTGCCGGAGAAGACCAATATATCATTACATTTTATTTCTCTATTGATAAACTTAAACAATTTTTTCTTTTCGGTTTCAGGGATCAATGGTCCGGTTTCATTGATTTTTGTAATTTTTTTATTCGATTTATCCGCAAGGGTAATATTAATCCTTGTTTCACCTATTGCATTAAAAAAACAACCTTGCATTTTTTCTTTTATCAATTCATGTTTGAGTGCTTCCCCTGTAATTCCTCCTATAAATGAGATGATTACACTTTCTATCCCAAGGGTTTTTAAAAAACGCGAAATATTTATTCCCTTTCCCCCTGGATTTATCTTTGCAACCGTACCCCTGTTAACTTGCCCAAGTTTAATTCCCTCTAACTCAATATATCGATCAAGTGAAGGGTTTGCAGTAAGAGTGTAGATCATCTTAATCTAATAATACTTCGGTATTACTCATTCCCATTTTTGAGGTAATGTCATGGTATTGATAAATTCACAGATTTGTGTTAATATTATTCTCACTTAGTTTTATATTCTATCATTTATTATCTTTTATTGCGATTTATTTTACCTTGTAATCTAAATCAGACCATCTAATTAAGGTGCTTTTGAAGAATAATTGAAAATTTTGATTTATATAGACATTAATTTTGAGTAACATTCATTTTTAAATTTTGAACAGAAAAAAAGGAGTTCAAAAAATGTCAGAAATTGGGAAGAAAGTCAGATTAAGTCAGATCTTTGATAAGAAAAGTAATAATTCAGTGATTATTGCAATGGATCATGGCTCTGTCATCGGTCCAGTAAAAGGGATCATTGATCCTCTTAGCACCATAAAAAACCTCTGTGAAGCCAAACCAGACACCTTTTTTATGCCCAATGGAATTCTCAAGCTTGCCCATCCGTATTTTATTGAAAATCGGGTTCCATTTATCATTTCGATAGACACTTGCACCTTCATGGGTCCTGACCCCGATTATTTCATGCTATCCGATTCTGTGGAACATGCATTAAGTCTCGGTGCCAGCGGAGTATCTATGCATGTTTTTATTGGGCCTTCAAAAACTAGTGATATGTTGAAAGGTTTATCATTTATATCTGAAAAATGTGATAATTTAGGTATGCCTCTTCTGGCAATCATGTATCCTTGGGGATTTGAAAACAATTTCGACGTTGAAAAAGTGAAATGGGCTGCCCGAATTGCTGCAGAATTAGGGGCGGATATTGTCAAAACGTTTTACACGGGTACCAAAGAATCCTTCTCGGAAGTTGTAAAATCCTGCCCCATTCCCGTCTTGTTATCCGGGGGTGATCTGGCCAAAACTCCTAAAGATTTTCTACTGGTCTTAAAAAACACCATTGAGGCAGGCGGTCATGGCTGCGCTGTTGGCAGGAATGTTTGGCAATATAAGAACCCTAAATTAATGGTGAGTGCTGTAAAAAAGATCGTTCATGACAACGCTTCAGTTGAAGATGCATTGTTGGAACTAGAGTGACCTGTCTATTTAAAAAGAACCTAACTAATAAAATGTAGCCAGTTCACAGACAATTTTAAACAAAAATAAACTGCGCGTATTCAATCATTTGATACGCGCAGTTTAATTACTAGGTTCTAAATTCTCGTGTTTATGAATATTAACCCGAGGTTGAACTTAGGCTTTTACCGCTTTAGCTGGCTTTAATTCGGGTTTCAAAGCAACCAGCATTAGTGCTCCCACAATCCCACCCACAATAATGCTAACAACATACATGAGTGGATTATTAGAAAGCGCAAACACAAATAGACCGCCATGGGGTGCATGCATTGTAACTTTAAAAACCTGGGTGATAGCTCCAGCGACTGCTGATCCGACCATAATGGAAGGCATGACCCGCAAGGGATCTCCGGCAGCATATGGGATTGCAAACTCAGTGATTAACGAAGCAGCACCCACAAAACAGCCAGGCAGACCTGCATATTCTTCATCGGTGAATTTGCTCCTTTTAATCAACATGGCCAGTGCAATGACCAACGGAGGCACCATTCCGCCAACAAAAACGGCTGACATTGGCCCCCAGTTATTGGCAGTACTGGATACACCTAATGCAAACATATATGCCGCCTTGTTGACTGGCCCTCCCATATCAAACGCCATCATCGCACCAATTACCAGACCCAATAAAATTGCACTGCCTGTACCTAAATTGGTGAGTGCAGCGCTCAGCGTTTCGTTAAGCCATTTCACAGGCGGTCCAATGAAGTACACCATCGCCAAGCCAATAATGGTTGTTGCAATTAACGGGATCAGTAGAACTGGCATAAGAGGTTTTAGAAATGCAGGTAAATTGATGGTCTTTAGCCAGCGAACCAGAAGGCCGGCGAGAACTCCAGCGATGATTCCACCCAGGAAACCGGCTCCAATTCTACTGGCTACCATGCCACCCACAAAACCGGGGGCAATGCCAGGGCGATCAGCGTATGAGTAAGCAATATAACCGCCTAGAACGCCTACAATTAAACCAAAGGCATCTTTTCCTAGGGTGAATAGTTCAAAACCCAAAGTACCGGTGCTGTTAAATACATAGATTCCGCCGATAAGGAAAGAAATTGCAATCAGCATTCCACCGGGGACTACAAACGGAATCATATAGGACACACCTGTCAGCAAAGCTTTTTGTAAATCTTGTCCAAATTTTTTCATTTTTTCCTCTCTAATCTTTTTTATTATTCAACCGATCCAATAGAATTTTTTGCGATACCACCTCCTTTTTTTATTAACTTGTTTCCGATTATTTCTTAATAAAACCACCCTTCTGTTTCGCTAATAACAGAGCCTTATCACAATCGGAAACAGCCTTTCCTGGATCCATCTCGACTATATTTTTCCCTTTAAACCTATCTTCATCTCGTACTGCGATATTCACAAGAAAAATTACAAGATCAGCCGAATCAATATCGTCCTGGTCAAGCCTATCTTCTATTCCCATGGATCCCTGAATTTCAACTTTCACCTTATCACCAGCTTTTTTAGCACTTTTTTTTAATGCTTCAGCAGCCATATAAGTGTGAGCAATCCCACCAGCACAAGCGGTAACCGCAACAATTTTCATTTAAACTCCTTTTCTATTCAGTTTTCTTATTTTTCAAGTAAACTTTCACCATTTTTGATCGATTCCACAACATCAGCATAAGAGACCGCATTCATTAGAGCATCCCTAAATTCCTCATGAACAAGTAAACGAGCAAGCCTAGCTAATACAGCCATATATGCATCGGCTGACATTCTATTAGGTATCGCCAATAAAAATATCATTTTTGCAATACCGCCACCCAGAGAAGTTTCATATAAAATCCCATCCTCAGATCGTCCAAAAGCAATCCCAGCCTCACGGACAGCATCGCTCTTGCCATGCGGAATGGCGATGAAATTCTCCATAAAGGTTGGGCCCATTTGTTCTCGCTCATAAACTGATTCAATATATTTCTCTTTATTTGTTAATAACTCCGCCTTATCTAATAACCCCGCCAAATAATGGATGATTTCATCCTTATTTTTTATGTTTTTCAGGTGCAGATCGACTGTTTCTTGTTTAATGACTTTGCTTATTTTTAATTCATTATTTTTCATAGACCACTTTTTGACCTCTAATTTTTAGCAAATTCGTCTGTGAGAATTTCGATCGTCCATTTAGCTGCATTCGCCACTACTTCCGTTTCTCCCTTCTCTCCATGTGCGCCGGCTTTTTCAAATAATTCTGCTTCCACCTTTTTTGTCAGGTCAAAAGGCCCGCCATATTTATGGCAATGAATATCCTTACAAGCGATTGACCCATATTCACCAATGAATTTATCTCTTAGATGTTGAACCAATTCAAAATTCTTATATTTATCTACTCTATCAGCATTAAAGTAGGCTCTATACCGATTTAATTCATTGATAAGCGATTCAGATTGATCAACGAAAGTAATCTGATAATTTTCTGCAAAAAACAATTCGGCAATGAATCCCCGCCCAATTTTACCGGCAACCCATATGACGATGTTTTTATTTTCGGTCATTTAAGCGTGTCGTTAATGAATTGTTTTTCTGCTTCAAGGGTCCAAGTATGACCTTTACCCAGGGCTGCATAAGCCTGTGGGGCTTTTTCTTTTAGATCCTTCAATGCAGTCAATGGAAAATCCAGGATATGTGGGAAAATAACTATCTTCCCGGGAAAAGTGAAATTTTTCATCGCTTGCAGACCATCTTGAATTTGATAAAAACCACCGATAGCCGCAACAGAAAACTCGGGCCTCAACTTTTTCTCGATCACCTTCTTGACAACTTCTTTTTGATCATCCAAACCAGAACCACTATGACTTATCCAACGAATTTGCATAGGACCATAAATCAACCCGGGATCAATTTGGGCCAAGGTGCCCCGCTCGAGACCAGCAAAAATATTCATCACCCCATTCTTGGCTAGATACCTGGATGCTTCAACCACCACAGATGGGATCGCAACCATCAAAGCGATATCATCTATCCCACCTGCCTTCATAATCCGTAGCATAATGTTTTTAAATTTTTCAGGCTCGGTTTTAGAATTAACAATGATTAATTCCTTTTTATACTCAGCTGCCATGTTAATAAAGTCATTCAAAGCTTTGAACCTATCTTCGGTGACTTCGCTTGCTATAATTGTTGAGGGTCCCGAGGGATCTTCAATTGCCCTTTGTAGGTGCATGCGTCCCATAGGTCCACCTGCACCCACAACCCAAGTGATTCCATGGGATTTTAAATTTGCCCGGGGCGGAGTCCCTTGAAAAGCCTGGTTAATATCAAGACCAGTTGAACCAACAAAATAAATAGTGTCATAATGTAATCGCCCCAGGTCAATTTCCATCAATTCCTGGGATTTATATTCTTTCAAGATCGCCAAAACTGAGAATTTCTTCATTAATTTGGAAACTTTATCAGTATCATTCATCGGGAGATCCAGTAAGATAATATCGTCAAATTTTATTTCCCCGCTCAGCACTGTCTTTTTATCAGTCGAAATTAATTGGATGCCCAGTAATTCACAAATTTTCTCAACTTTTCTCAATAAATCATCAGGTACGTCACAAACATAAATCTTGGATGGCTTGTATTCCTTTGTTAGGATCTTTTCTATCAGATATCCTTTTCGTGAAGCCTCACATCCCATAATCAGGGTTTCCCCCTGTGGTTTTAACTGGGAACGATATTGGGCGCTGCTATACGCAGCTACAACACATGCCCAGGGTTCAGTGATTGCGCTGGCAGCATAAGACATATCATCAGGAATTGGAATAAGGTAATTTCCAGCGTCACCATTTAATATTCTGTGGTCAATTTTTACATATTGTTCATAACCCCCATCCATAACAAAACAAAAGGGAATACTTTTCCCTTCAAACCAGACATCAGGTTCAAGCGTATAGCGATCACCCACCTTATATTGGCTTTCCAAGTTTTTCCCAACGCTGACAATTGTAAAACTAACCTCATGACCTGGAACAACAGGGTCAGTCTCTAAATCACGTCCGGTAAACCTGGGGTGATGCTGCCCCTTTTCAATTTCTTTAAGGTCTGAAAAGCATAAACTGACTGCATCAATTCTCATAATTAATTCATCAGGCGTATGGTCAGGAAATTTTTTTTCCACCGGTCTGCCATTTACACCCAATCTATCAATCCCCGCCCCAAATAGCGGCCAAGCTAAATTTTTATCTGGTAAATTAAATTTTGCATTTCTATATTTAAGATATTCGTCCATTTCCATCTGTCTTCCTCTTTCAGATTTTGTAAGCTTTCAAGAATATTAGCGAACTATTTATCAGTAATACCAATAAATTATATAACTTTTCTCCAATTTCGCTATTATTCGATATTATACAATAATATATGTGAATATTCAATAGTGACTTGTTGCACAATTTGTTTCATATTAAATCAACCTTGGAAAAAAATGAGTAAATCTTAATCACACAACAAATAAGAGCTTTTTGCAATCCCACCTCATAATCGCTATAATAGGATTAAATTCTTAATTTCTGGTTAAATGAATATTTATTATTTCCTATAAAGGAAGGGAATTCATGAGCGGAATTGATTTCGTGATTAAACGCAACGGCGCCAAGGTGCCTTTTACTCCCAACCGGATCACCAATGCCATCTACCGCGCTGCTGTCGCAGTGGGAGGACGGGATAAAACTGTCGCCGAGGTCTTGACTCACCAAGTGGTGGAGTATCTGGAAAAGAATTTTCCGTACGGGTATATTCCATCTGTTGAAGAAATTCAGGATGTGGTGGAAAAAGTCCTGATTGAAAAGGGTCACGCCAGAGTAGCCAAGGCATATATCCTCTATCGCGATGAGCGCACCCGCCTGCGCATTCAGCGCGAAGCCATATCCTTTCGCCCCTCAGAGAACATTCCCTGGGCGAAGATCTGGCAGGTGTTGGACTGGGCGGTTACCCATAACCTATACAGCGTGGAAATTCTCAACCAGCGCATTGCCAGAGGTGAAATCGCAGCCATCATCTCTGAAGCGGAAATGTTTTATGAAGAAGATGTCAAAATTGCCACCAGGATGATCATCGACCAACAAAAAGACGTACGCATTGTCTTGATTTC
>Ga0209777_10008611_pt1 | contig 11136 bp, 11 predicted proteins | sample FrelakmetHBP12HB_FD_187147 | JGI IMG/M metagenome (GOLD analysis project Ga0209777, IMG submission 187147) | Freshwater lake sediment microbial communities from the University of Notre Dame, USA, for methane emissions studies -HBP12 HB (SPAdes)... | ecosystem: Environmental > Aquatic >...
GCGCCGGTTTTCAACGGGGTGAACAACATAATAATCGGGAGCAATACCATAGCAGTAGAGGCGGCGAAAAAAGCAGCCGAACGCTCAGGATATAAAGCAGCAATCATTTCTACTGAACTCAGTGGTGAGGCATCACAAGTAGCAAAAGATCTCGCCAAAGCAGCACTGGATCGAAAAAAAACGCTGCGTCGAGGTGAAAAAGTTTGTCTGATTGCCGGCGGAGAGACAACCGTTACGGTAAAAGGAGACGGCAAAGGAGGGAGAAATACCGAGCTTGCCCTGGCCTTTGGCATAGAAATACAAGGGGAGCCCGGTATTACATTCTTGTCAGCAGGCACGGATGGGACTGACGGCACTACAGATGCCGCAGGAGCAATTGTTACCAGTCAAATGTTTTCAGAGGTTGTCAAACACGGATTGGATCCGCAGGATTACCTAACACGCAACGACTCCTATACTTTTTTCAATGCAATAAATGGTCTCGTTATTACCGGGCCCACGGGAACAAATGTCATGGATATACAACTGATACTTCTGGAGAACTAATAAAATTTACCAGAGTGCAAAGAATAACGGGAGAATTTCAGCTAATATTCCCTTGACACACAAACCCCTTCTGCTTATGCTTTTTATCTCCTTTCACAAAAGCAAGTTGTTATCCAAGCGATTCGTCTTTCAGAAAGGATTTTTTTATGAAATATATCGGAGGAGAACCTAAAGAGCGAATTATCTCAAGGTTTTCAAACCATGTTTCGTCGGGAAAAGCCGAATTTTTTAAAAGTGTCGGCATCGACTTTGTTTTCGGAAAGCGAGAGGGGCCTTATGTCTGGGATGCCGCGGGCGAAAAAAGACTGATCAACTGCCATTGCAACGGCGGCGTTTTCAATCTCGGGCACAGAAACCCTCAAATCATTCAGGCTCTGATCGAATCGCTCGGCGAACTTGACATCGGCAACCATCATTTTATCAGCGAGCAGCGGGCAAAGCTGGCCCAGAGATTGGCGGAGCTTGCTCCCGGAGGGTTGAATTATACCGTTTTCGGCGTGGGTGGCGGTGAGGCCATCGATCTGGCCATAAAACTCGCTAAAGGGTATACCGGCCGGACAAAAATTATCTCCGCGTCAGGTGGATATCACGGACACACCGGGCTTGCGCTTGCTACTGGCGATGAACAGTATCGCGCACCGTTCGGACCCAATATGCCCGGCTTTGTGCAAGTTCCTTTCGGCAACAAGGAAGCTCTCGCCAATGCGCTCGATGAAACAACAGCCGCAGTCATCTTCGAAACAATTCCGGCAACCTACGGCATGCCCATTCCCGAAAAGAGTTTTTACCCTTTGGCCAAAGAGTTATGCAGCAAGACGGGTGCGCTCCTGATCATTGACGAAGTACAGACGGGGCTCGGCCGTACCGGCAAGCTATGGGGAATCGAACATTTTGACACGACGCCTGACATCATGGTCATCGGGAAGGGGCTTTCCGGCGGCATTTACCCGATGAGCGCAACGTGCTTTAACGACAAATTGCAGACCTTTTTCCACAAAAACCCGTTTATACACATTTCAACCTTCGGAGGCGCGGAAGTCGGCTGCCCCGTGGCCATGAAAGTGCTGGAGATTACAGCAGACCCCACATTTCTTGAACATGTAAAAGAACTTGCCGCCTTCTTCAAAAAGAGTTTTGAAGAACTCCGGACAAAACACCCTGAAATCATTGTCGGCTTAAGACAGCTCGGGCTTATGATGGGCATCGAGATGGTCAATGACCTCTGCGGACCTGTTCTTACCAAGGTTGCATACGACCACGGCATCTTGAGCATTTATGCGAACAACAACAAAATGGTAAGCCAGCTCCTGCCGCCGCTTAATATTGATAGATCCGTTGCCCAGGAGATTATCGAAAGACTTGACCTTGCCATAACAGACACCAAGAGGGTTCTTGAATTATGCTAAAAGACAAAATTGATGCCGGTCTTCTGGAAAGATTTGAAGCAGGGCTTGACCCGCTAAACCCCCATCTGAGCAAAATATCCGCAAAGATAATCGGTTACGGCGAGATGAGCACAATATTCGTTATCAATCATCCTGGACAGGAAAATATTGCTTACAAGCGCATGCCGATCTTCCGGTCGCCTGATGAAATGGAAAACTATGAACGCCTGTTTGCAGAATATAGTACCGGGCTGAGGAATATCGGCATCAATATCCCGGAATCAGCAGTGGCAAGGGTGATTCCCGATAAAGGCAACAGCGTCATATATGGTGCGCAGGAGCGGCTCCCCTCGGCATCCATTGGCAATGCGCTGATTCAAAGGCTTGATAAAAATTCCGTGCGCCTGCTTTTTTTGTGCGTGCTTCGTGACCTCAAGAAAGTGTTTACATTCAATCGAGCGCGACAGTCACTTACTTTCGGCATTGACGGCCAGATATCGAACTGGGCAATGAAAGATTACCAAGAAGGAAAACCAGTAACGGAAAAAACAGAGCTCTTCTATATCGATACGGGCACACCGCTGATCCGCAAAGATGGTCTTGAGCAGTTAAACCCGGAGCTTTTTCTGCGGAGCACGCCCTCTTTCCTGGTATGGTTGATCAGGCTGCTTTTCCTCGAAGAGGTTATGACGCGCTACTATGACTTCCGTAAGGTGACGATTGATCTTATCGCTAATTTTTACAAAGAACAGCGCCCGGATTTCATCCCCATGCTCATTGAAACGGCAAACCGTTTCTTTGCCGGTGAGGAAGCGCAATCCGGCATTGCCCCTGTCACCGAAAAGGAAATTATTTCGTATTACAGGGAAGACGCCACCATATGGAGAGTCTATCTGGCATTCAGAAAGATTGACCGTTTTTTGCATCTGAAAATACTCGGGAAGCCCTATGTTTACATCCTGCCGGAGAAAATAAAACGATAAGTGGGAGCAAACAGGCATCCCTTTCCCAACCGCAGCACCAATCCCTGTTTTCGATGCAGACACGATGCTTCTAACACGATGCACAATATATCCATTGACAAGCAAAAAACGCTTTCCTAAACTCCCCTGTATCGAAAGTAATATTTTATCAAATATTAACAAGGGTCTTACAAAAGTATATTTGCGCATGAATGAGCATTATTTGTTTTTTGCATTTTCTTTATATAATATGTGCGCAATCATGAAAGTGAGAGGTTGAGATATGAAAAAGGTTTTAATAACTGGAGCTACCGGATTCATCGGACGCCATGTAGTAAAAGCGAACCTGGCAAAAGGCAACAGGGTGCGCGCGCTGGTGCTGCCGGGTGATGCCGGTGAGGCCGGGTTGAAAGAGCAGGGTGTGGAGGTCGTTAACGGCGACATCCGCGATTACGAAGTGGTCAGGCGCGCAGTCGGGGAAGTGGATATCATCTTCCATACTGCGGCGGTAGTTACCGACTGGGCACCCAGGAAGCTGTTCTGGGAGGTCACGGTGGGCGGCGCCGAGAATATTTGCCGGGCGGCTGTTGACGCGAAAGTGTCCCGCCTGGTGGATATCAGCACCTGCGACGTGTTTGGCACAGACGAGTCGAAGGTGATGGATGAAAGTTTGCCGCTGCAGTATTGGGGCGAACCCTACGCTGATTCCAAGATAGATGCCGAGAAGATCATGCGCAGGTATCACGAGGAACAGGGACTGCCACTGGCCATGGTCTATCCACTGTGGGTGTTCGGCGAGGGCGACCAGACCTTTGTGCCACTGCTTGCTGATGCAATTATCAAGAAGGATCTGATCTTCTGGCGTAAGGGTGCCATCGTTTGGCCAACCTATATTGATAACCTGGTCGACCTGCTGATGCTTATCTCCGAGGATGAAAGGGCTATCGGCAATGGCTACCTCGTGCACGACGGCGAGTCGACAACCCTGGAGGAATTCTGCGCGGGAATAGCCGAAGCGTTGGGTGTGCCTCCCATCAAGACCTACATCCCATATTGGTTAGCCATGACTGCAGCCAGAGTGATGGAATTCATCTGGAAGCTATTTCGCATTAAGATGCGTCCTTTGCTCACTACCTATACTGTTACTAACCTGGGTTCGAGATTCAGGTTCTCCATTGACAAGGCCCAGCGGGAATTGGGCTGGAAGCCCCGCATCACCTACAGGGAAGGGTTCCGGCAAACCATGAAATGGCTGAAGACGCTGGATATCACTTCACTCAAACAGAAGTAAGGAGGAGAGGGAAATGAAAGATTTCAAGGACAAATTAGTTTACATAACGGGTGGTTCGTCCGGTATCGGCCTGGCGACCGCAAAGTTAATGGCGACCAATGGAGCCAGTGTAATTATCTTCAGCAGGCGGCAACAGGTTCTGGATGAAGCCTTAAAGCAAATACAGTCCTGCGGCTTATCTTCGGGACAGAAGTTTGCCGGCAGATCCATGGATGTTTCTAAAAGAGATAGCGTCGAAGCCATGCTTTCATCGGCACTAGCCGAATTCGGAGTACCTGATGTGTTGATTAACTGTGCGGGCAGGGCCTATCCCCGATATTTTGAGGATATCACCTACCAGCAGTTCGATGAAACCCTGAAGGTTGACCTGTACGGGACCTGGAACACCGCATCAATTCTTGTACCTTTGATGAAAGAGCGCGGCGGGTATATAGTCAATGTATCTTCCATTGCTGGTTTCATCGGCGTTTTCGGCTACACGGACTATGCGGCAGCCAAGTTTGGGGTAATCGGCTTCTCAGAAGCATTGCGCAGCGAGCTAAAGAGGTATAACATTGCAGTTTCAGTGCTCTGTCCGCCGGACACCGACACGCCCGGGTTTGTCGAGGAAAACAAGACCAAGCCGCCTGAGACGAAGGCAATTTCTGCTACCGCCAACGTGATGAAACCAGAGGATGTGGCTAAAGCACTGCTGAAAGGCATGGCGAAAAAGGAATTTGTCATAATTCCCAATATCGACGGCAGGTTTACTTATATAATGAAAAGGCTATTACCGGGGCTGGTCGAATTGGTGACCGATGCCCAGGCCAGGAAAGCCCGGCAGGCAAAATAATCCGGAAAGCAATTATATGGAGGCAAACATGTTAAAGCAATTTAATAGCAGGCTGATCTCCGCTCTGGAGATAGTGACAGCAGGGGGCCTTAGCCTATTCTGGCTGGCCTTTTTCACAGTAGGACTGGCGCCCGAGAATGCACCCCCCTGCTTTTTTGCCTACGAGCACTCCTTCCCGCTGCCGGATGGATTGCTGGCCATACTGCTGCTGGTGGCCGGCATACTGCTAATGTTAAATAAGCCGTGGGGCAGCAAGCTGTCGCTGGTAGCGGCTGGCGCACTGGTATTTTTGGGGTTGTTAGACTTCAGCTTCAATATCCAGAACGGCATATATATGACCTCTACGGTTGAACTGGTATTAAACGCTTTTATCAACGTTTGGTGTGTCGGCCTTGGCGTTGCTATTGCTGTGCTGATAGGCAGAAAACATGTTGCTTAAAGGCCTCAAGGCGGAAGTAAAAATTTACCGCGATAACTACTAGGGTGTCCCGCATATTTATGCTGAGAATGAGGATAACCTCTTTTTTAAAGATTTGAAATGGTAATCCTTACTTCAATTAAACACAATTCGCGCCAGACGACGAATATCAGCAACACCTCACATTTTATGGTCAACATCTAATTGACATACAAAACCGACAATTTTATAGTTCGTCCGAGAACAAGCAACTTCTTATAAAAATCAAAAAGCGACGCGCAAAGGAGGGAATTTATGGCTCAGACAGAAGTAAAGAAACTTGACAGTGGCGACCTTTTCCCAAAGATGGAATTTAAGTTTACCGACGGCACAGCGTTGACCATGCCCGAAAAAGAGAGTGGAAACTGGTGGGTCTTGCTGATTTACCGGGGACGCTGGTGACCTTTCTGCCATCAGCAGTTAGCTGATTTTCAGGGACGTCTTAACGAATTCAGTGAAAAAGGCATCAAAATTATCGGCGCCTCGGTGGATAAGCTGGAAGATGCACAAAAGATGGTTGAACGCCGTAAACTGACTTTCCCTGTGGCATACGGCATGGATGCAAAAGGATTTGCCAACATGACCGGGGCCTTTTACGATGAAAAGAAATTGTTTCTCCATGCAACCGGCTTCATTATCAGGCCGGATGGCACTATTGAAGGCGCCGTTTACAGTACGGGACCGATCGGTCGTTTAGCGGCAGCAGACACGTTAATGCTGATCGATTATCTCAAGAACTTAGCGTTACAAAGCAAATCGTAATGGATTCGATCAGTACTACAGGGCTTATATGTTGATCTGCATATAAGCCCACTGGAAAAGTAAGAATATTATTGAATGTAGGTAATCATGACATTTCAGCAAACAGATTTGAATGATTTAAAAAAAGCAAAGATGTTACTGGAGAACCCGGGTATTGTAGCAAAAATCACCAACTTACTTGGTATTCCAATTGAAAAAGGATTTGCACTCTTGCCTGACAATTGGAATAAGAAAATCGGCGAAGTGACCCAAGCGGCTTTATCCAAGGCAGTTCATGCCGCAGTTTTCACAATGAAAGATGCGCCTGGTGAAGAAGCATCTAATGTCTGGCATAAAGTAGCTGTAGCTATAACAGGCGGCATTGGAGGTTTCTTTGGGCTACCAGCATTGGCAGTAGAGCTGCCAATATCAACAACAATCATGTTGCGATCTATAGCTGATATTGCGAGAAGCGAAGGCGAAACTATCAGTACAATTGCATCCAAAATAGCGTGTATTGAGGTGTTTGCTTTAGGTGGACCGAGCAAGAGTGATAATGCTTCTGAATCTGGATATTTTGCAATTCGTGCAGCTTTAGCAGGATCTGTAAAAAAAACTGCTGAATATATAGCAGAAAAAGGTCTGACTGAAGAAGGCGCCCCTGCTCTTGTTCGACTGATAATTCAAATTTCAGACCGCTTTAGTATTCAAGTATCGGAGAAAACAGCGGCACAAACAATTCCTGCAATAGGAGCAGCGGGAGGGGTTCTCATAAATACATTATTTATTGATCATTTTCAGGATATGGCACGTGGTCATTTTATAGTACGGCGTCTTGAAAGAAAATATGGTAAAAAATCGTGAAAGCAAAATACAAGACAGTTTGAATTGGCTGACAAAGCACTCCGGCAGACAAGAAGGTCTTAATGCATTTGTGGAAAAACGTAAACCGTCATTTAGCGAAAAATAGGAACCGAATTGTGAAATATCCCGTGGATTTTTGTGTTGAAAAGTCGGAATTTATGATAATGGGTTACACGTGACCTCGTGTGACCCTTAGAGTATTAGGTTTTTTGGAAAAAGCTAATTTTACATATTACTTGATATGTCCCGGATAATTAGAGGCATGATATGGATGCGAAGTCGTGCACTCGAAAAGCAAGAAATAATATTAGCAGTGATTTAAAACATCAGCTTACTCTTGAATCCAACTTTGCATGTTCTATTTGCGGCAAAATCCCTATAGTTTTTCACCACATAGAAGAATGGTCAAAAGAATATTCTAATGATTATAGTGTATTAATACCTATCTGTGACTTGTGCCATAGACGGATACATGGCGAGGGGGGAAATCTATTTTCTAAGAGCGAACTTTATGAGCATAAAAAAAATCCTAAGCGACCCTTACTTTTGAAGGACACACTTCCATTGGATAGTAAAAGGTCATATTCCTTTTTTCTTGGAAGCAACTTTATAGCCGATGGCAGCAAGGCACACCTTTTTGGGCTTCCTGGTGGTAACTACTTGACTACCATAGACGTCTCGGGCGGAAATTTAAAACTGAGTATATTGGAAAAAATTGTAGATGGAGAAAAATTTTATTTAATTAAAGAAAATGAATTGATGATTGACCCGACAGACATATGGGATATGAAATATTCCGGTAATTCTTTAAAAATTTGGAAAAATATGGGCGGTAAGAAAAATATATTCATAGATCTTATTATTCAGCCAGCATTGATAATAATAAAAAGAATGGAAACAACATTCAACGGCCGATCCTTTCGAATTTATAAATATAGAGCTCCACATAAAAACAAAGTTGCTAAGTTACGGGAGATAATCCGATCTTACGAGATTAAATATAAAGAAATTTCAGACGAAATTGATGCGTTGCCAAGAAAGTATGAAAACCTCAATAATTTTGATTTAGATTCCTTTATCAAACAAACCCAGAAAGACGGAATAAAAAGACAATGCGAACAAGCAATCTTATGGGACCATCAAAAAGAATTTAAGTGGGAGTGGCCCTACTATTACAAAGTGGTTCATAAGCTATTCCAAGATTCAGAAATTTTCCATTCAAGACAAAACATTACAGCACCTCTTTCCAAGGAGCACGAAAGAATTAACATGCGTATTTCTAAAATAAAAGAGGAATACGGCGAAGATTTTGAAGCATTAGAAGATACTGTAGCTGAATATGGGGGAATGATTCTTGACGGAAATATTATGATCTAACAAAATAAATAAAGGGGACTGTTCGATTAAATGTACCTACTGGTTTGCGACAGGAAATAATTTGACAGAATAAGCAAATTGTGTTTTCTTTAAGTCAAACAAGTTTGAAAAGGGAAATTAATGAACGTCCTTACAGTAACTAGAAGAAACGTGGGTAAGAAACAAGGAGTCAAACAAATGGGGCTACCCATCGTTTTGAGGACGTGTATGCGCTAGTGCCTAATAAAATATACCTTCCTTGAAGCCATGGGTAAACCCCATGGCTTTTTTTGTAGTAACAACGATGCTTTACAAAGAAACTAAACCGTATAACCTAATAACCTAAAGGTCACACGAGGTCACATGGTAATTAAAACAGAAAGGAGAATATATGCAGACAACATCTTGGGCTGGATGCCATATACCCATAATTACACCCTTCAAAGACGACCTGTCGGTGGACGAGGCAGGGCTGCGCAAACTCGTCAATTATTATATTGAAGAAGTGGGCTGCGATGGTCTTGTTCCTTGCGGAACGACCGGAGAATCCCCCACCCTGGATCACCATGAACATGCCCGGGTAATCGAGATTGTAATTAAGGAAACCAAAGGACGTGTGCCGGTAATGGCCGGAACAGGATCCAACAGTACCAAAGAAGCAATAGAGATGACAAAACATGCCGAAGACATCGGAGCCTCCGCAAGCTTACAGGTATGCCCCTATTACAATAGACCCACACAGGATGGGCTTCTGAAACATTTCGAGGCAATAGCAATATCCACAAGGCTTCCGCTTTTTATCTATAACATTCCATCAAGATCGGCGCGGCTCATTGAAGCAAAAACAATGATTACGCTTTCCCAAATAGACAACATCATCGGGATGAAAGATGCTTGCGGCGATATGATGATTACGATGGATATTATCCGGGCTACACGAAATAACCAAAAGAAATTCTATGTCCTTTGCGGAGAGGATGCACTGACGTTTCCGATGCTGGCTCTGGGCGGGGATGGAGGAATTTTAGCCGTAGCTCATGTCATCGGGAAGGAATATCGTGAAATGATAAATCTGTTTCGTGCGGGGAAAATCAATGAAGCCCGGGAGATTCATTTCCAAACATTGCCGGTTGTGCAGGCATTGTTTATTGAGACCAATCCGGTCCCCGTCAAAGAAGCCCTGACAATGATGGGGCTCCCCTCCGGAAGACTGCGCCTGCCGCTAGCTCCCCTCCGTCCGGAGAACCGTGAAGCTTTGCGCAATGCCCTTATCGAGTTCGGAATTTTAAAGAGCTAATAGGGGTTGAGATAATATGAAGAAGCCCGGCGGAAAAATTCCTCCGGGCTTCTGTTTTAATATGATGTACTCTTTGACACTAAAGATATTAAATGATATTCAAAAAAATACTGTGAATAAGGAGAACCTTTGTTGCTGAAGAAGCCAAACCCTCTGTGGTCATTTTTTTCTTCCGTAAAACTGACAATTGTCCTTCTGGTTCTAATTGTCCTTGTCTTTATTACAGCTACTTTCATCCCCCAGCAAAACACAGCACAGAAATTTGCGTGGTTGACTGATCTCTACCATTCGCCGCTGTTTTATGTCCTGATGGGGCTTTTATCACTTAATCTCATCATCTGTTCCATAAATCGTTTTCCCGTATCAATGAAACAATACAAGGCTCCATATTTTCCGGAACCGCCGGGCATCTTCGATAATCTTCCTCAGAACCAGATAATCATTACGGATAAAAAAACAAATGAGGTCAGCACAACCATCGAATCCTGTCTGAAAGCAAAATATAAATTCGTGCAAAAAACTGATACGGAAAATGGACGTTTTTTTTACGGTGAACGGGGACGCTTTTCACCTTTCGGTGTTTATGCTGTTCATCTAAGTATTCTTATCATGATAGCGGGGGCTGTCATCGGTTCTATCTTCGGCTTGGAAGCTGATGTCAATATCAAGGAAGGAGAATCCGTCAATGTTGTCAATCTCGCGGAAGGGAAAGGAATCCATCAGCTTGATTTTTCGGTACGGTGCGATAAATTCATCGTCGAATTTTACGAAAACGGCGCACCAAAAACTTACCGTTCCGAGCTGAGTTTCATCAAAAATGGACAAGTGGTACACCGGGAATCTCTATTAGTCAATCATCCCATCACCTTCGAGGGGCTGTGTTTCTACCAGTCCAGCTACGGCACATCGTCGGAAATTAAGGCTATAATTACATATACAATCAGCCGCAAAAAAAGCCGGGAAATAGTTCTTGCGGCGGGAGACACCTTTGACTTGCCGGAACAAAACGCCAAGGCCACTGTATTGCGTGTTGAAGAAAATATTATGGAGCTGGGACCGGCCGTAAAACTGAAAATCATTTCGCCAAAAAAAGATATCCAGTTTTGGGTCTTTAAAAACATCGACGAGATTGCGGCGGCCAATCCCGGCCTGTTGTCTAAAGTACCTATCTTCAATCCCGGCCTATTCAAACCTTTAGTGTTTTCCTTTAACCGTATCGAACAACAATACTACACCGGTTTGCGTGTTGTTAGTGATCCCGGCGTTCCTCTGGTCGCAGTTGGAGCAGCGCTTATGATTGCCGGCCTAATAATCGTCTTTTTTTGGTCGCATCAACGCTTTTGGGTGAGGATGGAGCAAGAGGAAGCAAAAATTCGCATCAGTGTTGCCGGCCGGAGCAACCGCA
>Ga0209777_10008613_pt1 | contig 11134 bp, 6 predicted proteins | sample FrelakmetHBP12HB_FD_187147 | JGI IMG/M metagenome (GOLD analysis project Ga0209777, IMG submission 187147) | Freshwater lake sediment microbial communities from the University of Notre Dame, USA, for methane emissions studies -HBP12 HB (SPAdes)... | ecosystem: Environmental > Aquatic >...
CGCTGCCGCCCTGCGCACCGCCGTCCGCCGCGTGGCGCCCGCCGCGGTTGCGCCAACGGTCTTTACCTTCAACGAACTCGTCGAGGCCCACCTCCGGCAGGAGAGAATGTTAACGACGCTTTCGTTGTCCTTTGCCGGGATCGCTCTGCTGTTGACCGCTCTCGGCCTCTACGGAGTACTCGCCCGCAGTGTGACGTTGCGGACCAAGGAGATCGGCCTGCGGCTGGCGCTGGGCGCGCGCCGAGGGGACGCCCTCGGTCTGGTCATGCGGCAAGCATTGCGTCTAGTGCTTTCCGGCACCGTCATGGGCCTTATTGCCGCGCTCGGCGTGGCGCGACTGCTTCGAAGCTTGCTGTTTGGAGTTCGGCCGGACAGCCCGCTAACGCTGGCCGCCGCGGCCGCATTGTTGATTGCGATTGGCCTGTTGGCTAGTTACCTTCCCGCGCGCCGGGCGACGAAGGTCGATCCGATGGTGGCCTTGCGATATGAGTGACGAGTTATGAGTTCTGAGTTCTGAGTTATAAACCCAGGCCTACTCGCCGGAGGCTCCCGGTGGTCAGGCGTAACTCATAACTCATAACCCTTCGAAAAGCGCGGAGAATTCGATTATGAACACATTGCTCCAGGACCTTCGTTACGGCTTGCGCATGCTGGCCAAGAATCCCGGCTTCACCGCGGTGGCGATTCTCACCCTGGCGCTGGGCATGGGCGCGAACACGGCGATTTTCAGCGCGGTGAATGCGGTGCTGTTACGCCCATTGCCTTACCGGGACGCAAGCCAGCTCATTCGAGTCTGGGCTACCAACGCGAAGAACGGCTCTCACCATGACGTGGCCTCTTTTCCTGACTTCACCGATTGGTCCGCTCAGAATCGAAGCTTCGAGCAGGTAGAGGCCTACCGCGGGCAGTCGTACAACCTCTCCGGTGGCGACCATCCCGAACGGATTCGCTCCTTGCAGGTTTCGGCAGGCCTTTTCCGAATGCTCGACATCAGGCCCATCCTGGGCCGCGATTTCCTCCCTGAAGAGCAGCAGCCGGGGCGCAGTCATGTAGCGCTACTCGGCGAGGGCCTTTGGCGCAGCCATTTCGGGGGGAACCCCAAGGTCCTCGGAACCAGCGTCAGGCTGAACGACGAGAACTACACGGTGATCGGCATTCTACCCTCGCGCCCCGAATTTCCGCCCGACGAGGCGCGTGAGGTGGTGACGCCCCTCGAGCCCGATCTCAACCGGGGGCACGGCTTCCTCTATGTTCTGGGCCGGCTCAAGCCGGGGATCACGATGGCTGAGGCCCAGGCGGAGATGACCACCATTGCCGGACGTTTGCAGCGGCAATATCCCAAGCACGACAAGGATGTGGGAATTGAATTGCAACCGCTGCAAGCCTCTTATGTCAGCCAGTTCCAGCCGGCCCTCCTGGTTCTTATGGGCGCTGTCGGTTTCGTACTGCTGATTGCCTGCTCGAACGTAGCCAACCTGTTCCTGGGACGGGCTGCCGCCAGGCAGCGTGAACTCGCCGTGCGGGCGTCGCTGGGCGCCGGGAGGACGCGTTTGATCCGGCAATTGCTTACGGAGAGCTTGCTGGTGGGGGTGGCGGGCGGCGCGGCCGGCCTGCTGCTGGCGGTTTGGGGACTGAAGGGTCTGGTGACCCTGCTCTCGCGCAACTTCTCCGTGCCCTATGCGGGGAGCATCGGCATCGACGGCTGGGTGCTTGCCTTCACCCTGGTGGTGTCGCTGGTGACGGGTCTCATCTCCGGACTCGCTCCTGCTTTGGGGGCATCCCAACTTGACCTGAACGAGTCGCTCAAGCAAGGAAGCCGGAGCCTGACGGGCAGTTTCGCTCGTAACCGCTTCCGCAGCGCATTGGTGATTTCCGAAATGGCTCTGGCGCTGGTGCTGCTCTCGGGCGCCGGCTTGATGATCAAAAGCTTTGTGCTTCTTGCCGAGGTGAACTCCGGCTTGCACCCGGAAAACGTTTTGACGGTAGGTCTTTCTCTCTACCGTTCGACATCCTCACACACCGCGACGCGAGCCGTGCTCTTCCAACAGATTCTCACCCAGGCCGCGACGCTGCCGGGTGTCAAGTCTGCGGCCGTGGTTGCAGACGTCCCTCTGACCAATAACGAGGATAGCCTGGGCTTTAGCATCGAAGGGGTTCCGGATCGGCCCGGCCGCGGGCGCGAATGCAGGTTTAATATTGTCGGTCCCGGTTATTTTCGCACGCTGGGAATTCCCGTGATCGCAGGCCGCGACATTACCGAGGGCGATGCAGGGGCCGCGCCCGGCGTAGTGCTCGTCAATCAAGCCTGGGTGCGCAGTTTCTGGCCGCAGGGGAATCCCATCGGCCAGAAAATCACCACCAACGTCGCTCCCGCCCCCGAACCTCTCGGCGAGCACGATCACCTGGCTGGCGCCGAGCAGGCAACGAAACAAACCTGGTTTTCAATCATCGGAATTGCGGGGGACGTCCGGCAAATGGGACTGCGTTCGGAGTCGAGCCCGGAAGTATATGTCTCCTACCTTCAGGACCCTTATCAGTGGCCCTGGATGAGCCTGCTGGTTCGTACCGAGGCGGACCCTCTGAAGCTGTTTCCCGCCATCGAGCAGGCCGTCTGGTCTGTCGATAAGGACCTGCCGGTGTCAAAACCGACCACCATGGATCAGATCCGCTCTGATTCAATCGCTCAGCCGCGCGTGACGGCGCTGTTGCTGGGCCTCTTTGCCGCTTTGGCGCTGCTGCTGGCTTCGGTGGGGCTATACGGAGTAATGGCGCGGTCGGTGACCGAGAGAACCCACGAGATCGGCGTGCGGATGGCACTCGGCGCACAACGCCCGGAAGTGTTCAGGCTGGTCGTGGGACAAGGCATGACACTCGCGCTGAGCGGAGCGGGCCTCGGCCTGGCCGGAGCGCTGGCTGTCACGCGGGCTCTGACGAGCTTCCTGTACGGGGTTCGCCCGACGGACCCTCTGACCTTTACTGCCGTCGCGCTGGTGCTCGGCGGCGTGGCCCTGCTGGCCAGCTACATCCCGGCGCGGCGGGCGACGAAGGTCGATCCCATGGTGGCGCTGCGCTATGAGTAGGGGACAGGTGAGAGGTTACAGGTGACAGGGAAGAACGGAACTCGAGATTCGAAGCTCGGCAGCGAATTTCGAGTGTCCAGTTTATAGTCTCGTATACGCAATGGATAAATGAGTAATTGATTCGATAATCCGATGAATCTATGAACAAATCGGAGGAAGGATGGAAGTGGCCCCAGGCCACCTTATGGGCACCGTAAGTTCTACTACGCCTCAAATTTTGATCGCGGATGATCAGCCCGCCATCCTGGACGCCCTGCGCCTGCTGCTCAAGCAAGAAGGCTATCAGGTCGAGGCGGTGACTTCGCCCGCAGCTCTGGTCCGCGCGGTGGAGTCGCGCACCTTCGACCTGGTGCTGATGGACCTCAATTACACGCGGGACACGACCTCGGGCAGAGAGGGTATCGACCTGCTCGCCCGCCTTCAGGCGCTGGACCACACGCTGCCGATCGTGATCATGACCGCGTGGGGAAGTGTGGATTTGGCCGTAGAAGCCCTCCAGGGAGGCAGCGGCGACTTCGTCCTGAAGCCCTGGGACAACAACCGCCTGCTCGGCATCCTTCGCACTCAGCTCGCACAAGGCAAGGCGCGGCGTGAGGCCCGAAGCCGCCAGGCAAAAAACGAGATGCTGGCCAGCGAAATCCAGGAGGCCAGGGAAATCCAACGCGGGCTGCTACCCGGGGAGATTTTTCAGCCTGCCGGATATCAAATCTCCGGCGCCTGGCAGCCGGCGATTCTCATTGGCGGAGATTACTTTGACGTCTTTCAGACCAGCGAGACCCAGACGGCCTTGTGCATCGCGGATGTATCGGGAAAAGGCCTGCCGGCTGCGCTCCTCATGTCGAACCTGCAAGCGGCCGTCCGGAGCTCGGCGGTTGGCGCGCTCGATCCGAGAGATGTGTGTGCGAAAGTGAACTCGATTCTCTGTACTCATATTGTGCACGAGAAATTCATTACCTGCTTTTATGCTTTGTTGGATGGCCCGCAGCGGCGGTTGCTCTACACCAACGCCGGGCATAATCCGCCGCTGCTCATTCGTCGCGATGGCTCGCCGATCTGGCTCAGGGAAGGCGGCCCGCTGATGGGCGTCTTTCCGGACCTGAACTACGAGCAAGGTGAAGCGCGGCTGGCCGCAGGCGATCGGCTCGTCCTCTTTACGGATGGCGTGACGGAGGCCATCAATCCTGGCGACGAAGAGTTCGGCGAGGAGCGATTAGTCAAGCTGGTGGTGGACCATCGCGATCAGCCTGCCCAGGCTTTGCAGGCGAAGATCTTGAGTGCGGTTGCCGAGTTTACGGGAGGCGATTTTCAGGACGACGCCACTCTGGTTGTCATGGCAGTCGAATGAAGAATTCTGGGTTATGAGTGCTGAGTTATGAAGCTGCACTCGGTCGAGCGTTTTTGTAACTCATAACTCGTAACTGCTCGAATAGCACGGAGAGGTAGATTATGAGCACGCTGGTCCAGGATTTGAAGTACGGTTTGCGCATGCTGGCGCGCAGTCCAGGATTTACCGCGGTTACGGTGCTGACGCTGGCGCTGGGTATCGGGGCCACGACGGCCATCTTCAGTGTGGTGTACGGCGTGCTCCTGCGCCCGCTGCCCTACTCCCAGCCCGAGCGGATCGTGGAGCTGCGGGAAGTGAATGATCAGGGCGGGCGAATGAACTTCGCCGACCCCAACTTTGAAGACGTGCGCTCCGAAAACCATTCACTTCAGGGTGTGGCGGAGTATGGCGCGGGATTGGAATCGGTGGCGGGCGCCTCCGAACCCACTCGCACCATGATGGCGTCAGTCTCGCGAGACTTCTTTTCGCTGATGCGCGTGCAGCCGGTGCTAGGCCGCGGCTTCGCGCCGGAGGACCAGCGATTCGGCGCCGCGCCGGTGGCGCTGGTCAGTCATGCCTACTGGAAGCAATACCTGGGCGGCGCGACGGACCTCGCCAAGATCAAACTGACGATTGAGAATCATGACTGCTCAGTCGTCGGGGTGCTTCCGCCCGGGTTCCGGTTTCCGGAAGACAGCGACATCTGGGTCCCGAGAGAGCTTTTGGAACGGCTGCCCAGCCGCACGGCGCACAATTGGAGCGTCGTGGCCCGGCTGCGCGATGGCGTGCAGGTTGCCCAGGCGCGCGCTGAGGTGATGGGAGTTGCGCGGAGGCTTAAACAACAATACGGGCAGGACACCATGATGGTCGACGTAGCCGTGTCGCCATTGCGAGAGAGCTTGACCCAAGAGGTTCGCCCCGCGCTGCTGATCCTGCTCGGGGCCGTGGGCTTCCTGCTTCTGGTCGCCTGCGCCAACGTTGCCAACCTGCTGCTCGCGCAGGCCATGGCACGGGGGAGGGAGTTGGCTATTCGTGCCGCGCTGGGCGCCGGGCGAGACCGCTTGCTGCGCCAATTTCTCACCGAAGCCCTTCTGCTTTCCATCACGGGCGGCGTGCTCGGCGTTTTGGCAGCAGTCTGGGGATTGGACGCGCTGCTTGCGCTCGCGCCCCACGACCTGCCGCGGCTCGAGGACGTTTCGATTAATCTGCCCGTGTTGCTTTTCGCGCTGGGCGTTTCAGTGGCGGTGGCCCTTGGGCTCGGCATCTTTACCGCGCTACGCGCCAGCACCGGGAAACTCCAGGGTGCGCTCGTGGAACGCGGCCAGGGGCAAGTGGGCACATTGGGCGGGCACCGCTTGGGTCGAGTGATTGTCGGCGGGCAGCTTGCCATAACCCTGGTGCTGCTGGTCGGCGCGGGGTTGCTCGGGCGCAGCCTGCTGCGCGTGCTTTCCGTTGACCCGGGCTTCCGGACCGAGCACATCCTGACGATGGATCTCGCTCTCCCGGGCGCCTTCGACGACAAGGATAAAGTTCCTCGCGTGCAATTCTTGGATGCGCTTCTCAACCGGCTGCGGGTCCTTCCCGGCGTCGAGGAAGTGGGGGGAACCAACGGTCTTCCGCTCACCACCGGACTGGCCGATGGGACATATGTACTCATGAACCCGGGGGAAAAGCTGCCGAGCATGCAGGAGCTCGATCAACTATTCCACGATGCGGCGCGTACCGGCGAGGCTGACTATTGCGTGGCCAGTGCAGGCTATTTCCGCGCGCTGGGAATTCCGCTTGCGCAAGGGCGGATGTTCGACGAACGCGACTCCCGCGACGCCCCGCACGCGGCGCTCATCAATGACGCCTTGGCGCGCCAAAAGTGGCCCCACGAGAACCCTCTGGGCCACACGATCGAGTTTGGCAACATGGATGGAGACCCGCGGCTGCTTACGGTGGTCGGCGTCGTGCGTGACATCCGCGAAGCCAGCCTCGAAGGCAAACCACGGCCGACCATCTACGTGAACTACCGCCAGCGGCCGCAGGCGACCTACCGCTTCACGGTGGTGATGCGCACTGGAACTGCGCCTGCCGCCGTGATCCCGGCTGCGCGGGAGATCCTGCGCAGCCTTGACCCTAACGTTCCGCCGAGTTTCCGCACCTTTACGCAGGTGTTGTCCACCTCTCTCATGACCCGCCGCTTCAACCTGACGCTGGTGGGTGTCTTCGCTGCGGCAGCGCTGCTGCTTGCGGTGGCAGGTATCTATGGGGTGATGGCGTATTCTGTGGCACAGCGTACGCGCGAGTTTGGGGTGCGGATCGCCCTGGGGGCTAACGCCCGCGAGGTCGCGCGCCTCGTCCTCGGTCAGGCCGCTAAAACCGCGGCGGTTGGCGTGGTGGCGGGCATTGCCGGCTCGTTTGCCCTGACGCGCGTGATGCAATCGTTGCTTTTTGGAGTGAGCGCCACAGACCCGTTTACATTTGCCGGCGTGGCCGCGCTTCTAACGCTCGTGGCGCTCCTCGCCAGCTATATCCCCGCGCGCCGGGCGACGAAAGTTGATCCGATGGTCGCGCTGCGGTACGAGTGATAAGTTCTGAGTTCTGAGTTATGAGTTCTCAGCCCCGACCTCCTCGCAGTAGGCGCCTAGCGGCAACTCAGAACTCAGAACTCAGAACTTATTCTGGCTTGTCACTCGTCACTGCTCTAAGCACCGCGTCGGCGATGCGCACGGCGGGAAGAACTGCGGCCACGTCGTGCACGCGGAGAATGTGTGAGCCCGCGAGGATTGACACCACCACGGCTGCGGCGTCGCCGAACAAGAGGGGTAGGGGAGGGCTTGGCCCTCCCGCGGGAGCGCGGAGCGCTCCCCTACCTGCGGTAACAGGCCAGTGAGTTACAGGGTGTTTCCCCTGGCGGGAAGGCGCCACTCCTTCGCCGGCCACCACGGCTTGGACAAACGACTTCCGCGACGTTCCCACTAGAATCGGCAGGCCGAATTCCCGCAACCGGTCGAGCTGGGCCAGGATCTCGTAGTTCTGGAGGCGGGTTTTGCCGAACCCCAGACCCGGGTCAATGATGAGTTGCGAGCGGGAGATACCAGCCGCCAGCGCGCGGCGGATGGACGCCGTGAGCCCCTTCCGGAGGGAACGCCAGATGTGCCGCACAAAAGGCTTCTGCTGCATGGTTTCCGGGCGCCCGCGCATATGCATCAGGATGAGGGGAGCACGATGCCGCCGCGCCACCTCCGCCAGGCGCACGTCGAAGCGCAGTCCGCTTACGTCGTTCACGATGCTGGCGCCGGCACGCAGGGCCGCTTCGGCGACCTCAGATTTGGTTGTGTCGACGGAAATGGGCAGGGCGGGGAGCTTGCGGCGTAGTCCCTGAATCACGGGAAGAATCCGGCGCAATTCTTCCTGGGCAGAGATCGGTCGTGAGCCGGGCCGCGTGGATTCGCCGCCAACGTCCAGCCAATCCGCCCCCTGCCGCGCCAGCTCCACGCCGTGCTCAACAGCCTGGTCAGCATCCAGATAGAGGCCGCCGTCCGAAAAAGAGTCGGGTGTTACGTTAACGACGCCCAGGATAAGCGTCCGCTCGCCCAGCACCACCTTCCGACTGGCGATTTGCAGTTCGAATTTGGGTCGAGGCTTCAACAGAGTCCACCGGAAAGGAATAAAATCGGAAGTGGGAAGTCGGAAATAGGAAGTAGGAAGTAGGGAAGAAAGAACAGAGAACTAGTTAACGGCTCGGCCTCGCGTTCCCGACTTCCCACTTCCGACTTCCTATTTCCGCTATTCTTACATTCCAAACAACCCCACATACGCCGCGGCCCCGATCAGTCCGCCCACGATCGGTCCAACAATCGGCACCCAGGCATAACTCCAATCGGAATCGCGCTTCTGCGGGATAGGCAGGAGCGCATGTGCGAGGCGCGGGCCCAAGTCGCGCGCAGGGTTGATCGCGTAGCCTGTCGGCGCCCCCAGGGACAGGCCGATGGACCAGACGAGCAGGCCAATCAGCAGCGGGGCAAGCCCACTCTGCGTGGGCGCGGTATTGGCCGAGATGGCGAGCACCCCGAACATCAACACGCAGGTCCCGATAATTTCCGTGAGCAGGTTGAGCGGCAATCGTCGAATGGCCGGCATGGTTGAGAAAACGGAAAGCTTCGAATTCGGGTCTTGCGTCTCCGCCCAGTGCGGCAAATACGTGAGCCACACGAGCAACGCGCCCAGGAAGGCGCCGAGAACCTGCCCGAGGATGTACGCAGGGACCTGACTCCAGGGAAATTTGCCCACCAGGGCCATCCCAAGGGTGATGGCCGGATTCAAGTGCGCGCCGCTGATTCGACCCACGGCGTAGACTCCCATGGCCACCGCCATAGCCCACCCGGTCGTGATCACCATCCACCCGGCGTTCTGCGCTTTCGTCTTGTTGAGCGACACTGCGGCCACAACTCCATCGCCTAGAAGAACCAACAGCGCTGTCCCGATCACCTCAGCCCCAAAAGGTTTCATGCCTAGCCTCCATACGTCCATTGAGTAAGGGGTGTCAAACGAAGGGAAGCGAGTATAGTTCGGCGGCGGGCAAAAAGCTCGCTAAAGTTGAAAGGGGTGAATCGCGGTTAATGAAAGGCCTCAAGGCCGAACCGGTTGCGGGGACCGAAGCTTGAAAGAACTGCTAATGCCGGATGGCTTCGGAGGAATCCTCTTTTCGCGATTTCCGGCGCTCAACAAGCGCCCACACTAGCCCGACCGCGAAAATGACCATCATGAAGGCAAACCAGATGAGAAGCTGGCCCATTACAGTCGTCATCGTCTAGTCCTTTCAATTGAGATGCCAGCGACCAGCAAAACGACAGAAAATACGATACCAACCACCAAGACGCTCCCCCGAATTGGAGTTCCTGAGAAAATAGCATCGAGCGGCATAAAGACTGCAATTAGCAGAGCCGCCTCTCGAAGGAACTCCGCGAGCATTTCGGGCACTGTCTTTTTGTGGCTTCCCTCCAATTGTCACCTCGGCTTGAGGCGACTCGGGTCACTTGGGGATATACAGCCCACTGATATCTCCTGTCAAGAGCCTTGGCTTGGAGGGAAAGCGCCGGTACGGCCACGCATGGGACCTCCTCCAAATCCCGAGTCCCGGATCACGAATCCCGATTCTTCCTCACGCCGGCTGCGGCCGTTCGCGCGGGGGGATGCCCGGACTGGGCTGAGGCTTCAGCACCTGAGTGGTCTCCGGCTGAGGCGGCTGAGGAGGCGCGGGCTTTCGGAATTCCGGCAGCGGCTTTCCCTCGATGAGCAGATTCACTTCGGCGGCATCCAGGACCTCACGGACCAGCAGTTCCTCCGCGATCCGCACCAGGGCTTCCCGGTTCGAGGTGAGGACATCGTGGGCCCGCTGGTACGCCGTGCTCACAAACTTCTTCACTTCCTGGTCAATTTTGATGGCGGTGTCTTCGCTGAAGTCCCGGGAAGTCGTCAGGTCGCGGCCCAGGAAAATCTCTTGCTGGTTCTTGCCGAAGGCCAGCGGTCCCAGGTCGGACATGCCCCATTCGCAGACCATGCGCCGCGTAATTTCGGTCGCTTGCTCGATATCGTTGCCGGCGCCCGTGGTGATATGGTTGAGGAAAATCTCCTCGGCAGCGCGTCCGCCCATCATGATGGCGAGTTGCGATTCCAAGTAATCGCGCGTGTAGGTGTGCTTGTCATCGATCGGCAACTGCATGGTGACGCCCAGGGCCATGCCGCGCGGGATGATGGTGACCTTATGGAGCGGGTCGGCAAACGGGACCACCGAAGCCACCAGCGCATGTCCGGCCTCGTGATAAGCCGTGTTCTTCTTCTCCTCCTCGGAAAGGATCATGGACTTACGTTCGGCGCCCATCAGCACCTTGTCTTTGGAGGACTCGAAGTCGGCCATCATCACGGTCTTCCGGCTCTGACGGGCGGCCAGCAAGGCGGCCTCATTGACCAGGTTGGCGAGGTCGGCGCCGGAAAAGCCCGGCGATCCGCGCGCCAGGACCCCGATGTCCACATCCTCGGACAGCGGGATTTTCTTGGTGTGAACTTTCAGGATGGCTTCGCGCCCGCCCACATCGGGCCGCGGAACGACCACGCGGCGGTCGAAGCGCCCCGGCCGCAAGAGCGCCGGGTCGAGCACGTCCGGGCGGTTGGTGGCGGCGATCAGGATGACGCCTTCATTGGACTCGAACCCGTCCATCTCCACCAGCAACTGGTTCAGCGTCTGCTCGCGTTCGTCGTGACCGCCTCCCAGGCCCGCCCCGCGGTGCCGGCCGACCGCGTCAATTTCGTCGATGAAGATGATGCAGGGAGCGTTCTTCTTGCCCTGCTCGAACAAATCGCGAACCCGGGAAGCGCCCACCCCCACGAACATCTCAACGAAGTCGGAGCCGGAGATGGAGAAAAAGGGTACATTCGCTTCGCCCGCGATCGCACGCGCCAGCAAGGTCTTGCCCGTCCCCGGAGGGCCCACCAATAAAACCCCCTTCGGGATGCGGCCACCCAGCTTCTGGAACTTCTGCGGCTCGCGCAGGAACTCGATAATCTCCTGCAACTCTTCCTTGGCCTCTTCCACCCCGGCCACGTCTTTGAAGGTCAGTTTCTTCTGTTGGCTGGAGAGCAGGCGGGCCCGGCTCTTCCCGAAGGAAAGCGCCTTATTCCCTCCGCTCTGCATCTGGCGCATGAAGAAAATCCAGATCCCCAGCAGGATGATCATGGGCAGGCC
>Ga0209777_10008614_pt1 | contig 11134 bp, 11 predicted proteins | sample FrelakmetHBP12HB_FD_187147 | JGI IMG/M metagenome (GOLD analysis project Ga0209777, IMG submission 187147) | Freshwater lake sediment microbial communities from the University of Notre Dame, USA, for methane emissions studies -HBP12 HB (SPAdes)... | ecosystem: Environmental > Aquatic >...
AGTTATTAAAAGATAAACTTAGGGTTGCCAGTCTAAAATTATGATCTCATACCCGGGCGGTCTCTACCTGTTGATTTAGGGCGGCCGGGCAGGGTATTTTCTCCGTGGGGCTTCAGGTTTCTCGACCCGAAGCCTTCTCCACCGTCTTGTGCAGGCTCCATCTCAGCATGATGTCGCCATATTTAAGGCAATCTCGTCCAGTCAGAAATATCCCTAACAAAAATACCAAATGAGAAAATCCATAAAAAGCAGGGCCTACAATCAATAGTGCCGGGTTCCGGAAATAACCGGACAGAATACTAAACAGCCCAACCATTGGCCATCCCAGGACATAACTAAACAGCATCAACCCTAAACCAAAAAAAAATTTAGGAGAGGGTCTGTCCTTGAAGACATCCAAGGATACCTGTTCCTTTAGTGCCTGCTGGACATATGAACTGGCGGCCAATTTTGAGGCAAAGGGCCGCAATAAGCGCCCCCAGCCTGTCCCGGAGGCAAAACAACGCTGAAGGAATAAAAAAAATTCCTTCCTGTTACCTTCCTCAGGCGTCTGATAGGCCCTTTTCCCAATGAGTTGTTCCGGGTCAGCGAACCTGAAACCCCTGGCTTTGATCTTGGTCACCAGTTCATCAACCATGCGTGTCAAATCGGCCGGGGTTCGTCCTTTATCGTGGAGGAGAATGATGCTTCCAGGTCGTATTTTTTTGAGAACCCTTTTTATGACCTCATCAGCCTTCGTCCCGATATCGAATGGCCGGACATCCCAGCCTACCACCGACAGGCCCTGTTTCTTCAGCGCTTTCCTGAGATGCGGATTGGTCAGGCCTATGGGAGGGCGAAAATAGGCCGGCACCTTGCCGATCACCGCCGCAATGGTCTCCTGGGCCATTTGTATTTCTCGATTCAGTGGCTTGGATATCAGGAAGTTGGTATACCAGTTGTGTCGGTAGGTATGGTTTCCGATAAGATGACCGTCTTGGTCTATCTGTCTGATAATTTCGGGATGAGCTTTGATCTTTGTTCCAATGGGGAAAAAGGCGGCCTTGATCTCGTGAAGTTTCAAGATCTCCAGAAGAGTTGGAGTACCCTCCGTGCTCGGCCCATCATCAAAGGTTAGCGTTACAAGCTTCTCTGTTGAATCTCCCCTGCAGATGGCGTGAACAAAAAAATTGAGTTTTAATATGGCCACTCCAAAAATGCAGATGAGGATATATCCGGTCCACAACAGCCCGAGAGCGAACCAACGAAAAGGGTCTTCAAGACTTAAGCCTAGACCCATTGTGGTAATGACTAACAGGATTGTTGTAGTATTGAAGCCGCTCACAGAGTCCTATTGTCCGCTTAGCATTGAAATTGCTTTTTGAGATTTTAACAAATTCGGGGGAGTTGATTCCCGGCCCGCATATTCATCAGGCGTCTGCCCCCAATGACCGTTTTCATGGTCACCTTGCCCGGATTTTCGGTTTTCACCTCTCCGATGAGGGTGGAGTCCTGTCCATAGATTTTTTTTCATAGCGGTTAAGACGGCCTCGGCTTGAGAGTAAGGGAGAATGGCAAAGAGTTTTCCTTCATGGGCAATGGAACAAGGGTCTAGTCCCAAGAGTTCGGAAGCGGCCATGACGCTGCCCCGAATGGATTCCTTCCAAAGTTCGATACCGACCTGAGACTGTAAATCCTGTCTAATTTATTCCTGGTACTTGTAATAAGCCGCGCAAGTGCCTTCGGTGAGACTATGCAGGGACCGAGAGATTTGTCCGGCCCGCCAACGGTTCGAAATAGTCGGAAATCCGGAGGGGCCTTGGACTCGAGCAAAACCTCCCCACAGGCGCAGCCCGGATGGTCCTGGGCCGGGGGGAACTTGAAGATCAAAATGATCTTCGTCGGCCATGGCTCTAAACTCCGGGCGTAAGGTCAATCCGCTAAGCATTTCATTTCAATCCTTCAATCCTGATCTTTTTCTTAGGTTCAAACTGGGCCTTGGCCGCCAGAAAGTCAGGCAGGTTCTTGAACATATGCCAGAGAGAATGACGGTGCTGCCAGATACGTTTCATAAACTTCCGGCGCCATTCTTTATTGGTATAGAAGCGCTTGACATGCTCATTGTACATCTGGTCCAGAATTTCTTTTGAACCAATCGTTTTGGGGATAAAGATAAAATTGATACAATTCATCTGGCCCCAATCTTCTTCAAATGCGCCTTCATCTCTGATCGTCTTCCACAAAGGCGCGCCGGGGAATGGGGTAAATTTAGACATATTCATATCATCCAGGCCCAGGGATATTACAAAATCGCTGGTCCGGCGAATGGAGTCTACAGTCTCCCCGGGGAGCCCCATCATGAATAAGCCCTTGGCCCTTAAACCAGCTGACTGAATGCGGGCAACTGTATCCTTCACTTTTTCCACAGTCACACCCGCTTTGTGTTTAACCAGCATACCCGGGTCAGCAGATTCAATGCCCAGTGACACCATGAGACAGCCGGCTTCCTTCAGCATCTTTAAAAGCTTATCCGAGGCATAACCCACACGCACAGCGCAGTTAAACTGAATATCAGTGGGATTATTCCTGAGCATATCGCATAATTCAACAATCCGCTTTTCATCAGTGGTGAATAAATCGTCATAAATATTCACATGACGGACGCCGAATTTCTCATTCAAATACTTAAAATGGTCATAAATATATTTAGCTGAGTTATACCGGAATCCCTTCTTATAAACTGAACGGTCGCAGTAAGAACACTGGAACAGACAACCGCGGCTGGTGACCATAGACGTTCCCGGGAATTGAGCGTAACTAAACAGAGGGAGGTTATAACCTTTTGGAAAGCCCTTGAGTTTTTCATAAGCTGGAAAAGGAAGTATGTCCAGATCTTCAATGGGTGAGCGCGGCCCGTTATCAATCATTTCATCGCCTTTGCGCCAGACGATTCCTCTGATCTGCGCGGGATCAACACCCGAAGCCAGTTCAGCCAGGGTAATTTCTCCCTCGCCCCTCACCATATAATCAAAAGCCGGATAATCTTTTAAAAGCGTAGGTCCTAAAGCGGAACTGTGTACTCCTCCGCAAATTGTCACAGGCGCTGGAACGGCTTGTTTGATAGCGGCGGCCATATTGGCTGAATCCGGAAAAGAGGATGTGGTGGCAGAAAATCCCACCAACTCAGCCTTATAACTCAAGATTTCTTGAATATTGGTTTTGAAATCCGATGAGGCATGAGGACCTAGACAGTCATGGACAAAAACCTCATGACCTTCTTTCTCCAGCCAGGCGGCAATGGACAAAATGCCATGAGGAATCATACGGTTTGCTGAAGCAATAACATCTTTAGTACCTTTAAACCAGTTTGAGCCTCTTGGATGCACCAGAACAATACGGCGCTTGGTAACCGGTGTTACTGAATCACTCATGCAATCATCCTTACCTGATTTTCTCAATGTATTTTAAAGTAATAACTAAAGATTCGCTTAAAGCAATAATGGTATAAAAAAGAGAACATAGACACAGGCTCCCAAAATTTAGACATAATACTTCCTACGCATCCTGATTTTGTCTTAATCGGTCCAATGATCCGAGGTAACTCCGAAATCCTGATCAGGGTTTTCCTCATAGAAGGAAGATAGGAATATTAAGAATTTAACTTTTTTCAAGAACCTGAATTATTACTTTTATCATATTTCCCATCTTTTCCAGCCTATTACAAGGCCTTAATCCACCGGGGCGGGCGCAAGCGACCCTGGGAGACATCCTGCATCTGAATGCCCCGGATTTCTTCACAGAGGGTATTCTTTAAATCAAAAATTAGAGCATCAAATATCAAGGGCATCTCATTAACGGTCACCGGAATAACCCGGCCCATATAGCGGCCGCCATTTTTTGTTTTTTGGTGAATGGTTCTTTTTTCAAAACCTGTCGGAAAGGGAACGATGCCGTTGAATCGCTGCCCCCAAACGCAGGCCAAATGAAAGGCGGCATCGAGCGGAAAAGGAGAGCCGAGCAGGGACTCATCGGATTGATGATCTCCGCCGGAGAGAACCGCCCAGGCCCCCGGGCGGGAAACTGATGCCGGACCAATGATATTTTGATAGGCGGGGCCGAAAGGGATCAGCTCACTATAAATGGATTCGGCCGGTATGGTCATATCCGGATTTTCCGGGGATTCCACTTGGGGGGAAACGCCCTTACAGGACCCGGTTAATAAAAACTCCACCCGGGCATGCTCCAGATGGCGTCCGATCCCTCCACTTTTAGACCTGACCTGTGTCAACAGTTTGGCGCTGACCCGGTCCGCTTGATCCTGTTCAAAGTCCACCAGGGCCGTTACCTGACGCGTTTCAGGCGGTATCACTAAAAAACGGGGAAAACGGGCCCTGGTCAGGCACCTCATGTCGGCCTGAGGAAAATTCCGATTAACGGCCGCGGCCAGGGTGATCAGGGCTTCCACGGCCGGGAAAAGGCATCTTCCTTCCATATGGTGATCAAACAGATATGGATTAATTTCGATTGGCCAAGGATAGCGCATTTGGGATTTTACCTGGGGAATGTCTTCCAAAGCTGGACCGTCTTGGTATCCACGGCCACGGGAGTGCCGGTTGAATTCAAAGCGCAGTGTTTCGTAAATCCCATGCAAATGATATGTCCTTTTTCGGCCTGGGTGATCAGGTAGTCAAATTGCAGGCGTACCCGCTCCAACTGGGTCGGTCGGGTATGGATAAATATTAAATCATCGTAATATAAGGGGGAATAAAAACCGATCCGTAAATCCACAATCGGATAAACAAAGCCGCTTTCTTCGATTTCCTTGTAGGGGTAGGCCGCCTCGCGCATCAAAGAGGTCCGGCCAAACTCAAAAAATCGCAGGTAATTGGCATGATAGACCACTTCCGAGCGGTCCGTATCGGCATATAAGGTTCGGTAGGTCGCCCGGTGCCAGACCAACCCGGTGGTCAGGTCCCGGACGTAATGGGGATCATTATTGAAGGGTTCCGGCCGGAACGGTTTAGGACGCAACTTTACACCCCCCTGAAAATCACACAGCAGTTGGTTCCGCCAAAACCAAAAGCATTAGAAAGGGCAATCTCATAATTTTTTTTCCGGATCCTGTTAGGCACGACATCGATATCCGGAAAATCGGGGTCGGGAAGATGATTAATGGTCGGCAAAATGAACCCCTTTCTCATGGCCTCGATGGTCAGAGCGGCTTCTATGGCCGCAGTCGCCCCCAGGGTGTGTCCTAACTGCGACTTGTTCGAAGATACCGGGATTTTTTCTATTGTTTTGCCAAATACCTCCCTCAGACACTTTATTTCCGTACGATCGCCTTTGGGCGTGGAAGTACTGTGGGCATTAATATATTGAATATCGGTTGGTTTCAGGCCGGCATCTTCAATGGTTTCCCTGATGGCCCGGATAATGGTTACGGGGTTGGGGCTGGTGTAATGATAAGCATCCGAACTCCATCCGACCCCCAAAACTTCGGCTCTGGCCTTAAGACCGTAAGCTTTAATCAGCTCTTCGGCTGCTAGAACAACCACTCCGGCCCCTTCCGAGAGGACAAAGCCTTTGCGATCGCGGCTGAAAGGACGGGAAGCCTGAGCCGGGTCCACATAAGCTCGGTCCCCAGGATTTACTTTGATGGTGGCATTCATATTGGCAAAACCGTGGATCAATTCCGGCAAAATGGGGGTATCGACGCCGCCGGCCAAGACAAAATCACAATCCCCGTCCCGGATCATTCTGGCCCCAAGACCGATAGCATGGTTGCCCGAGGCACAGGCGCCCTGGGGTGAAAAAATCGGTCCGGTAAATTTCAGGAGCATCCCGGCCTTTCCTGAAGGTACATTGGCGCACAAGTTGGGCAGCAGATAGGGGCTTACCCGGAGCGGGCCCCGGTGTTCCAAATCATGCATGGCCAGGCGAAAGGCATCCGGCCCATTTAGGGCTGAACCGATAAGGCAGGCCATCCGCGGGGAAATCCGGTCATCTACGACAATCCCTGAATTTTCTAAGGCCTCCTTACAGACCGCCATGGTCAGGATGACAAAAGCGGCATTCCAGTTGTAGATTTCTTTGGCATCAATAAAATCAAGATCCAACGGATTCCAGTCCGGGATCTCACCGACAATATCACAAGCGGATTCCACCTGACAACGGGTCACTTTCCGGAAACCGGCCTCCCCTCGCAAGGCCCGCCTCCAGGTCTTTTCAAAAGTGCTCCCCAAGGGGGTGGCCGTCCCGTAACCCACGACAAATACTTTTCTGTTTTTAGGGGCCTTCATCGTTTCCCGCCCATCCTTTAAATCAGCCGGCGTAAAATCAGACAGGCATTACATCCGCCAAAACCAAAGGCATTTTTCAAGACAAATTCCCCCTTGAACTTCCTAACCCCCTCGGCCACACAATCAATTTCAATGGTCGGATCAGGACTATAATTAATGGTGGGAAGCAAGGTCTCTTGGAGCAATCCTTCCATGGCGAAAATAGCCTCAATGGCGCTGGAGGCCCCCATGGCATGGCCCAGTTGCGATTTATTGGCCGATACCGGCGGCAGGTTTTTGCCGAAGATATGGTGCAAAGCATCGGCCTCCACCTTGTCGCCTATTTTGGTGGAAGTGGCATGGGCATTAACGGCATCAATATCCGAAGGCTGCAAGCCGGCGTTGGCAATGGCCTTTTCCAGGCACTTTTGAACCGTTTCCAAATTGGGCGAAACAAAATGGGTGGCATCCGAGGTCATTCCATAACCGGCCATTTCAATTGGTGCTTTGAGACCATGGGTTTTAGCAAATTCCGCTGTGGCCAAAATAAGGCATCCGGCTCCTTCGGAAACGACAAAGCCCCTTCGATCAGCGGAAAAAGGCCGGCTGGTTTTTTCCGGAGGCTCCTGGGGCTGACCTTCTTTGGGACGATAGGCCCCGTTCATGGTGGCAAATCCGGCTACGATCGGTTCAACCAAAGGGAAATCAACGGCCCCTCCGATGATCACATCGGCCAGACCCCGTTGCAAGAGCAGCTCACCGATAATCAAGGAATGGATTCCAGTAGCACAAGCCGTAATCGTGGAACAGATAGGCCCGGTAGCGCCGGTGAGTACGGAAACCCGGCCGCCGACCATATTAATACAGGAATTGGGGTTGGTAAAGGGATGGGGCATCTTCCCTTCGGATACCATCAGTCGATCGGCTTGCAAAACCGCATCCAGCCCACCGATGGCGGTGCTGAAGGTGACCGCAACCCGGGGGGCAATCTCGGGTGTAATCACAATGCCGCTTTTAAGCAGGGCCCGGTGCACAACCAGCAAGGCATATTGAAAGATAGGGGAGGACCAATGGGCCATTTCCCGGGCCTGTAAAAAGGGATAAGGGCGCGGATCAATGGGAGCCACTTCACCGGCAACCCGGACCGGGAAATCAGGGCTCATGGGAAATCGGGTCAATGGTCCAATACCGGACTCCCCGCGTACGGCCCGTTCCCATTGGATTTCCCAATCAATGCCTAAAGGAGAAACGGCATCATACCCTAAAATGACGGCTTTTTTTGAAACCATATCGGGTTCCCTAAAGAATAAATATCCCCTCTTTCAAGAAGAAAAAATTCTCTATGACTTTTCAGGGCCGTGCCTGTAAGGCTAAACGACTCCTGCCCGGTTGCCTGGATAGGAATAAGACGGCCACCGGGCGAAGGCTCGTCAAGGTTTGGTAGACTTTATCGTGGAAACCGACAACGGTGCCAACCAAGAGAGGTTGCCTAAAGGCCCCGGGGTTCACCAGGGAATAAAGCGATAAAGCTTGGCAAACATTTCATAAACTTCGATCCAATTTTGTAAGTCTTTAGCCGACCGGATGTGTTCCCGCTTATTGACCATGACCCAGCTCATGTGCGCGGCACCATCCTTGCAAGTAGAGCAATCCCGTGTTGCCGAAGTGCAGCAGCGATGCACGGTCTTTAAATCGGAAGCCCAGCGGACGAAATGGATCAGGCGGCGGGGTTGGGGGCTTCTATGGTCCAGGGATTCGGTCACAGAAGGACATTCCCCCCAGCCAAAGGGACGGCCCATCATCCTTCCTGTCGTGATGATCTCATGATAGTACTTACTGGAAATGACCGTCCGGGGGTATTGATCCAAGAGCTCATCCATTTCCTGGCGCAGTTCTTTTAACTCTCTTTCCTTCCAGTAAAAGCCGTCCGCACCTTCGTCATTGGATAACAACTGGAAATGGACCTTCAGACCCACGTCGGCAATTTTTTTAACAGTGGATTCAACCTTCCCCACTTGCCGCGGCGTAATGGTGTAAAGATAATAGGCATAATCGTCCCCGGCATAATTTTTACCGGAAATGGCAAACGTGTCGCGGCCACGGAGAATCTTTTCGTCTTCGGCGCTGCCCCAGAGTGAAATACCGACTATCAGGTCGGGAAACTTTTTCCGGGGAATTTTAATCAAGCCGTTAGTGGCGCAATAAGTCGGCAGACGTTTATAAAAAGCCTCGACCCGGTCTAGGTAGAGAGTCGGTTCGCCCCCGATTAATATGGCCAGATTTACGCCCCGTTCCTTTTCGCAGTCAATGAACGCTTCCCACTTCTCGATGTCCATTTCTTCCTGGGCGGCCCGGTGTTCGTTGGAAGAAAAGAAAAAGCAGCCTCGGCAGCGCAAATTGCACCGGTTGGTGACATCGTAAATGGAACTGCGGATGTTTAGATTGGTGATCCGCTTGTATCGATCGTACCATTCTCGATCCAGCAATGAACTTACGGTCTTCATGAAGGCTTTCTTTTATAGGGTCCGTCTATTCTAATTTTCTCGGCTCAGGGCTAAGCCCTTGGGGGGCTGACCAGCTCCGTGCAAAGGTTCTTTCCTTTTTGATAGCCCATCACCCAGACCGCCAAATAGGTGTCCACATAATCCAGCCAGGATTTAAAAGTCGCCGATTCATGGGCATGGCGATAAAGACGGGCGGTGACGACTGCCGAACCCGAAGCATAATGACGGCAGTCGGCGCAATCGGTGTCCGGCACACAACAGGCCGCCGATCGATCCCATTTTAAATCAGTCCGGTATTGCCGAAAAGACCGTCCCAGCCCCAGGTCTTGGGAGCGGTTTTGGCGGGGATACAGACAGGTGTAAAGATCATGCAAACTGCTTTTATGCGTATGGGCTACGGCATTATAGGCCGAGAAAAGCACATTTTGGGGATAGTGCTCCAAAAGGGCAACCATGGCGGCTTGCACGCGCTTAAGCGATTCTTCGTCATGGCGCAGCGGTCCGGCATATCCTACCGGAGAAGAAAACACATTAAAGGTCAGTCGGCAGTCTTCCGCAACGAGCCGCTCGGCAACTTCCCGGACCTCATCGATATTATTTCGGGTAAAGGTATAGACAAAAACGGCCCGGGGATCATTTCGATAATTATCCATTTGTTTTATTAAAAGGTCCTTGGCCTTGCGCACCCGGAAGCTGGTCTCATCGTTGCCCCAGACGGAAATGTGAATCTTGTAACCCACGGATTCCGGGATTTTTTTTAAGCCGTTGGTAGCAATGCTCCCCAAGGGGATTTCCTGAAAACAAACCTCCAACAGCTCCGGCACGAGCGACGGTTCGGCCCCGGCCAGGACTACGTAGGTGATGCCCCGTTTTTTCTCGTCTCTCATCAGTTGCCGCCAGGCTTCGACCGAGCTGTTTTCCACGGCAAATTGTTTTTCACCTTCATAATAATAGCATCCGTCACAACGGAGATTGCAGCGGTTGCTCATGTCGTAAGTTGATTCCCGTAGAAAAAAATATTTCCGGATTTTTTCCCATCGCTGCCTCACTTCCGGCTGGGCAAGAAGTTCGGAAAATTTCGGTTTGCCTGGATCAAGGGATGCCTTTGGGATAATGGTCATAGATGCCTTCCTCCCCGTTAATTGGCCAAGGGCCAAAACCGGGATTGAGCTGTTGGAAGATTAACTCCGGGCTGAAATTTTTTCCCCCACATATTCAGCGATCAGGCGGATGGTTTTCAATTTAGGATAATCGTCTTCGTCGATTACAATCTTGTATACATCCTGCAAAACCAAAGCGATGGTTGCCAAATCCATACTATCGATCCCAAGTTCATCAATCAGGTCCAGATCGGGATTGAATGTCTCTACCGTAACGTCTTCCAGCTTAAGTTCAAAAATAATGATTTGGGTTACTTTTTCAATAATGCCTTTTATCTCATCGCGTTTAGGCATCATTAGCCTCCTTATTTTATTATTGGTTCTTCTTTAAATGGATCGGCAGGGAATCACCTCTTTTTAATTATTATATTACGTGGGCTTCTTTTAATTGAGGGAGATTATAAGATGGAAGGGAAACCGGGGTCAAGGGAAAATAAGTATATTGTCTATTTTATATTGACAATGCCAATGGTTATGGATAGGATTTTTTACGTCTTATCCTGAATTAAAAATTGGGGGGTTTTTTAATAAATAATGATAACGTCGGCAAATCAGAGACTTAGTTTTGGACAGCATTGACGCTTTGTAATGGTTCGCCGCTTGGGAATTCGGGATCGGTCTGCCTGTAAGCAAAAAAAAATTTCAAGGAGATCAGACCTGTCCAGACCGTGGTAAACTACGTGTTGCGGAATTTGAAATCATATGTCTACCTTCCCGGATGATTGGCTACCTCTTGAGAAACCCTGGATTACCCCTGAAGGGCGCTGGGAATCCCGTGTACGATTCGATTTCTCATCGGAATGGTTCTCGGGCCACTTCGACGAATGCCCTCTGATGCCCGGCGTAGCCCTCCTCGCCTTGGCGGCTGAAACGGTAAAAAGGCAAGCTTGTGAAAACGGACGGTTCCTGGAGGTTTCCGGCTTTTTCAGGGTAAAGTTCAAGCGATTCGTCTTTCCAGACGAGGAACTGCAAATCTCAGTAGCAGCTATGCCCCCCGGGCCTGAGGCAAAGCTTGATTTTCATATAACCTGCTGTGGCGAATCAGTTGTCCAGGGTGTATTGATAGTCGGTGAAGAAGTTTCCCGCGGAGGAAGAAACGATGCAACAACTCCTCCAAGAACTCAAGAAAAAGATCGTGGAAGAACTCCAGCTCAAAGATGTGTCCCCGGATGAACTGGCAGATGACACCCCTTTTTTCGACGGAGGGCTGGGT
>Ga0209777_10008615_pt1 | contig 11133 bp, 7 predicted proteins | sample FrelakmetHBP12HB_FD_187147 | JGI IMG/M metagenome (GOLD analysis project Ga0209777, IMG submission 187147) | Freshwater lake sediment microbial communities from the University of Notre Dame, USA, for methane emissions studies -HBP12 HB (SPAdes)... | ecosystem: Environmental > Aquatic >...
CACTATTACGGAGCGAAGATCATTCCTAACCGCGGCGCCTGGCTGGAAATGGAAACCGATCAGTCGAACGTCATCTGGGTGAAGATCGATAGGAAGCGCAAAGCGCCGGTCACCGCGCTCTTGCGCGCGTTCGGCATCGGCACCAACGAGGCGATCAAGAAACTTTTTGAAAACGTCGATACGCACCCGTCGATCAAGTACATCGACGCCACTTTGGAAAAAGATCCTTCGACCTCGGAAGACGACGGCATGATCGAGGTCTACAAGCGCATCCGCCCGGGCGATCTCGCGACCACGGACAACGCGCGCTCGCTCGTCTCTTCGATGTTCTGGAACACTTCGCGCTACGACCTCGGCAAGGTCGGACGCTACAAGTTCGTTCAGCGCTTTGCTTTGGCCAATTATCCCGACGCCGATCTGGAAGATCCGTCGAAGCGCGTCCTCACCAAAGACGATCTCATCACCATCATCTCCGAGATCATTCGCCTCAACATCACCCAGGAAGAAGCCGACGACGTTGACCATCTGGGCAACCGCCGCGTTCGCGCCGTGGGCGAACTCGTGCAAAACCGTTTCCGCGTCGGTTTGGCGCGCATGGAGCGCATTGTCAAAGACCGCATGTCCACCATGGACATGAGCGTCTTAACCCCGGGCAAGCTTGTGAACGCCCGACCGGTCATCGGCGCCATTCGCGAGTTCTTCATGTCCTCCCAGCTTTCGCAATTCATGGATCAGACCAATCCGCTCGCCGAGCTGGAACACAAGCGCCGCCTTTCGGCCATGGGCCCCGGCGGCCTTTCCCGCGAGCGCGCCGGTTTCGATGTGCGCGACGTGCACACGACCCACTACGGCCGCATTTGCCCGATCGCCACGCCGGAAGGCCCGAACATCGGTTTGGTCGGCCACTTGTCGTCGTTCGCCCGCGTCAATGAATACGGCTTCATTGAAACGCCGTACCGCAAGGTGATCAAGGACAAGAGCGGCCGACCGCGCGTCAGCATGGAAACCGTTTACTTGAACGCTTTTGCCGAAGAAAAATCCATTACCACCCCGGCCACCACGCCGACGGACAAGGATGGATATTTCCTCACCGAAAAGATCGCCGTCCGCCGCTTTGGCGAAGCCGGCGTTGCCGATATTTCCGAGGTTGAGTACATGGATGTTTCGTCGAAACAGATCATTTCGATCGCGACCTCGCTCATCCCGTTCCTCGAGCATGACGACGGCAACCGCGCGCTCATGGGCACGAACATGCAGCGGCAGGCTGTGCCCTGCATCAAGCCGGACGCGCCGATCATCGGCACCGGCGTCGAATCCCGCGCCGCCAAAGATTCGGGTCAAGTGGTTGTCGCTCAAGCCGACGGCGTTGTCGCGGCGGTTGACGGCAAACGCGTCGTCGTCCGGGAAGAAGACGGCGGCATGCGCACCTACGAGGTCAATAAATTCCAGCGCACCAACTCTTCTACCTGTTTGAACCAGCGCCCGACCGCGCTGCGCGGCATGAAAGTCAAGCGCGGCGATTCTTTGGCCGATGGCGGCTCTGTGCAAAACGGCGAGCTCGCGCTCGGACAAAATGTTCTGGTGGCCTTCCTTTCCTGGGACGGCTACAACTACGAAGACGCCGTTATTTTGAGCGAACGCATGGTGCAAGACGACCGTTTTACCTCCATCCACATCGAGAACTGGACCGTTGAAGTGCGCGACACCAAGCTCGGGCCGGAGCAGGTCACTTCCGACATTCCCAACGTCTCCGAAGAGAAATTGAAGAACTTGGATGAGACCGGCGTCATCCGCATCGGCGCCGAGGTCACCTCCGGCGACATTTTGGTCGGCAAGATCACGCCCAAAGGCGAAACCGAACTGTCCGCGGAAGAAAAACTTCTCCGCGCCATCTTCGGCGAAAAGGCCCGCGATGTCCGCGACTCCTCGCTCTACTTGGAGCAGGGGACGCACGGCAAGGTCGTCGATATCAAGGTTTTCTCGCGCGAGGCCGGCGACAAATTGCCGCCCGGCGTTATTCAATCCATTCAGGTCGCCGTTGCCGACCTCCGCAAGATCCAAGTCGGCGACAAGGTTGCCGGCCGCCACGGCAACAAGGGCGTTGTCTCGCGCATTGTGCCGGTCCAGGACATGCCGTTCCTCGCCGACGGCACGCCGGCCGATGTCATCCTTTCCCCGCTCGGCGTTGTTTCCCGCATGAACCTCGGGCAAATTTTGGAAACCCACTTGGGGTTGGCGGCCAACGCGCTGGGCTACCATGTCGCTTCGGCGGTCTTGGACGGCGTTTCCGAAGATCAAATTAAGAACGAACTTGAAAAAGCCGGCTTCCCGCGCGACGGGCAGATCCAGCTTTACGACGGCCGCACCGGCGACGCCTACGACAACAAAGCGACGGTTGGCTACAAATACATCCTCAAGCTGAACCACATGGTGGAAGACAAGATCCACCAGCGCTCGATCGGCCCGTACTCGCTCATCACCCAGCAGCCGTTGGGCGGCAAGGCGCAGTTCGGCGGCCAGCGCTTCGGCGAAATGGAAGTGTGGGCCTTGGAAGCTTACGGCGCCAGCCACACGCTCCAAGAAATTCTCACCATCAAATCCGACGACGTCACCGGCCGCTCCAAGGCGTACGAATCGATCATCAAGGGCGAGCCGATCAAAAAGCTCAACGTCCCGGAATCGTTCAACGTGCTCATCCGCGAGTTGAAGGGATTGGCGCTGGATGTCGAACTCTTGAAGAATGGCGCGCGCGTCGACCGCTCCACCAAAGAGTCGCAGGAAGACAAGGATGCGCGGGTAGCGGCTAATTCCTGATCCTTGCCGCATTACACAAACTTATGACTCCTTTTGAAACACGAGACCAACTCAAGATCGCCGACTTCGACTCCATCCGTTTGCGCTTGGCTTCGCCCGAGGTCATCCGCGAATGGTCGCATGGCGAAGTAACAAAGCCGGAAACGATCAACTACCGCACGCAGAAGCCGGAAAAAAGCGGACTCTTCGCCGAAGAGATCTTCGGGCCGTCCAAGGATTGGGAATGCTATTGCGGCAAGTATAAAAAGATCCGCTACAAGGGCATTGTTTGCGACAAGTGCGGCGTCGAGGTTACTTCCTCGCTCGTGCGCCGCGAACGCATGGGCCACATCGAGCTCGCTACTCCGGTCACGCACATCTGGTACCTTCGCGGCGTGCCGTCGAAGATCGGCTTGGTGCTGGACATCTCGGTCATGAACCTCGAGAAGGTCATCTACTTCGCTTCCTTCATCGTCACCAAGGTTGACGAGAAGCTCAAAGCGGAAACGCTCGAGCAGATCAAGAACGAATACAAAGGCAAAAAGAAACAGCTGGAGAACGAATACGAACAGGCGGAAAAGCGCTTGCAAGAACAGGCCGGCGACCCCGCGAACGGGCTCGGGGCGGGCAAAGTCGCTTCGCGCATTGAACAAGCCGCCAAAGCGCGCGACCAGAAAATGGCCGACCTTGATGAGGATTACAAGATGGCCGAGACCGATCTGCGCGAATTGGTTCCGCTCAAGATCATCCCCGAAAACACCTACCATGATTGGTCGCTCAAGTACGGCCACTTGTTCGAAGCCGGGATCGGCGCCGAAGCCATCAGAAATTTATTGAAAAAGATCGATCTCGACAAAACGCATGAAGCGCTTAAAGCGGAGATCAAAGAATCGACCGGCGCCAAGGTTGAACGCATGGTGCGCCGCTCAAAGCTTTTGCATTCGCTCAAGGTCAACAAGATCCGTCCCGAATGGATGGTCATGGTCAACATGCCGGTCATTCCGCCCGACCTGCGCCCGATGGTGCCGTTGGACGGCGGCCGCTTTGCCACCTCCGACCTCAACGACCTCTACCGCCGCGTCATCAACCGCAACAACCGCTTGAAGCGCTTGGTTGAGTTGAACGCGCCCGAGGTCATCACGCGCAATGAAAAGCGCATGCTGCAGGAAGCGGTCGACGCTTTCATCGACAACTCCGCGCGCCAGACCAAGACCGTGATCGCGTCCTCCGGCCGCAAGCGCCAGCTCAAGTCGCTTGCCGACGTGCTTAAGGGCAAACAGGGCCGCTTCCGCCAGAACTTGCTCGGGAAGCGCATCGACTACTCCGGCCGCTCGGTCATCGTCGTCGGCCCGACCCTTCTCATGCACCAGTGCGGTCTGCCTAAGCGCATGGCTTTGGAATTGTTCAAGCCGTTCGTCATCTCGAAACTGATCAACCGCGGCTTCGTGCATAACATCCGCTCGGCCAACCGCTTCATCGAAGCGAGCCACACCGAGGTTTGGGACATTTTGGAAGAGGTCACCAAAGATTCTTTGGTGCTTCTTAACCGCGCTCCGACCCTGCACCGCCTCGGCATCCAGGCTTTCCAGCCGATCCTTATCGAAGGAAAAGCCATCAAAATTCATCCGCTCGTTTGCACGGCGTTCAACGCCGACTTCGACGGCGACCAAATGGCCGTCCACGTGCCGCTCACCGAAGAGGCCAAGGAAGAAGCGCGCACGCTCATGCTTTCGACCAAGAACTTGCTTAAGCCGGCGCACGGCAATCCGGTCTGCACCCCCAACCGCGACATTGTCTGGGGCTGCTACTACATGACCGCCGCCAATCCGAAGAAAGAACGGATGATGGCCTTCGGTTCAGACTCCGAAGCTGTTCAAGCCTATGAAATGGGCAAGATCAAATTGCAAGACGTCTGCCGGATCCGCTTAAAGCGCGGCCGCACGAGCGAAATAATTGAAACAACGGTCGGCCGCGTCATCCTCAACGCGATTTTCCCCGAATCGGTCGGCTTTGTGAACGACCACTTGGACGGCAAGAAGATCGGCGAGATCATCCGCCGCACGATCGTGACCGACGGGCTCGAGCGCACAACGATACTTTTGGATGACCTCAAAGCCACCGGCTTCAAATATATTTCCAAGTCGGGTTTCTCCTGGGGCATGGATTATCTGCCGACCCTTAAGGGCAAGGCCGAACTCATTGCCGAAGGCGACAAGCGCGTCGAAGAGATCGAAGAGCAATTCAACGACGGCTTGCTTACAGGCAGCGAGCGCCACAACAAGATCGTCGAGGTCTGGATGGATATCAAAGACAAGATCGTCAAACTTTCCAAAGAACAAATGGATAAGTCCGGCCCGGTCTTCTCGATGGTCGAATCCGGCGCCCGCGGTTCGTGGTCCCAGCTCACCCAAATGGTCGGCATGAAGGGCCCGGTGTCCAATCCGTCCGGCGACATCATCGAACTTCCGGTCAAGAAATCCTTCAAAGAAGGCATCGACGTGCTGGAATACTTCATCTCCACCCACGGCTCCCGCAAAGGTTTGGCCGACACCGCGCTGCGTACCGCGAACGCCGGATATTTGACGCGCCGCTTGGTCGACGTTGCCCAGGACACGATCGTCAGAATAGAAGACTGCGGCGAAGAAGAAGGATCGCTCGTGACCGCCAAGGACGCCGATGAAATGGGCCAGACGCTGGCCGCGCGCCTTGTCACCCGCACCTCCGCTCAAGACATTGTCAATCCCAAAACCGAAAAGGTGATCGTCGCCAAAGGCGAGTACATCACTGACGAGCTCTCCAAAGAGATCGCCAAAGCCGGCGTGACCGAAGCCCGTGTTCGCACCGTCATCACTTGCCGCATGCCGAAAGGCGTTTGCCAAAAGTGCTACGGCCTCGACATGGCCTCGAATGCGCCGGTCAAGTTCGGCACGGCCGTCGGCATCATCGCCGCGCAATCGATCGGCGAGCCGGGCACCCAGCTCACGATGCGCACCTTCCACTCGGGCGGCATCGCCGGCACCGACATCACGCAAGGCTTGCCTCGCGTTGAAGAATTGTTCGAAGCTCGCGCCCCCAAGCGCGCCGCCATCATCACCGATGTCGGCGGCATGGTGACGGTTGAAGAGATCGAGCGCAAAATGATCGAAGGAACGACCGGCAAGAAGATCATGGAAACCTTCCCCGGGCAAAAAGTCGTCCGCGTCGCCTTTAAAGAGAATGAGACCGAAACGATCAAGGTTGCCAAGGGCGACAAGATCGAGGTCAAGGACAAGGGCATGCTCGCGCCGGGCGCCGTCGCCGTCACCAAGAAGAGCGGCGTCCAGCTTACCACCGAAAAGGGCGGCCTCTGCGAGGTCGGCGAAAAAACGGTGAAGATCACCCGCGAGATCGAGGCGATCAAAGAATACGTCATTCCTCCGGGCTTTGTGCTGTTCGTTAGATCCGGCGACATTGTTACGCCGGGCGACCAGCTGACCGAAGGCGACCTCGACCTGCATGAACTCTTCAACTTCAAGGGCCGCGAAGCCGTTCAGCGCTATCTCTTGCACGAGATCCAGACCATTTACACTTCGCAAGGCCAGCGCTTGAACGACAAGCATATTGAAACGATCATCCGCCAAATGTTCAGCCGCGTTACGATCACCGAAAGCGGCGACAGCGACCTGCTTCCGGGCGAGGTCGTGGAGCGCGCCGAATTCGACGACGCCAACGCCGTGGTCAAGAAAGCCAAAGGCAAGCTGGCCGAAGGTAGCGAAATGTTCATGGGCATCACCAAAATTTCGCTCTCGACCCGCTCGTTCCTCTCGGCCGCCTCTTTCCAAGAGACCGCCAAGGTGCTGATCAACGCCTCGTTAACCGGCAAGATCGATCCGCTCGAAGGCCTCAAAGAAAACGTCATCATCGGCCGCCTCATCCCTGCGGGAACCGGTTATAACGTGCCAAGATGATATCTTGGAAGAACTAAAACAAAGAACTAAATTCCAAAATTGGAAATAAATACTGCCAGCCTAATGCCGGCAGTATTTATTTTTTGGCGTTTAGTTGTTAGCGTTTAGTTTTTGTATAAACCCGGAGGTTTTGTGTTAGTGGACATAGTGACAATGCCGCGCCAGTCACGAGCGGGAGCATCAAAGGGAGGGTTGACATTTGTTCGTTCTTAATGTAGCTTGATCATGCCCTTTCACATAGGAGGTTCAAATAATGGATAAGAAGCAGTCCCAGAGAAACGATGATCTAAGCCTGCGCCGGAGGCGTCTGATACGACAGGCCGAGATCAAGAAGTTCGAAGCGTCCCTTGCCGAACTTGGCTTGGACCTGGCCAAGCTCGTTGATATAAATATCCCGTCCAAACGCCTGCTCGCTCGCGCCCTTGAAAGCGAGTTCGTCCCGCTCGACGATCTGTCGCTTGTATGCTGCGCGTCCCCGGGAAGCGCGTATTTGATCAAGAGGCATGTGATCACCGCGATCAAAAGGACATTCATTCAGATGAGAAACGACAACCTCAAAGGCCTGATCGTTTTCGCCAACAAGTTGCGCGATATCCGCAGTCTAAAAACCGAGGTTAAACCGATCTGCCGCTCCGTTAGCGCCGCCATTCTCGCCGCTCATGGCCGCTGACCTATCCCGGAGCATTCAGTAATCCAAGCCCTTCCCGCCACCCGTGCGGCAAGGGCTTTTTAAATGGGGGCCAGACCCCTTATCAATAAGGAAAATGGGTCTGTCCCCGTCGGTACGAAACGGGGGAGTTTTTGTTTTGGTGGTATAATATTATAGTTTACGCTGCAACATCGGCCGGATTAGATATTCGGTATTAGATATTGTCCTCATGTCCCGCAAAGCCTTCACTCTCATCGAACTCCTGGTCGTGATCAGCATCATCGGTTTGCTTTCGTCGATCGCGATCGTGTCGACGAGCGGCTCGCGCGACAAGGCGAAGATCGCCTCCGGAAAGTCATTCGAGCAATCGATCAATTCAAAACTTGGCGACCGGCTGGAAGCGGAATGGCTTTTCGATTCAGTTTCCACCGGCGCGACGGTTGACACGTCCGGAAACGGACACACAGGAACGGTCACGAACCCCGCGCTCGTTGCCGGAATATCTGGGAATGCGCTATCGTTCACCGGATCGTCGTGGGTTGAGGTCGGGACCATAGACATAAGCAACAACATCACGGTGAGTGCGTGGATCAATCCGACCGCCGTCGGCCAGAACGGCTTTCTTATCAGCAAACTGCCGGTCAATGCCACCTGGGAATTTTTTCTTGAAAATGGATACATTAAATGGCGCGGCGGATCAACCACCGAAATAACCTGTCCCGAGCCGACGCTTAATGTATGGCACCAAGTGACGGCTACGCAATACGGCACCCAAGCGGCTATATATGTTGATGGAAAGCAATGCGCAACCGGTACGGTAACGGCCATCGCTGACGGCACGGGCAATGTTGAAATTGGAACTTTCGGCCCCGGCGCCTATCGGTATAATGGCCAGATGGATCAAGTCCGCATCTACAGCGGCTCGGTGCTTGAACCGTAATCGGGGCCAGACCCCTTATCAATAAGGAAAAGGGGTCTGTCCCCGTCGGTACGTCATAGTTTACGCTACAACATCGGCCGGATTAGATATTAGATATTGTCCTCATGTCCCGCAAAGCCTTCACCCTCATCGAACTCCTGGTCGTGATCAGCATCATCGGCATGCTTTCGTCGATCGCGATCGTGTCGACGAGCGGCTCGCGCGACAAGGCGCGTTTAGCCGCGACTCAATCATTTGCTGCGCAATTATTTAGGACACTCGGCTCAGACATCGTCGCTCAATACGATTTTGAGGAAGGTAGCGGAACGGCAGCTTCCGACACGAGCGGCAACGGTAATAACGGGACGCTGGTCGGTAGCCCCGCGTGGAGCACGGACACACCTTATGCCGGTTCGCGGTACTCGCTTAACTTTGGCGGTTCAAGTTATGTTGAAACCGCGCGCGGCTTTGGTGTTGGAAGCACAAATTTTACAATCGCTACCTGGGTTAAAACATCGAGTGCTAATAGTCAAATGTACTTTGTTGCTAATAGCGGTAGCGATTGGTTCAGGTTTGGGCTTTCCGGCGGTCAGCTAATGTTTTTATTAGGAAGCGTCGGTTTTACAGAGGTCTCGTGCGGAACACAGCGCATTAATGATGGAAAATGGCACCATGTGGCCGGTTCCTTCAGTCGAACCAGCTTGATGTTCAAGTGCTATATTGATGGCTCATTGGCGGGTAGTGCTACTTTAGGCGGTTCTTACACAGCGACCGGCACTACCGTTGTTCGGATTGGAACTACATATTGCTGTTCTTCATTTGCCGGTTTACTTGATGATATTCGCGTTTACGCCGAAGATACAAGCGGAGTAAGTTTTGATCCGAAGAACATGATTTTGGCCAGAGACGCTGAACGATCTGGCAAGTCCGAACCGGCCAATCATCCCCGGCGCCAAGACTTGGTAATTAAATTTGATTAGCATCTTATAATCGGCTAAACTTACTTTCTACCTAAAAGCTAACAGTTATTAGCTAAAAGCTGATATGTCGAAACACAGCCATTGGGATAAAGTAAAACGCGCCAAAGGCGCCGCCGATCGCGCCAAAGCGATCGTCGGCAGCAAAATGTTAAAGCTGATCTCGACCGCCGCCAAGTCCGGCGGGGGAGATCCGGCAATGAATTTTAAATTGCGGCTGGTCATGGATACCGCAAAGAATGCCGGTGTGACCAAAGACGCGATTGATCGTGCTATCGCCAAAGCGACCGGCGCCGGCGCTGATGCCGAGCAACTCGAGACCTTGCTCTACGAAGTCTACGGTCCGGGCGGCGTGGCGATCCTTGTTGAGTGCCTGGCTTCTAATCGCAACAAAGCCGTCTCCGAAACCAAACACGCGGTAAACGTGAACGGCGGCACCATGGCCGGCGAGGGCAGCGTTAAATGGATGTTCCAACATCGCGGCGTGTTGCGCTACAACAAACCGCAGAACGACGACTTCGAACTAAAAGCCATCGACGCCGGCGCCGACGATGTCATCTACGAAGACGACGGCTACACCGTTTATACGCAATTGGATAATTTGGAAAAAGTTAAAAATGCGATAAACGAAGAAGTAGAATTCGCCGGCTGGCAGTGGGTGCCAAAAGACCGCATTCCGGTTCCCGAGTCGGAGCAGGAGAATCTCGACGCACTCCTCGAAGCTTTGGACGAGCTCGAAGACGTTAACGAAGTTTATACTAATGCTGAATAGCTGTTAGCTGTTAGCTTTTAGGTTTTAGATATGTATGTTAAGTCGTTTCGTGATTTGATCTTTTGGGTTAAATCAATAGAACTGGTTAAAGAAATATATCGTTTAACGGAAAAATTACCCAAGCAAGAAATGTATGGACTTTCGTCACAAATGCGAAGGGCTGCCGTTTCGATACCATCTAACATAGCAGAAGGCAAACAGAGGAATAATCTCAAGGAATATATACAATTTCTCGGTATCGCTTATGGATCATCGGCTGAATTAGAGACGCAAATGATTCTTGCGTCCGGTATGTTTGGTTCGGAAGAAGATTTTAAGAAAGCATTTGGCTTACTTGATGAAGTGCAAAAAATGTTGAACGCCGTTATCGGGAAATTAAAAACTAACACCTAAAACCTAAAAGCTATGGTCATTTTAGGCATCGACCCCGGCATTGGAAGAGTTGGATATGGGATAATTAAGAAAGAAGGCTCGAAGCTGACCGCCATTAAGTACGGCTGCATTGAGACGCCGAAAACTGACGATCACGGGCTGCGTTTACAGATGATTAAAACTGACCTAGGGAAAATACTTCGCGAATACAAACCCGAAGTCATCGGCGTTGAAAAATTATTTTTTCAAAAAAATATTAAAACCGCGACGGTGGTAGGGGAGGCGCGCGGCGTGATCTTGCTCCTAGCATCGGAAAGCGGCGCCAAAGTGGTTGAGATCGGCCCCGGCCAAGTAAAACAATCCCTGACCGGCTACGGCAATGCCGACAAAAAGCAGATGCAGCAGATGGTAAAGATAATTTTCAAACTCGATAAAGTCCCCCACCCCGACGACGCGGCCGATGCGCTTGCTGTTGCCTACGCTGCAGCGGTGCTACAATAAACCCATGGACTCCGAGATCCGCAAAGACTATATTGAAGACCGCTACGCCATTATCGCACCCAAGCGGGCGAAACGATTTCGCGTTGTCGGGGAATGTCCGTTTTGTCCGGGCAATGCCGTTAAGGCGGAGGTCATTGTTCCGTTTTCAAAACATAATTCCGTTGCGGTTTATAAAAATCTTTTTTCGGCGTTCACAACCTCCA